>ULRB01038152.1_pt1 | contig 17220 bp, 7 predicted proteins | sample 1955051 | NCBI WGS metagenome assembly ULRB01 (sample SAMEA4835671, study PRJEB28245) | human gut metagenome | biome: gut microbiome; material: fecal sample | place: Denmark | collected 2008 | reverse complement strand
GGCACGAACTTCGTCATGCCCCGCCACATCATTGAGGAAATCGGCGGCTGGGATCCGGACGCGCTGTCGGAGGACACGGAAATCAGCTTCCGCATCTACCGCATGGGCTACAAAATCAAACTTGTGCCGCAGGCGGTGACGTGGGAGCAGGAGCCGTTTCGTCTGGGAATTTGGTTCAAGCAGCGTACCCGCTGGGCGATGGGCAACCTGTATGTGCTGATCAACAATTTCAAGTATATCTTTGATCCGTCCGGCGGCAAAATGCGCATGGATGTGCTGTACTACGCGCTGGTGTATATTCTGATGGCGTTCACGCTCGTCTGCTCGGACACCATGTTCGTTCTGGGCGTACTGGGGTACAGCCATGTATCGCTGGGCGGCTTGTCCACGATGGTGTGGGTGATGGCGTGCGCACTGTTCGAGTGCAACGTCATGCTGACGCTGGCGCAGGAGAAGAATGAGTTCAATCTGCAATCGGCGGCGCTGGTTCTGCTGATGCTGTTTACCTACTCGAAACTGTGGGTGGTTGTCGTCCTCCGCGCCATGTGGATGACGGTGAAGAAAATCGTCAGCAAAACGGATTACACTTGGTATAAGACCGAACGTTCCGCAGACTAATCAGAAGGGATGGATTGAGAACGATGAACACACGCTATTTCACAAGCCGTCTGCTGGCTTTGATGCTCGCAGCGCTGCTGGTTTTCTCCTGCGCTGCGGCGGAGGAAACCGAAATTCCCAGCGGTGTGGTGGACAATTTTGTCCAGAGTGAAATTGAAAAGCAGCAATCTGCCAGTGATGCAACGGCATTTGAGGCAGGCGCGGCGGCAGGGGAGTATTATGCTGATTTCACCTTCGGCGGCGTGCAGACACTCAGCGGCATTACGACGACGCTGAGCCTGTACGCAAATCTGCCGAAGTACGCCAAGCCCGTCAGCGCCGTGCTGCGCCTGAGCTACACCGCATCCGACCTGATTCTGACGGACATTTCCTCCCTGACGTACTATATGAACGGCACGCCGTTCGGCTCGTCGAAGATTGTCGCGCGTTCCGACGGCGCGCAGACCGTGCTGTATGTGAGCGTCCCGGTGGAGCTGCTTACGACGGGCTATAATTTGCTCGAAATTCTCTCGTATGTCCGCCTGACGGACGACGAAGGCTGCCGCGACGACTACAACGGCGCGAACTGGGTCAAAATTGCGGACACGACCTGCCTGCGTATCTACTACGAGATTTTCGACGATGCGGATGAACTGTACATGTACCCGTACCCCTTCATTTCGCTGATGAATCCCGACGGCGCGGAGAGTGTGGTTGCCGTCAGCGACGCGGCGGACGAAGCCGAGCTGACCGCCGCCATGATGCTGATGGCGGGCATGGGCAACAGTCTGTCTGCCAAAAACGCCATGACGCTGTGCCGCCTGTCGGACGCGAAAAGCGAAAACGTGCTGTATGTGGGACTGAAGAAGAACACGCCGGAGTATCTGCTGTCTCTGCTGACGCAAAGCGTTCCTGCAACGGGCGCACTGGTGCAGCGCGCGACGGATGGCGACACATCGTATCTGCTGATTGTCGCGGAGGAAGAAGCCGCGCTCAGTGAAGCCGCCGCGCTGCTCAGCGACACATCCCGCGTGGCGCAGCTCCACACATCGCAGACCTACGTTTCCGTCGGCGAAGCGCAGCAGTATGCCCTCGCGTCGGAAACGTCCGGGCTGACGCTTGCGGGGCAGTACACCATTAAGGACATTTCCGGCAACGGCATCAGCTTCTCCGGCCCCTTCACGCAGAAGATGACGATTTATCTGCCTGTCGCGAAGGACTATGTGCTGTCCAGCGAAAGCCGCTTCTCTTTCGACATTCGGTACAGTGAGAATCTGGACTTCGACCGCAGCCTCGTCACGTTCTACTGGGGCACGAACATCCCGCTGTATTCCCACAAGCTGACCAAGGAGGGCGCGACGGGCGAAACGCTGACCTTCTCCGTCCCGGCGGACGCCATCGGGGAGGCAGGCAGCAGCATTACCGTTGTGTTTGACCTCGAAATCAAGGATTTGGACTGCACCGTGCGGTCGATGAACACGCCGTGGGCGTATATCGCGGCGAACTCGTCACTGTACCTGCCGGCGGGCGAAAACACAACGCTGAATCTGGCAAATCTGCCGGCGCCGTTCCAGCGCGCAAGCCGCATGAACAACGTTGTGATGATACTCAGCGATGACGCGACGCAGACGGAATTGACGCTCGCGGGGCGCATCATGGCGATGCTCGGCGCGGGCAGCACGCCCTATGGCTTGCTGAAAGTCATCCGTGCGGAGAATTTCCAAGCAGCCGCCTACGGCAACAGCAACCTGATTGTCGTCGGTCTGTCCGACCGAAACAGCGTCTTCAAGCAGATCAATCCTTACCTGCATTTCCAGTACACGGACGATATGACCAGCCTTGCCGAAAGCACGAAGCTGGTGATGACGACGGATTATGCCCACGAAGCCAGCGTGCTCCAGCTGATGAAATCCCCCTACAACGAGACGATGGCGCTGCTGACTGCTTCCGCCGCGACCGAAGCAGGCTTGCAGAACCTGATGGCGCGCTTGAGCACGGAAAAGAACCGCTGGTCGCTGGGCAAGGAAGCGCTGGTGGTGGACAGCTATGGCGGCGCATCCAGCTATCAGTTCACCGTGTCCACTGCGCTGACGCAGAACGCGGAAAAGCCGTCGTTCGCGGATGTTATCGTGCAGAATCGTGAGCCGATGACGCTGCTGCTGGTCGGCATGGGCTGCATGTTGGTGCTGCTGCTTGCTGCGGTGCTGCTGCTCGTGCGTATTCACCACCGCAGAAAGTACGACGATAAGTAACCTGATTTTCGGCGAGGCGGAGGAAGGAGACAAAGGCTCATGCTGTTCAACTCCATCGAATTTCTGCTGTTTTTCCCGGCAGTCGTGCTCTTGTACTACGCGATTCCGGGCAAACTGCGCGTCTTTTGGATTCTTCTGACGTCTTACCTGTTCTACATGAACTGGAATCCAGCGTATGCGCTGCTGCTGCTTTTCTCCACGGCGGTCACGTTCCTTTTCGGCTTGCTGATCGGGAAACGGCGTACCAAGGAGAAAGCAGCGGCAGAGGCAGGACGCCCGATTCACCAGCTTTCCAAGGTCTGGGTCGGCGTGTCCTTCGCCGTCAACCTCGCGATTCTCTTCTTCTACAAGTATTTCGACTTTACCGTTGACAACATCAACGTTATTCGCGGGTGGATGGGTCTTGCGCCTGTCACACCCGGTTTTGACGTGCTGCTGCCTGTCGGCATCTCGTTCTACATCTTTCAGGCGCTGTCGTATGTCGTTGATGTTTACCGCGGCGACGTGCGCATGGAGACGAATTTCATCAAGTACGCGGCGTTTGTCAGCTTCTTCCCGCAGCTGGTCGCCGGGCCGATTGAGCGTTCGACCAACCTCCTGACGCAGTTCGACACGCCGCATAAGCTGGAATACGATAACGTCCGCGACGGTCTGCTTCGGATGGTGTGGGGCTTCTTCCTCAAAATCGTCATTGCTGACCGCGCCGCGATTCTGGTCAATCAGGTGTTCAATTACTGCAATTACTACGAAGGACCGACCGTGCTGATTGCGGCGGTTCTCTTCGCGTTTCAGGTTTACGGTGACTTCGCGGGCTATTCCAATATCGCCATCGGTGCGGCGCAGGTCATGGGCTTTAAGCTGATGAAGAACTTTGAGCGCCCGTATCTCGCTGTGTCCGTATCGGACTTCTGGCGGCGCTGGCATATATCGCTCAGCACATGGTTCCGCGATTACCTCTATATCCCACTGGGCGGCAACCGCAAGGGGACGGTGCGCAAGTACATCAACCAGATGATTGTCATGCTCGTGTCGGGCTTGTGGCACGGCGCGGCGTGGAATTACGTCATCTGGGGTGGCATCAACGGGCTGTATCAGGTGGCGGGCGGCATCACGAAGCCCTTTCGCCGCCGCATCCAGCAGAAAACCGGCGCGCGCACGAACACGCTGAGCTGGCGCATCGGGCAGGTGCTGACGACGTTTGTGCTGATTGACCTGTCATGGATTTTCTTCCGCGCGAACAGCCTCGGTGACGCCATGCACCTCCTGTCGAGCCTCTTCCGCGGCTGGAGCACCAGCATCTTCTTCGACGGCAGCCTGCTGAAACTGGGGCTTGACCAGACGGAGTGGCTTGTGCTGCTGGGCGCGCTGCTGATTCTGCTGGCGGTCAGCCTGATGCAGGAAAAGGGCGTGTCCGTACTGGAAGCAGTCAAGCGGCAGCAGCTTTGGTTCCGCTGGCTGATTTACCTCGCGGCGATTTTCGTCGTCCTGCTGACGGGCATCTACGGCCCCGGCTTTGCGGCATCGTCGTTCATCTACTTCCAATTCTGACGAAGGGAGCGCGGAAAGAATGAAAAAGCTGATTCAAAAAGCCGTCAAGGTTCTCGCCTTCCTTCTGGTGCTGGCGCTGTGCTATGGACTGATGGATCAGGTGCTGAAAATCAAGACGGATGACATGGTGTCGATGGTCAAGCTGCGTCAGCTGCCGCCGGACACGGTGGATGTGCTGCTTGTTGGGTCGTCGCATATCGGGACAAATGTTGATAATCAGCAGATTTTCGATGAATATGGTATTTCAAGTTACAATTTGTGGGTTGGCATGCAACCGATCTGGAATACTTACTATTGCTTGAAAGAAGCGCTGTCAGCACAAAGCCCGCAGATTGTGATTGCTGAAGTGTACTTAAGCACGACAACAATGGACTATTCGCCGAAAGAAACGGCAATAAAAAATGTTGAATTGCTGAACTTTGGAATCAACAAAATTCAAGCGGCTTTTGCTTCTTACGAAAAGTGGACAGATGCCGTAGAAGCTTTGTGGGGATTGCCATATTACCATGAACGATATGATGAATTAACCGTCGCAGATTTCGTGCAGGAAAATGATTTGTCGCTTCCTGCGCCGAGACGCCCGGAGGGTGGCGTGGCTATCCTAAAAATGCTGGATTATGCTTCCATTACAGATAAACTTCCGATTACTGAAAAAAACGAACAGTATTTGCGAAAAATTATTGATTTGTGCAAGCAAAAGAACATTACGCTAATATTGATGGCTGCGCCGTTTGAAGCGACAGAAGAAGCTGCTATGCGGCTGAACACTGTTGCAGAAATTGCCAAAGAAGAAGGCGTACCGTTCCTCAACTATGTGAAGGAATGGGATAGCCTTGGGATGGACGCAAACACTGACTTTTATGATGGCGGTCACTTCAATAATCAAGGTATTGTTAAGTTTTCCCGCATTGTGGGACAGTATTTATCACAGAATTATTCTTTGCGTGATTGTAGAAAAATTGAAGGATTTATATGGAATGCTTCGCAGACAACTGCTGATAAAAACAAAGCAGAGTTTATCTTAAGCAATCAGTTCTCTGGTGATGGTGTTTCTGAATACTATGATACAAAGATTAAACTCTATGAAAATCGTTATAGTTCATGGACAATATTGACCCAAATTGGTCTGCCCTTGCCAGACACGGATGAGGGGCAGGTCGTTATGGCTTGCTTTGATGAGCAAAATGGCGAGAATTATCGTGGGTTGCTGATTCGCGGTGAAGGCAATGCGCTCCAAGTGATATTGGGGAACAATCGTACATTCATGCTGCCACTTTTGCATGGTGATTCCGCTACGCTTGCTATCACCAAGGACAATGAACGATATTCTATTTATCTAAATGGTGAAAAACTCTATGAGAATGAACAGCTTCCCTGCGACGCCTATTCCGGCACGCTTCTCCTCGGCTGCGAAGAACTCACCCCCGGCGGGGAGAAGTTCCGCTTCTCGCCCACGCGCGTGCTGAACCTCGAAGTCTATGACAGCGTGCTGACGGAAAGCGAAATCCTTGCGTGGCAGCCGGAAGACCTGCCCGAAGCGCCCAAGCCGCTCGGCATCGGCGTGAAGGATGCGGCGGAAGTCTACACGCTTCCGGAGCAGTTCGTCGGCGGCGACGAAACGTATCGTCAGGCGTCGTATCTCGATACGCAGACACAGCTGTTCGCCTCCACTGCGACGCGCTTCACCCTGCTGACCAGCGTCACGCCGAGTGAAAATCCCGGCAATGGCGTGTTCCTGTCCTGCTTCGATGAGAATGCCAAGAACTATCGCGGCTTGCTGATCCGCCAGCTGGACAACGCGCAGATCAACATCGTTTTCGGTCAGAATGTCGGCGTGACTGTGCCGGGCGAATTTGACCGCGAAATGCATATCGCCATCGTCAAGGACGGCACGAATTACCGCATCTATGCGGACGGTCTGCTCGTCGCCGAAGCCGAATCGCCTGCGGATAGCTATGACGGCACGCTGCTCATCGGCGCCCAGTGCGACGCGGACGGCAATATCTTCCGCATTAGCCAGACGCAGGTGAATCACCTGTCTGTCTACGCGGGCGTGATGGCAGAAGCGGACATTGCGGCATATGACTTCGCCGCCGCGCCGCTGCCGCCGGAACTGGTTGCGGAATCCACCGCGTACACCATGCCCGGCGCATTCGTCGGCAACGGCAGTGACCGTGCGCTCGACACGGGCGTGAAGCTCTACGACGTCGCGACGAAGGACTGGACGCTCGACACCGTCATCGACGTGCGCAAGGGCGTCAACAACGGCGTCTACATGTCCTGCTTCAGCGAGGAAACCGGGCATTACCGCGGCTTCATGCTCCGGCAAGACAATGCCGATACGCTCACAGCCTATGTCGGCAATAGCGTCGGCGTCACGGTGGATTTGCCGCAGGGCACGTCGCTGATGCACCTCGTGATCGTCAAATCCGGCAGTCAGTACACGATTTGGCAGGACGGCGAGCTTGTCCAGCGCGTCGAAAGCGCCTGCGATAACTACGACGCGACGCTCCTCCTTGGCGCACAGCGCGATGCGGACGGAAACCTGTTCCGCTTCTCGAACGCGGGCATCCGGACGCTGAACATTAAGGACGGCGCGCTGTCTGACACGGACGCAGCGGCGCTTTCCGCCCCTGTGAAGGACAACAGCCGATTCTAACGAATATCGAAAGAGAGGAATCTTGCGCATGGAACAGACACGACGGGCGAGGCTGACCGGATTGATGGCGGCTCTGCTGACCGTAGCGGCGATTCTGTGGACGCTGTTTGCGTCGCCGTCTATCGGGGTGGTGGCGGATGGCAGCTATGCTTCGGCGGCGGAAGGGCTTGCGCTGCGCTATGCGGAAGAGAGCATCCCGACCGGGCAGCGCGTGGAGGACTTCGCCTATGAGGACACGGCGTATTCCACGCTGTTATTCGCTTCCAGAACCTCCGCCGGCGCGGCGGTTGCGCTCGTCCGGCTGGCGACACATCCGTTCGGTCTGGGTTTCAGCACGCGTTATTTGGCGGTCGTGTATGCGCTGCTGATGGGCTGGGGCGCGTACCTACTGGCGAACGGGATGGCGCGGCGGTCGCGTACGGCGGCGATTCTTGCGACGCTCGGACTGCCGCTTGCGCTGGCGAATCCCGCCGTCATCGGCTATTTGAACAGCCTGTATGCGGTCGGCGCTTCCATAGCATATTTGCTTCTTTTCCTCGGCGCGACGGTTTATTGCTTGTGCCGGGAAAAGGGATGCGGCGTTCAATGGGCGCTGCTGGTGCTTTTTGCGGCGCAGCTGATGCTGCGTACCATGGCGCAGATGATGGTGCTGCTGCCCGCGGCGGTGCTGGCGGTTGTGCTGTGCGCCGTGCATAGCTGCCCCGGACGGGCAGAACGTCCGCTTCATGCGGCGTGTGTGCTGATTGCAAGCCTGATGTGCGCGAGCGGCCTGGTTACAGGCTGGCAGGCGGACGACACGGTGCATTCCGCCGCCGCGAACTACTTGGCGGTCTTTCAAGGCTATCTGCCCGCATCGGAGAAGCCGGAGGAGACGCTGGAAGCCCTCGGCTTGCCCGAAAGTTACCTCGCGGACATCGGCAAAAGCTACTATGAACCTTCCGAAAATTTTGTGAACGATCCGCGGGATGCGGAGAATGCCGCCCTGCTGAACGAAAATATTTCGCTGGGGAAACGGGTGAAATTTGCGATTCAGCATCCGGCAGTCGTTCGCACCATGATGGACAAAAATGAAAGCGCTTTGCGGAACGCGGACAGCTGGTATTTGGCGGACGAGGCGGGGAATGCCGTTTCGTCACGTTCACCGCTGCATACCGTGCTGGAAACCATTTTCGGGCGTGACCATCACGCCATTTCCCGCTGGTGCTTGATTTGCGCGGCGCTCCTCGTGCTGCTGCTGCCCATTGTGCGGCGGCAGAACGCATCCGTGATGCTCTGCGCGTTTCTGCTGATGGTACTGCTTGGTACGATTGGTTATCTGCCGCTGACCCTCGTGCTGACGGGCGGCATTGACTTGTTGACCGTGAAGCCGCTGGCGTTCCTGCTGGGCGGTTTGGCGGTGCTGATGAGCCTTGTGTCCGGCGCGGTGCTCCTTCGCCGTCTGATGGCGTGGCTGAGCGTGAAGGAAGCGAAATTGGCGCTGCCGCCCTGCTCGGCGGGCGCGTCCGGCGGACTGCTGGCGTATCTCCGTAAAATCCGCGTGACGCAAAAGGGGACGGTCGCCATTGTTGCATTGGTTTGCGTGGCACTCTGCTGCTGGCAGCTGCTTCCGACGGAACACATCGGCGGCGTGAACAACGGTGACTTTGGGCGTATGATGGAACAAATCGACCTGTACTGGGCACAGCCGCAGCTCGATGATGAATCGACGCAGTTTGAGTGGGGTGTCGTCGAGAATTTCTCCTACCGTGAGCCGTTCCATCCGGCGCGCTTGACCTCCATAGACCCCACCTATTCGCTGATTTTCCCGTCGATGCTCGTGCGCTTCATCACCCTGCTGACGGGCGGCAATTACTCCACGCTGGTGCAGGCGTTCATCCTGCTGGCGCTGGTGATGGCGGCGCTGCTGCTGCTCGTGCACGACCTGTATCCGCTGCTGGGCAAGCTGACGCTCCCGGCGGGGCTGATTGTTGCGTGTATGCTGCTGGGCGAAAATTACCTCGCATGGTACAACTCGCTCTTCGGCGAAACGATGATTCCCGTCGGCTTGATGCTGACGATTGCCTGTACGGTGCATCTGGCGCTGATGCCGCGCGGAAGCCGGAAAAGCTGGCTGTGGATGATTCTGCTTGCCATCAGCGTGCGATTTCTCTGCACTGCCAAGGCACAGATGGCGCTGGCGCTCCCGGCGGCGCTTGTCCTGCTGATTGTCTTTACCGTCTATCATCATCCGCAGACAAAAAAGCCGCTGATTGCGTTTTCGCTGATGGGCGCGCTGCTGTGCGGGCTGGTCAGCTACGACACGCTCGGCGTGTACCGCAAAAATCAGGGGGTGTCCGAAAAGCAGACCATCTGGCAGAGCGTGTTTTACGGTGCGCTGATGATTGCCGACGACCCGGACGCAGCCATGGAAGAACTGGGCATTCCGGCGGAAATGAAGGCGGACATCGGCAAACACGCGTACTATCCGAACAGCGAGTACGTTTATCCCATTGAGTCGGACGAATTACAGGAGAAATTCTACGACCGTGTGACGACGATGACGCTCGTGCGCTACTATCTGCGCCATCCGAAGGACATGCTGACAATGATGAACCGCGCCGCACAGGAATCCGTCACGTTGAGCACGTCGTTCATGACCTACACGGACGCATTGTACAGCGATAACCGTCCGCTGCACCGCATGAACCTCTGGTGTAATCTGCGCAGCATCTTCGCGGCGCGCGCGTTCTGGGTATATGTGCTGCTCTACGGCACGGCGGGCGTGTTCTGCCTGACGCTGATTTGCCGCAAAAAGACGCAGAAGCAGACAAAGCTGCTGGCGATGCTGTTCCTGTGCGTGATGTTCGTCGGCGTAATGCAATATCCGCTGTCGGTCATCGGCAACGGCTTTGCGGACAACAACAAACAAATGTATACCTTTATGCTCTGCCACGACCTGCTTGTTGTGGCGGCAGGCGTGGTGCTTGTGCGGCGGCTGATTTCGGCGCGGCGCACAGCGGAAAATGCATTCAGGGAGGAAGCAGACCATGAGCCGCAAGAAGAATCTGCTTGATTATCTCGCGCTGGCGCTGTTTATCATGTGCATGGGCTTGGCGCTGAGTGCCAGCCTCGAATATGTGACGCGCGCGACGGAGCGGGAATATCTCGGACAGGGAATCTGGGTGCTGAGTATGGCGGGGCTGTCGCTCCTTGCGCTGCTGCTGGGGCGGATTTCGCGCAAGTGCGGGCAGAAGATGCAGCCGCTCCCCAAAAACATCATGATGATTGTGTTCGGCGCGGTGCTGGTGGGCGTTGGCGTGTATCTGCGCCTGTGGGTGATTTGGAACATCCCTGTTGAGCCGGATTCGGACTTCGAGACGTACTACCGCATGGCGAATCACCTGCTGAATGATACGCTGATGTCCGCCGAAGGAGCGGTCGACCGCCGCTATATCGCGCTCTACCCGCACACCATCGGCTTCCCGATGCTCATTCTGTGGCCGACGTTTGCTATTTTCGGCGCGTCGGTGCGCAACGCGCTGTACGCAAACCTTGTGTGCAGTGTGATTTCCATCCTCTTGGCGGGGCATATCGCTCGGCGAATCGCGGGGCGCACGGGCGCGCTGGTGGCGGTGGCGCTGATGAGCCTGTGGCCGTCGCACATCCTGTTCAGCAACATGGTTGCCACCGAACCGTCCTTCACGATGCTGATTCTGCTCGCTGCGGACATGATGACGAGTATTCTTGACCGTCGAAAGGGCAGCCTCTATGATGTTGCGCCTTCTCGGATGCTGGGCGTGATGGCGCTGCTGGGCATTGTGCTGGCGATTGCGGGCGCAATCCGCCCGATGGCGGTCATCCTGCTGGCGGCGTACTGCGTGGCGCAGCTGTGCGTCACGGGCGACCCGATGAACGAAATCCGTGTGGAGGGCGCGCGCTACGCCACAAGCCAGCCGCTCGTCTGCATTGTGCTGGTGCTGGTGTGCTACCTCGTCACGGGCAGCGTCATCAACCGCGCAATTTCTGACATCATCGGCGAGCAGCCTGCGTCGGGGCTGTATGCGTCCGGCTACAACCTCATGGTCGGCTTGAACACGCAGTCGAATGGCTTGTGGAACGAGACGGACAGCGAATTCTTCGCGCAGGCGTATGACGCTACGAAGTCCGCGACGGGGGCGCATCAGGCGTGTATGGAAGTGGCGGCGCAGCGCATTCAGTCGGAGCCGGAAAACGTGCTGAACCTGATGGTCTACAAGTTCCGCGACCTGTGGCGAACGGATGATTTCGGCATTGACTGGAATCTGCTCTGGACGGAGCAGCAGGGGACACTGACGCCTGAACTGCGCAGCCTGCTGGAGAGCATCCGTCCCATTGGGCGCGTGATGTACATGGCGGTGCTCTTGTTTGCAGCGCTGGGCGCAATGGAGGCGTGGCGGCGGCGGCTTGCCCCGAACGCCATGATTCTCATTTGTATGCTCTTCTTCCTTGGCACGGCGCTGAGCCATATGCTGCTGGAAACGCAGGTGCGCTATCATTACAACATGATTCCGTTCCTGATTCTGCTGGCGGCGTGGACAGTTCGCTCGTGGAGCAAGACTGCCGCGGAGAAAGAAGACGTCCGCGTGATTTATATGGATCGCCCCGAAAACGCCGAAGAGAAGAAGGATAACATCCATTTCGACATGGCGAAGGCAATCGCGGAAGGGCACATCCACGTTTCCGTGACAGAGAACGTCGCACGCACGGAAGAAGCATCAAAAATGGAAGATTCGGCGAAAAGTAGTGTGGAAAATACCTAATACTATTTCCAGATTCAACTGCGCCATCTGCTTGCGCCTTTTTCGTTCTGGCGTCCGCTCACTCCATTTAGCGTAGCGCTGCTACGCTGCATTTCGTTCCCGTTAGCCAGAACGAAAAATTCGCCGCGCATCTTGGCGCATTTTCATTTGGAAATAGTATAAAATATTCGCCGTTCTCGTTTCTGGCTATTGCGAAAATTTACGAAAGATGATAGAATAAATTGAACAATGTGTGAAGAAAATTCACCGGCAAGGGTGCGGCGCCGCCTTTTATGACAATACAGAGAAGAGGGATTGCAGGTATGACGAATCGCGAACAAAAGCTCCTGCCGTCGGCACGGCAGCTGACCTCCGTGCGTCGGACGTCGAACCTGAATTCCTTGACGGGACTGCCGGAGAGGCTGGACTTCCTGCGTCAGGTGCAGCAGCTGCTGACGGAAAAGAAGCTGAACGGCTGGTGCGTGCTGTCCATCGACATAGAACATTTCAAACTGTTCAATAACTGGTATGGGCAGGTGCAGGGGGACGAGCTGCTGCACACAATCGGGCATCAGCTGGCGCAGCTTGCGAAGGAGAACGACTATATCGCCGGGTATTTTGGCGGCGATGACTTTTTCCTGTGTATGCCGGATGATGACAAGCGGGCGCAGGCGGTATATGAGCTGATTTTCCACTGCATCGAGGATTATCAGCAGCTTGATAGCTTTCTGCCGCTGCTGGGCATCTGCCCGGTGGATGAGCATTCCGACGATATCAGCGTGCTGTGCAACAATGCGCAGATTGCATCCGGGGCGGTCAGGGGCAAGCTGAATCACCGCATTTGCCGCTTTTCCGAGCAGATTATGCAGCAGCTGGAAAAGCATCAGCGCCTGCTCAGCGACGTGCGCATCGGCATCCAGCGCGGCGAGTTTACGTTTTATCTGCAGCCGAAGTGCAACAGCCTGACGGGCAACATCGTCAGCATGGAGGCGCTTGTCCGCTGGCATCACCCGGAAATGGGGCTTGTGTCGCCAAGCCGCTTCATCCCATTGCTGGAAGAAACCGGGCTGGTGACGGATTTAGACCGCTACATTTGGGAGAGCGTCTGCCGCACAATGAGCGGCTGGATTCGCGGCGGAAAGCATTTCGTGCCGATTTCGGTTAACGTGTCCATCACGGATATGAAGGCAATGGACGTTCCTGCGCACTTCCGCGAGATGGTCAGACGCTATGACCTCAAATCGGAGCTGATTCGCGTGGAAATCACCGAGACGGCGTTCGCGGAGAACAGCAATCTCGTGCGCGAAGCCATCGACCGCCTCCACCAGTACGGATTTACCGTGCTGATGGACGATTTCGGCAGCGGCTATTCGTCGCTCAATATGCTCAAAGATACGAACGTCGATGTGCTGAAGCTGGACATGAAGTTCATCGAGATGAACGTGGAGAACCGGCAGAAGGGCATCCAAATTGTGGATTCCGTTGTCAATATGGCGCACAAGCTGAATATGACGATTATCGCCGAGGGCGTGGAGACGAAGGAACAGGTCGATATGCTCAAAACGATGAACTGCATCTACGGGCAGGGCTACTATTTCTATCGCCCGCTCCCGGTGAAAGATGCCGAGCGCCTGCTGAGCATCATTGTGCCGGAGGATTACCGAGATATTCAGCGTTTCTCCGGCGTATCGCCGATACCTGCTGCGCCCAGCCAACAGTGGAATACAACGCCGGAGATTGAGCGCGATGTGATTGCGACGCTGGACAGCGCGTATCTGCTGCTTGCTCGGCTGAATCTCAACACGGGCGAATGCCAGCCGCTCAAGCGTACGCCGCCGCTGCCGGATGCGCAGATGCCGTTTTCGCGCTTCAGCAACGATTTGGTGCGTCATCAGCTGATTCACCCGGAGGATTTGGACGACTACCAGCGGTTTATGGCGCTGGCACACCTGCAGACGGAGATATTCAGCGGGCGGCGGCACATGGACTTCCGCTTCCGCTTGTCTGATGGCAAGCGCTTCAACTGGGTGGAGCTGTCTGTCCTGACCAGCCGCGGCTACACGCAGCAGGAGCCGTGGACACTGCTGTGCATCCGCCGGACGGACGACATGGTGAACATGGAAGCCGACCGCCACTATCAGCGTGAACTGGAATACTACTGCAACTGCGACGCGCTGACGGGACTGTTCAACCGCATGAAGTTTGAGAAGGATGTTTCGCTGCTGAACGAGGAACATCCGGACACCATCGAATGCGTTTACATCGACGTCGTTGGGCTGCACGAAATCAACAACCACTTGGGGCATCAGACAGGCGACAGTATGCTGTGCATGGTGGCAGGCACAGCGCGGAGCTTCTTCCCGAACGACCGGCTTTACCGTATCGGCGGCGACGAGTTCGTCATTCTCTGCTGCAACCGCAAGCATGACGAAGTGCTGCTGGCAGTGGAAAAACTGCGCATGACGCTTCGAGGCGCGGAGTACGAAATATCCGTCGGTGTGCAGCAAGGCACGGGGCAAGAGAATGTGCAGAACATCGTCAACCGTGCCGAGGATGCTATGCGCCGCGACAAAGAAGCGTACTATCAGCAGAACGGTCAGGAGCGCCGGATGCGCTCGCTGAACGAAAAGCTGGATCGCCTGATGCAGGAGAAGCAGGATGCAGACCAGTTCATCCGCGTCATTGCGCCGGAGTACATTGCGGTGTACCTCATCAACTTTGCGCAGGATTCCTTCCGTAAAATCCTGATTCCAGATTTCTTCCGCGATATGCTGGACAAGTGCAACGGCTCGTTCCGCCGCGCGATGCTGGAATATATCCGGCTCTATATAGCCCCGGAGGATCAGGAAGAGTTTGAGTCGCTGACATGCGCGCAGATTGTGCGGGAGCGCCTTGCGAGGGAAGGCACAATTGACGAACATTACAAGCGCAGCGACGGTATGCCGATTCACCTGCGGATTATGGCGTGCGACGGACTGAATAAGGAAGAAAGCATCTGGATTTTTGCGAAGGATACGGAGGCAACCTGATTGTAGAAAAAATGCGCATCAGCATGATGAAAACACGGCTGGTGCGTGTTTTTTTACAATTCAGTGATTGCAGTTTGCGCGAAAATGCTGTATAATGTTTGATGGTAAATAATAATGAGGAAAGTATTTGGAGGAACGAACTGTGCCACTCAAGCCTGTTTTTGATAAAGCGCCGCTGACAATGCTGACCAGTCAGCCCCTGCGCGCTGGTCAGGTGCGCGTGAACCTGCCTGCCTTGACGCGTCTGTATGCGCAAGTGGAGAATCGCCGTGAGCCGCTGCTGCTGGAAGGCGCGTTCCGTCTGGCGTGCCTTGTGAAGGCGGATGCCATGCAGTCGCCCGCCGCCACGGCGATTCGGGAAGCCGCCGCCGCTCAGCGGGAGGATGGCTCTTTCGCGCTGACGATTGAGGACTCGGTGTATGTCCTGCGCGCGGTGTGGGCGCTGTATGAAGCGGAAGCGAAGAAGGAAGATTTGACAGTGCTGCTGCGCTGGTTCCAGTGGGCGGCGAAGCAGTGGGACGACATTGCGGCGGATGAGTACGTCCGCGCGTTCCCGGCGGATTTGCTCGAACTGCTGGAAAAGGTCTACCGTATCACGGGCATTCCTGCCATGCTCAAACTTGCCCGCACTCTGTCCGCCAGCACGATGAACTGGAGCGGCGTCCTGACCGCGACCCCGATTCAGACGCCCGTGAGCAAAGCTGCTTCAGCAGAAGAACTGGACGCCGGTCTGAAGAAGGAAAACGGCGATTTGGAGGGCTACTACACCCGTCTGGCACTGACGACGAATGCGGCGGCTCTGGCGGATGGCGCTCGTGCGGCGCTGGCGCGCGGCTGGCTCAACGGCTCGGCGACGGAGATGAACGCCGCAAAAACGGGCTGGGAGAAAATCAGCCGCTATCACGGCGCAATTTGCGGTGGACTGACCGCAAATCCGATGCTTGCGGGCGGCAATCCCAGCACGGGCATTTTCAATGATACCTTGGGCGCATGGGCGGAAGCGTTTGTGTGCGCAGGCATGGGCGCGCACGCGGTTTGGGCGTGGGATGAGCTGGAACGGCTGGTGTTCAATGCGCTTCCGGCGTGCGTGGAGGAAACACGCGTGCAGCTGGTGCAGCGCGTCAACTCGCTGGCGGCGCAGGAGACTCAGCAGGGAAGTTTCGCCCTGACGCTCGGACGCCTTGCGCGCGGCTATGCGCTGGCGATTCAGTCCGCCGTGACCGCATGGGTGGACGGCTTCGCGGTCAATATGCTGATTCCTGGCAAATACGCCGTCTGCGACAATAAGATGGTGCTGACTATTGACGCGCAGGGCGAGCGCTACGCCATCAAGATGCACATGAAGAACGACCAGAAGGCGTTTTTCCACATGCGGCTTCCGGCGTGGGCCTCGTCGTCCGAAATCCTCGTCAACGGTGCGCCGACGGCGGAATACCGCTTGGTGGACGGCTGCATCGGCATCGAGCGCGTTTGGCACGACGGGGACGAAATCGTCGCCGTGCTGGAGCAGCCCGTCATGCGGCACAGCAGCGCCTATCATCAGGCAACGTACCTCACGCGTGGCCCGCAGGTGCTGGCGCTCTCGGCGGACGGCGACTGGACGTATGCGCTGTGCGGCAATGGCAAAGTGACCGAAAACGGCGTGACCGCCCCATTTGCGCCGATTGCGTGGAAGAAGGGAAACAATGCCCCGGTGGATGTGCCGGTGCTGCCGGAACTGACGGGCGACATTCGTGCGCTGCCGTTGAAGCCGTATGCGGATACGCCGGTGCGTGTTGCACTCTTCCCGCGGGGGGATAAGGCATGACGAGCATCCGCCTTGCCCCGATGGCAGGCATTACAGACTGGCCGTTCCGCGTTCTGTGCTTTGAGCAGGGCTGCGATGTAGCGACGACGGAGATGGTCAGCGCGATGGGCTACCTCTACGCGCCGCGCAATCATCCTGCGACCGTTTCCCTGATTGAACGCCGGGACAGCGAGGGCAAGCTGCTTGTGCAGATTTTCGGCAAAGAGGCGGATTTGATGGCGCGCGCGGCGGAAGAACTGTCCGCCATGGGGCGCTTCGACGGCGTGGACGTGAACATGGGCTGTCCGGCGCATAAGGTCGCCGCATCCGGCGAGGGAAGCGGGCTGATGCGCACGCCGGAAAACGCAGAAAAAATCCTCCGTGCGGTCTGCAAGGCGAGCCATTTGCCCGTGTCGGTCAAGATGCGCCTTGGCTGGGACGATGAGCATATCAACGTCGTGGACATGGCGAAAATGGCGGAGGACTGCGGCGTGTGCGAGATTGCTGTGCACGGTCGGACGCGGATGCAGCAGTACAGCGGTCACGCGGACTGGACGTATGTGCGCAAGGTCAAGGAAGCCGTGCATGTGCC
>ULRB01056499.1_pt1 | contig 17286 bp, 23 predicted proteins | sample 1955051 | NCBI WGS metagenome assembly ULRB01 (sample SAMEA4835671, study PRJEB28245) | human gut metagenome | biome: gut microbiome; material: fecal sample | place: Denmark | collected 2008 | reverse complement strand
GAAGAGCACAAGCAATTATTGAACTAATAAAACTCGGAGAACTTAAAATTGGTTAAAGACTTCGGTCTTTTTTTATATTTTAAAAATATAATTAATTAGGTGTTTAAAATGATTAAAAAATCTTCAATAAGACGAATTTGTGTGGCAACACTTGCTTTATTTATATTATTAATAATTTATTTTTTTCCAAATAATGATACCATTATTAAAGAACATTTAAACTATATAAAAAGAGATGAAATGCCAATATTTTTAATTGATAACTCAAATTATGTAGCAAGAACTAGTATAGTTAAATCAAGTAAAAATATAAATGAACAAATAAAAGAAATTATAGAAACACTAACAAAGAATTCTAAAAAATCGAGTTACATTAGAGATGGATTTAAACCAATTATTCCCCAAAATACCAAAGTAATTGATGTTTTACTTGATAATGAAATATTAACAATAAATTTTAGTAAAGAATTACTTAACATCGATAAAGACAATGAAGAAAAAATGATTGAAGCAATAATTTATTCTTTAACAGAAATAAAAGAGATTAAAAAAATTAAAATTTTAGTGGAAAATAATCCATTAACAAAATTACCAAACTCACAAAAAAAACTACCAGATTATTTAGATAAAAACTATGGCATTAACAAGATCTATAATCTAGATTCAATAAAAGAATCAACAAAAACTACAATTTATTACTTAAGCAAGTTTCAAGATTATCATTATTTTGTACCTGTTACAAAAATAAATAATGAAAAAACAGAAAAAGTTGAAATAATCATCAAAGAATTAAAAAGTACTCCAATATATCAAACAAATTTAATAAGTTATCTAGCAGCATCTGCTAATATTACAAATTATGAGTTACTTGAAAATGGCATTAAATTATCATTTAACAATTATCTTATTGCCAATATAAAAGAGGAAGAAGCACTAGAAGAAGTTAAATACTCGATTGCTCTATCTTTACGAGACACTTACGGGATTAATGAAGTTATATTTAGTATTCCCAATAATGAAAACACAAAAATTAATGTATAAAATAGTATTTTTAATTAAAAAGGGCTTGCATTACCCTTTTTTTTATACTATAATTAATTTGTGTTCAAAAAAAACGTCCTGGTAGCTCAGCTGGATAGAGCAATCGCCTTCTAAGCGATCGGTCGTGAGTTCGAATCTCGCCCAGGACACCATTTATTTTAATAGTAAAAGCCTAAGAAATATGCGTATTTCTTAGTTTTTTTGTTAATATAAAACTAATACAAGACTATCACAAAGTATCACGACATTACCTATATTATTATCTATTTTGGCACTTTTTTCGGCACCACTTTCGGCACCACCCTAAAGACACCATTTTTTAGCATTACCAATTATCTAAAAAAAAATAAAAAATCGAGCAAATAAAAAATGTATTGTCTAAAAAATACTAAAAAAATTATAATGGAGGTAAAAATGTTTGAAAATGAAGAAAAATTACTTGAAAACTTACATTTTAAATTTACTAATAAAATGCAAAATCTTGTAATTGAAATTTTAACTACCAAACAACTACTTGAAGATATGGAATTATCAATGAAGAATAGAAAACAACTTGAATTACATTATCAAGAATTGAGAAAAGCATTTATTCTTGAGTTTCAAAAAAATAATCAATTGACCATTTCATTTCTTCATGGTTTTATGGGTAGCAAAAATGAGATAGAAAAATAAAACTATCTCTTTTTTATTCCTCTAATAATCTTTCAAGATATGTTTTTCTTACTTTAGGTTTCACATTAATTATTTCTTCTTCCATTTTGACATCATTTACTAAATTATCTTTTTTATCTTTTATTTCATTTTGCTGTGTCATATTATTATTATCTTTTAATAAATCATTATCTTTTAATAATGCTTTTTGATTAGTCGTATTATTTTCATTTTGATTAGTCGTATCACTCTTTGTATCTTCATTTTGAATAGATAGTTGTCTTTTCTTTTTGATAATACCTTTAGCATTTTCATAAGATATTTCTTTAATAATGTATTTTTGTTTTTCTAAATAATCTAACGACCTACTAATAGTTGATACACTAACATTAAAATTATGTGCCATTGTTTCATCAGAAATAAAGCAATCTTTATTATTTCTTTCAAACTCTTCAATTTGTGCCATTACCAAAATATCTATGGGGGAAAAATCTTTGTTATTAAAATATTTCCCCTTTGATATTTTTAAGAACACATCAACATCTTTATTCATTTTTTCTTCCACAAGCATAGTCATTACTTGCATTATAACAACAAGTTGGACAATCTTTAACAAAACCTTGCGATTGAAGATTTTTATTAAATCTATCCCCGAATAACCCTTTGCCATTTATCATTGCCATTATTTCTTCTTGTAAAACTCTTCGGCATATTTTTTCAATCATAATTTCTTCTTCGCTTTTCCTAAATGAATTGTTTAACTCTTCTTTTTTTTCTTTGTTCCAATTTTCAATGGTTTTTAAGATATCCACCTCAAGTGTTTGTTCAAATGTTTTTTCAATACTTTTTACATCAAAAATATCTTCAAAGCCTATTTTTTTCATTTCTTCCTCCTTTTGTAGATAAATATTAAATCTTTTTGCTATAAGCTGTTAAGTCTACACTTTTCTTTTTTCTAAAAAGTCTTTTAGTGTTACATCAGATACAATGTATCTACCACCAACTTTAAAAGCTTCAAGTTGTTTAGTCCTAACTAACTTTTGAATAGTCTTTACATCAAGACATAAAATTTGACTTAACTCTTTTGTTGTGTAATATTTCATTTAAAATAACCTCCCGATAGCAACAAGCACTATCTCTTACTTAAAAGTAGATATAAAACACTTGAAATACACAAAAGATACTTTAACTTACCATAGGCAAAATAAACACTAATAATAGGCACTTATAACACCCCATAAAACCTTAATTTTAAGCTATTTCAGAGGTGTTTGTTACCATTAATACAATTACACTATAAAGTCTTAAAGTGGCTTGAAGAATTAGTAGCTCCGATAATTTTAATATATTGACAAACAAAAAAAGTGTGCGTAAATCGCACACTTGGCTTTTATTCTAACGGGGTATAGTTTAGTAAATTTATACTTGACTTTTGCAAAATGGGGTGCAAGCCCCTATACAAATTTAAATCATTTCAATTTAACAAAAACTCGACCATCAGGTGAAACAAGATTTTTCCCACTAATAGTCATCATGTATGTTTCTTGTGAACTACCTACAAACTTAAAATAAACTTTATCTTTTTTCTTTTCATAGGTGCAAGAATCATCTTCCGTTACAAAATAATATTTGCAAGTTTTATCTTTATACAACACAAAAGTTTCTGTATCTGACTTATTCTTATAGGTATAGGTGTATTGATAAACTCCAGATAGTCCACCACCTAATAATTTGACAAAAACAACTAATACTATAATTACAACAAGCACAATACCAACAATATATTTTTGGGTTTTACTTAATCTATTTATTCTGGTTGTTATAAACTCTTTAATATCCTTTTTATTACTTTTTAAAATAAAACCACAATTTTCACAAACATTACTTTTAGATTTTAACTCTTCACCACATTCTGGACATTCATTTTTTTCATAACCACAATGAGGACACAATTTAGCTTTATCACTCATTTCTTTTCCACATTCACTACATTTAATTAATGCCATACTACCACCTTTCTAATATCCGCCAGAAAGCATATTAACTAATTGAATAAATTTCACAATTAATTCTATTCCACTAAATATCATTCCTACTATTGAAAAAGTTTTACTCTTTTGATTTGTCGCATTTGCATACCCAATAATCGATAGAGTTAAACCAGTTGCTGAAACTAAACCAAAAAAATCTATAAAAAAAGATATAATTCCAACAATTAAACCACTTAAGCAAAGGGTATCACTTTTATTTGAATTTGCAAGACTAAAATTAGGACATCCACATTTAGGGCAAGAGGAACAATCCGATGCAAAACTCTCTCCACATTCATTACATTTTGTATAAGTAATTACTATATTTCCACAATGAATACATTTTTTTGCTTTATCACTTATTTCTTTACCACATTCATCACATTTTATCAAAGCCATTTTTACTCACCACTTTCTTTTTTCATTTTTTTATTATTAATTATAAGACTAAACGATACAACATATGGAACAAATATTTCTATTAAGTATTTAAAAAGATATTGAAATTTTTCGATAATATTTTCCTCATTAGAATAATAAGATAAAAAATAAGAGGAATAACCCACAATGCCTATTATTAAGAAAAATAATGATAGCCATTTTAAAACCAATTTATTAGTTCGTTTATACAACCATAAGGATATAAAAAACATTGGCAAAACAGCATTATAAATCAAATATGCAACATTATAAAACTCTAAATAAATATTATCTTTTATAATTTCATAACAATCAGATAATGTGAACCATAAAAATAAAAGTAATAACAGAATAATTAGGATATCACTAAAAATTTTTATTATTTTATTCTTATTTAAATTTTCTGTTTTTAAACTAATTCCACAATTTGGGCAAATATTAGCTTTATCACTAATTTCTTTGCCACATTCTTTACATTTTATCAATGCCACAAGACTACACTCCTTTCTAATTTAATTATACCACATTTTATCTATGAACGGTAGATAAAATTATTATTTTCTTTTTGAGATAATTATTTTAGAGGTGTTTTAGCAATGAAAATCGACAAAAACGACGAAAATTACATATATTATGTAATCGGACAAAATTTAAAAAAACAACGAAAACTCAAGGGATACACTCAAGAAAAGTTAGCAGAGGCAAGTAATTATGCTTTAAGTTTTATAGGCAATTTAGAAAGTGATAAGGTATTTCAAACTATATCAGTTGGTAGCTTATACCATTTATCAAAAGTTTTAGGAATTCATATCACAGACTTATTTCAAGACTTATCAAACGATAGCGACAAGATGTAATAGCTACATCTTTTTTATTTTAATAAAATACTATTAAATGATTAAACTAAAGCATTATTATTTTTAATACCAAAATATTTTATAGCAAATAAAAAAGAGCTAACCCCAATTAATCAAGTTTAGCCCAGTAACCTCTGCAAAATCAATATTATTAAGATTTTTAAAGTCAATATTATTAATATTATCTTTTACAAAATCATAAAATATTGTTGCAAAATTTCTTTTAGCTTGAACATTATCCCCAAAAATAATATCCCACTCATTTATGTAATCTTCTTCACACAATCTTTCCAAAATAACAAATAACTTGGTATCAGCCAAAATATCATCAATAAACTTATTTACTAAATTATCTATCTTTTTATTTGCCATTTTTGTTTTATTATCTATTGCGTTTTTATCATAAACAATAACATTTTCATTAACAAGTTTTTTTAATATTGGGTTGATGTAAATTTCAATGTATTTTTCTTTTTCTATATTATAGGTATTAATCCTAACAATTTGCTTTGCAATACGATTACCTATTCTTGCCTTAAGCTTAACATCGTTACTATGCAAAAAACCAACCTCTGCTTTTGTTAAAAAAACGGGTTCGGGAGTATTTTCAAGAGTTATGTCATCCAACACAACTACAAGTTCGTATGCTTGAAATATTACCGCATCCCTATAATTGATATTACTTAAATCAATATTTTTTAATTTAGGCACAACATAAGTATCAATAAATTTTTTTATTTTATCAGAATATTTTCTTCCTTCTGTTTTATCTTTTCTTGCAACATTTTTAAGATTTTTATCTTCTTTCATTAATTTAACTACATTAACCGATTTCATTTTAACTTAACCTCTCAAACAATTTTTTATTTCTTTCAATTATAATTTGAACTAAAGCAAATGCTTTTTTATAATTTTCTTCCTTATTTTCTTCTTTACTCATAAGCTCAAAAATAGATTTTAAATCATTTATTAATTTATTTATTAAATCATTTTTAACTTTAATAACAATTTCATTATTACATATTTCTGTCATACTGAATATAAAATAATAATAATCAAAATTACAAATATACTCATTAAATGAACCATCTTTTGCAAGTTCTTTTTTATATAACTTTTCTTGTATTTTACCCGTTTCTCTAAATTTTTCTCTAAACAATACGCTATTTCTTTTAAATAATTTATTATCTTTTATATCAATATGCAATGATTTTAGATAAGCATAATAAAATTCCTCATCAGCTGAATACTCACTTAAATCATAATAATCAAATTTACTACCATTTAAATAGTTGGATAAACTATTATTAGCACTTGCCACTAAATCATATAAAAAGGCTATTTCTTGCATATTTTCTTCTGATAGGTCTATTCCATAAGTATTAGCAAAATCACGCTTAAAATCGGTTCTAATAGTGTTTTCTAAAGCATATTCATTTCCCAATTTGTTTATATAAATTTTATAGTTGCTATTTTTATTTTTTTCATACATCCAATTACCTTTAACAATCATATCAAAGTTAATGTCCTCAAGCCTTTGCATTTCATTTTCAATTTCTGATTTTAATGTTTCAAAATATCTTTGGTATCTACTATTATTATACCATTCAATAAATTTATTATAAACTCTTCTTGCATTACTATCTATCAAGTCCTTTATAGTTTTATTTGAATATTTATTTCTTTCATCATCAGCACTTTTACTTATAGCATTTTCAAGTGCCATTTGCACATTTCCCATTCGTTTATTATTACTATCATTACTATCAGAAAACATTGCATTATTAATGATTATTAAATTTTTATAAATGTCTAACATAATATTATATTGTTCGTTATATTCTTTTCTAAAATCTTCAACATTTAATTGTTCCTCAATAAATTTAATATAGTAGCTATTTCTAAAAATATCATCACTTAAAGTATTATGTCTTTTGCCCATAGTAAAACCTCCTTGCCATAGTATTATACCATAAAAAAAGCTATCTTTCATTAAGATAACTTGTTATTCATTATTACTTTTTATTTTATTTAGTTCATCATCAACAAAATCTCTTATTTCTTGATCACTAACACTAATGTAATAAAACTTATCTAACGCTAAACTAAATAAATCATCTATTAACTTATCAGTAACCTCAATTTCTTTTTTACTATTTAAATACTCTTCAATAAATATTCCTAAATACTCATCGTAGTCTAATGATGCACTTTCAATATAACATCTACTACTATCAAAACCTAATAACCCATTTTTATCTTCATAATTAACATTTTTCATTTCTATACCTCATTTCTTTTAATTATATCATATTCAATATTTTTAATAAATAAATTTTACAACTAACTCATTTGTTTCAACAATTTTATTTCTCCAAACAATAGCAGTATCATATTTTTCACTTAATGTTTTAAGCATTGTTTCAAGTTGGAAACAAGTAACAAGTTGCATTTTAACAAGTTTACTTATTTTATTTAGTTCAATTTCAAGTCCTTTCATTGTTTTCATTTCTTTTTTAGTTATTTTTTTCATTTTTAATTACCATACCTTTCTTTTTTTTTATTTAATAACTTTGGCAAGCAACTTTTAACTTTTTAAGTTTAAAATTGCTTGCTTTTAGTTTTCTTTGAGTTTTTTATTAGTCTAATTCAGTTATAATTGCATTTAATTTTTGAAAATCTTCATAAAGTTTTTGAATACTCTTATAAAGACTTGCAATTCTACAATCAATACTATTCTTTGATGTATTGCCTTTTTGTTGTAAGTTTAGATATTTGAAAAACTTTGATAAATCAGCTTTCTTTAAAGTTCTTCCATTATACTTTTCAAGCATAACCTCAACCATAACTCCTTTAATTTCGTTTACATCAATAATATTTTTTGCTTTGTTATCTAACATCTTAATCACTTTCCTTTCTTTAATGGGGTTACCATTTCAATATGTTAGCTTTTTTACTACAAACTCTTGAGCTCTCTTCGTTTGTGATTACATATTACCACATAAAAAGACTAAAAAAAGTTTTGTTTTTTTGTAATATTTTGAAATTTTCTACCACCAAAAATGCCGATACATTCGGGCTTTTTGTAAAAATTTATAACCGATTTTTCGAGTAAAAAGATTATTTTTAGATAAAAAAAATTATGCTTTAATGGTAGCTCTGTCTATCCTTATTATATATAAAAAGCTACTCAAGATAAAAACTATTATAAAGTATCACAAACTATCACAAAGTGTTATAAATTATCATAAAATATCACATCTATTTTTAACTTATTTAATCGAAAAATCGGTTGCTTATTTTTGCTTTTTTGCCTTATTTCTTGACTTTTTTGGTGGTATTCAAATTTTTAAAAGTCTTATTTTTTTGATACTTTTTTTTGCTTTCTTAATTGCTATTATGTAAGTGCTTAAGCAAGAGATATAAAAAAAATTAAATAAAGGAGATTTTAAAAATGACAAAAGAAATATGTGATATACAAGAACTATCAGGATACTTAAAGGTTTCAGTATCAGAAATAAGAAAGTTAGTAAGGTCAAAAAGAATACCACATTTTAGAATAGGTAATAGATTAAAATTTGACCTAAAAAAAATCAATATTTGGTTAGAAGATTTAGAGGCTGAAAGTAGCAAAAAAAACATTATTTTTTAGTGAAAAAGTAGCTAAAAATTATTGAAAAATCGGGCATAAAATGGTATAATTAGTATAGATAATTGGTATGCAAATGCTCGAAATTAGGAGGGAAAATTAAAATGAGCATTAGTAGATTATCAAATAATAAATTCAAAATTATAATTGAACTTGGTTATGATATTTTAGGTAATAGAAAAAGAAAAATTGAAAGATTTAGTGGAACAAAAAATGAGGCTGTAATTAGAGAGGCAGAACTAAAAAAACAATATTACCACATTGGTAACGTAAGTAATATAAGTGATTTAACTTTTGAAGAGTTCAGTCAAATATTTATGGCAAAATATTGTGCTAACATTGGTCTTATTACAAAAGATGGCTATGAAAAATCTTTAAAAAGAATACTACCAATAATCGGCAAAATAAAACTTAACAAAATCACTCCACTTATCTTGGATAATCTTTACTTAAAACTTAAAATTGGGGAAAAAGGTCAAGAACTTGGTTATCATTCAATGTATAGTTTTTATAAGTTAATAAATGTTATGCTTAATCAAGCTATCAAATGGGAACTATTAGACAAAAACCCTAATTTAAAAGCAAACAAACCTAAAAGAGAAAAAAAAGAAAGAAACTATTACGATTTAGAACAAGCTCAAAAATTAATCACTTGTTTAGAAAAAGAAAATATTAAATACAGAGCATTAATTACTTTGGCTTTAGATAGCGGTGCAAGACGTAGTGAAATATGTGCTTTAAGGTGGACAGATATAGATTTTAAAACAAACACTATTAAAATCACTAAATCATTAAAAGTTGTTAAGGGTGTTGTTGATGAGGCTACAACTAAAACAGATAGTTCAAAAAGAGAAATAATTATCAGCAATACAACAATGAAAATTTTAAAAGAATACAAAGAGTGGCAAGATAGCATTATAGCTAAAAAAGGCAAAAGTTGGAATAATGAAAACAGAGTTTTTACATCAAAGGACGGAAATTATATTTATCCAACTACGTGCGACCATACAATTAAAAAGATTGTAAAAAAATATAATCTTGCACCTATAAGTTTCCACGAGTTAAGACATACATCAGCAAGTATTTTGATTTACAAAGGTATTAATCCAAAAGCAGTCAGTGAAAGATTAGGACACGCAAGCACAGACATTACAATGGAAATTTATTCACACGTGTTTGATGTAACAAAAAAAGCAAGTGCAAATATCTTTGATGAGGTCTTAAGTTTTTCATAAATCGGCACCAAAAATTAAAAAATGGCACCAATTTACGGCACCACCCTAAAAAAATCAAGTTCGTGTAATTGATAATAAATTAAGTAATGTTCAAAAATTTTCCCTAAAATACTGGACAAAATAAGATACGATATTCTCAAAAGCTTGGCAGTCTTAGAGAAAAGAACACACCCCTTCTAAGCGATCGGTCGTGAGTTCGAATCTCGCCCAGGACACCAAATAAAAAAATTAAGCCTTTAAAAGGCTTTTTTTGTTTACTTATTTTTTAATTTTAAAATTTTTAAACATCTATCATTTTTGTTTTGCATTTTTTGAAGCATACCAAACAACTCAGTTTTAGTAACTCTTGATTCATAAACGCTTTCTAAAGATAAAAGCATTTGTTTTAACATATCAAATCTTATAACATCTATTAAATTAGTATTTAAATTGCCCATTGAATCCAATCTAGCCCTCAACATATTCATAGTAGATTTAGTATTTACCATAAGTTTTTTTAATACTTCCAAATCCAAATCTCTAACAGAATCATAATCAACAATCCAATCTATTTTCTTAAAAAACTCTATATCTTTTTCATCAGAAAATTCTAAAAAAACATCCTTTTCAATACCCAATAATATTAAATTACTTTCTCTACCACCAAAAACAGAATCGGGAACTTGATATTGTGATTTTCTAAGAATCAATAAATCGTTTTTATTTACATATAACTTTCCATCTTTAAATACTTTCATCTATATTCCCTCTTTTTTTACAAAATTTCGTGTCTTTTTTATTATACACTATTTCAATTAAAAAGCTAGCTTTTTTTAAGCTAACTTTTATTTACCACAAGAACAAGTTTTAAAAGTATGTTTTACTCTATCATGTTCTTCAGCCTTTTTACCATTGTTAAATCTTTCTACTGTACCAACCAAATAACCTGTAATTCTTCTAATTCTTTCGAATTCTACTCCTTCTCCTGTTACTTTTTTTGATTTTACTTCTTCTTCAAATTTTTCCATACTACTCTACCTATTCCTTTCCATCTAATCTTTTAAGTAAATCAACACTAACTGGTTCTCCAGTTTTTCTACCACATCTTGGACATACATCCTTTATTATACCAACATATCCACAAACTGGATCTCTATCTACTGGATGGTTAATTGCACCATAACCAATATCACTTTCTTTCATTATTCTAACAACACTTTCAAATGCTTCTAAGTTATCTGATGGATCTCCATCAAGTTCAATATAACTTATATGTCCCGCATTTGTAAATTTATGATACTTTCCTTCAATTCTTAGTTTATCCGCAATTGAAATATTATAATAAACTGGAACATGGAATGAGTTTGTATAATAAGCTCTATCTGTTACCCCGGGAATCTTACCAAAAATATCTCTATCAATATTAACAAATCTTCCTGATAATCCTTCGGCAGGTGTAGCTAAACATGTAAAGTTTAAATTATATTTTTTACTATACTCATCACATTTTTCTCTCATATGACCAATAATTTTAAGACCTAATTTTTGAGCTTCTTCAGACTCCCCATGATGTTTACCAATTAAAGCCTTCAAACATTCAGCTAGTCCAATAAATCCAATTGAAAGAGTACCATGTTTTAACACTTTCTTTAATTTATCATTTGGTTTTAATTTATCGCTATCAAGCCATACCCCTTGCCCCATTAAGAATGGAAAGTTATAAACTCTTTTATTACATTGAATATCATATCTTTCAAGCAATTGATCTTTTACAAGTTCCATCATATCATCAAGTTCTTCATAAAAACCTTTCATATCAGCTTTATCTAAAGCATTTTTACCAACAATTCCATGTTTAATACCAATTCTCGGTAAATTAATTGATGTAAATGAAAGATTTCCTCTTCCTGGTGTAATTTCTTTATCTGGATCTACAACATTACCAATAACTCTTGTACGGCATCCCATATAACCTACTTCAGTACGATAATCTCCAGCTTTATAATATGGTTTATTAAATGAACTATCCAAGAAAGACCAATTTGGAAATAACCTTTTCGCAGATACTCTTAAACTTAATTTAAATAAATCATAATTAGGATCCCCTGGATTATAATTAACACCTTCTTTTACTTTAAATATAGATATTGGAAATATTGGTGTTTCCCCTTGACCTAATCCAGCTTCACTAGCAAGCATATAGTTTTTTGTAACCATTCTACCTTCACTAGATATATCAGTACCAAAATTTATTGATGAAAATGGTACTTGAGCTCCTGCTCTTGAATGCATTGTATTTAAATTATGAACAAAAGCCTCCATTGCTTGATATGTTCTTTTATCTGTTTTTTCTAATGATTTTTTAATTGACATATCAAATAATCTTTTCATTAAATCAGATGTTTTATAAAATTTTTCAAAATACTCTACAGTAATATCTATTGTATTTATTTTAGCAATTTCTTTTTCAATACTAGAAATATTTATAAAATCATTTAAATCTTCTAAATCAATATAATCTTTAATTGTAGTCTTTAACATCTTTTTAAAGGTTTTTAAAACCCCAGGTGCTAAATAATAATCAAATGCTGGAATACTTTGACCACCATGTTGATCATTTTGATTTGATTGGATCGCTATAGCTGCTAAAGCTGAATAACTCATAATATCATTTGGTTCTCTTAAATGTCCATGTCCTGTTGAAAAACCATTTTTAAATAATTTATCTAAATCTATTTGCATACATGTTGTTGTACCCATTGCTTCAAAGTCCATATCATGAATATGAATATATCCTTCATCATGAGCATCAGCAAATTTTTTCTTCATTAAATATGCTTTAGAAAATTCTCTTGATACATTAGAACCAAATTGTAACATTGTTCCCATTGCTGAATTTCCATCTATATTGCCGTTTTCTCTTTTTGCATCATCCTCTGCCGCACTTTTAAGCGCTAAGCCTTCCAATGTTTTTAAAAACTTATGACTTCTTTTATCATCAGTAAAAGTTTCTCTTGCTTTACTTCTATTTTCTCTATAATTAGCAAAATTTTCTAATACATCATCATATTTATCTTTTTTTAATGTTTCTTCTATAATATCTTGAATATCTTCTATTTTAATACTTGCTTTATCAAAATAATCTTTTTCTATTTTCTTAATAACGTGACCATATACTTTTTGAATATCATTTGATGAATATTTTAATATTTCATCATCATCTTCATTCACAATTTTTATACTGTCAAACCCTTTTTTAATTGCCATAGCAATCTTAGTTCCATTAAAACTAACCTTAGAACCATTTCTTTTTACTACTTTAATTGTCTCAAAAAAATCTTCTTCCTTATTTGGCATATACTACTACCTTCCTTTCACAATTTCATTATATTATGTATCAAGATAATTGTCTACAAAATTTTTGTTTTTCTTTTTTTAGAATTTTATAAAAATGTCAATTTTACCCCGTTTTTTCGTTGTTCGTATTTTTTAACAATATTACGCAAACATAGATAAACTCTAACAAAAAAGCATTTATTTCAATTTTTATAAAATTTTGACATTTCTTTACTTTTTTGCATTTTTCATTTTCAAAGATTTTACATTTTAAACATTTACGTGCAAAAAATCTTAACTACTATCTTTAATTTTTTCTTAAATTTTACGTTATTACTTGCACATTTTTTGATCTTTGCTATAATAAGATTATAAAAAAGGAGAAATATTATGTTTAATAATAAAAAAGTTCATTTAATAGGTATCGGTGGCATAAGTATGAGCAGTATTGCTCTTATGCTTTTAAATATGAATGCTTCTGTTTCTGGAAGCGATATTCAAGAATCTGCTTTAACAAAAAAACTAGAAGAAAAAGGCATCATAATAAAATATGGCCATCATCCTGAGATGGTTAAGGATGCTGACATTATAGTTTACACTGCAGCTATTTGCAAAGATGATCCAGAAAGAATAGCAATTAAAAATGAAAACAAAGAAAACTATGAACGTGCTGAATTTCTTGGTATAATGATGAAAGAATTTAAAAATTCATTATGTGTGTCAGGAACTCACGGCAAAAGCACCACTACAGGTATGCTAAGTTTAATTTTTCTAGAAGCAAATTTAAATCCAACCATCCAAGTTGGAGCAATTCTACCAGAAATAAATGGTAATACCCATCTAGGTAATCATGATTATTTTATTATGGAAGCATGTGAATATGTTGATTCATTTCTTCACTTTCATCCAACCAGTGCTATCATAACAAACATTGATAATGACCATTTAGATTATTTCAAAAATTTAGATAATATAAAAAAATCATTCTATAAATATGTTAGTTTACTTCCCCAAAATGGTTATTTAGTAAAAAACAATGATGATGGAAATTCAAGTGAATTAGATAAATACACAAAAGCAACAGTTATTACATATGGTATTAATAATAAAGCAAATTATGTAGCTAAAAACATTACTTGTAATGATCTTGGACATTATTCTTATGATCTTTATTTAAACGATGAATTTTTAACAAGCATTAATTTAAATATAAATGGTAAACATAACATTTATAATTCACTCGCGGCTTTTGCATTATCTCATCAATATATTAAAGATATAAACATTATTAAAAATGCTTTAGAAAAATATCATGGTGTTGGAAGAAGATTTGAATTTCTAGGAACTTATAAGGATGCTTTAATTTATGATGATTATGCTCACCATCCATCTGAAATAAAAACAACTCTAGAAAGTGTTAAAGGCGTTAAACATAATGAATCATGGGCAATATTTCAATCACATACTTATTCAAGAACTGCAGAACACCTAGATGCATTCGCCGATGTTTTAAGTAAATTTGACCATATTATTATTGCCAAAATATTTCCAGCTCGTGAAGTAAATATTTACAATATTAGTGAAGATATGTTAGTTGACAAAATTAAAGAAAAGAATCCTAATGTTTGTTATATTGAAGATTTTAATAAAATAATAGAATATTTAGATAAAAACATTAAACCAAATGATTTAGTAATATCTATCGGAGCTGGTCCAATAAATACTAATGTCACAAAAAAACTTATAGAAAAATAAATCTATAAGTTTTTTAATTCGTTTCTATAATTTTCTAATACCTTAACTATTTCTAATCTACTTTTACATCTACAAACTAGATTCTTTACTTCTTTATTTTCAGGTAGACCTTTTAAATAATTAAGTAAATGATTTCTTATTTCTAAAACTGCTTGTTTTTCAGTTTTATCTTCACATAACTTATTCAAATGATATTCCATCATATCAATTTTTTCATTATAATCAATTACTTCAGGTAACTTACCACTTTCTAAGTATTCTACACATTCTTTTATTAACCAAGGATTACCAAGTAAACCTCGACCAATCATAACAGCACTACATCCAGTTTCATCAAGCATTTTCTTAGCATCATAACAAGATATTACATCTCCATTACCAACAACAGGAATATTTACAGCATTAACAACTTCTTTAATAATATTCCAATCAGCTTTACCAGAATATCCTTGCGCTCTAGTTCTAGCATGCACAGTAATTGCACTTGCTCCATTTGCTTCAGCTATTTTAGCTATTTCTACTGCATTTATAGAGCTTTGATCCCAACCACTTCTAATTTTAACAGTAACTGGAACATTTACAGCACCCACAACAGCCTTAATTATTTCTCCAACCTTTTCAGGATTTTTAAGTAAAGCACTACCTGCTTGATTTTTAACAGCAACTTTTGGAACAGGGCACCCCATATTTATATCTATAATATCTGGTTTCATTTTCTCTTCAACTATTTTTGCTGCTTCCACAAATGATTTTACATCACTACCAAATATTTGTTGACTTATTGGTCTTTCATCATCATTCATTCTTAAAAGTTCAAAAGTTTTTTCATTACCATAAGTAATAGCTTTATCACTAACCATTTCTGCTACAACTAGTGATGCACCCATAGATTTACATATTCTTCTAAAAGTCATATTACTTATTCCTGCCATCGGCGCAACCACTATTTTTCCATTAATTTCTACATTTTTAATTTTCCACATAAATCCCCCATAAATTATTTTCGTAAAATACCAACATCTCCAGAGTTAAGTAAAAATGCATTTGCATCATCAGTATCTAAATGAGCCTCAAAATAACCATCTTCAGTTACTTTTGCTTTAACTAATATTGCTCCAGGTTTTACGCCATTTATTTCTAAATATAAATCTTCCCCATCCAAAACTTTATACTTTTTGGCATCTTCCGGACTAAAATGAACATGTCTATCCGCTATTACAGCAAAATTTCCACTAATACTTCCATTATCAGTTTTAATCGTTATATAACCAGCACCATCTAAATTACCACTTTTTCTAACCGGTAACTTAAGACCTAATTTTCTTGCATCACTATGAGACACCTCCACTTGATTATACTTCCTTGCAGGCCCTATAACTCTTACATTTTCTATTACCCCTTCACTAGTTTCTAATGTTACAGTTTCAATTGATGCAAATTGACCAACTTGATTTAAATTATTTCTAACATGTAATTCATGCCCAAACAACTTATTTATTGCTTCACTTGTTAAATGAACATGTCTTCCACTTATCATTATATTAACTTTTTCTTCTAAATCAAACTTCATAAAGAATTACCTCACAATTAATAACTTTTCCTTTTTCTAATACCACTTTTATAATATCTACATCACTTAAATTATCATCTATTATTACTCTTTCATTAAAACTTAAAACTAATCTATCATCTAAATTATACCCATGTTCTAGTTTATCTAGTAAATAACCAGTTATAGCACTCTTTTGAGTAAAAATAACTATATTCTTATTACCATTTTTCTTTATTATTCTATCAATTGCAATATTCATTCTTTTATTTACATCATTTAAACTTTCTCCACGATTAAATTTAAAATCAAAGTCTCTTTCTTGCATAAATCTAAGCATTTTAATATTTCTTCTACCTAAATCTCCAATTCTTAAATCATTCAAAAAAGAATTAATATTTACATCTATATTTTTATAACTTGCATAATATTTAGCAGTTCCAATACTTGATGCATAACTTGATGAATAAACTATACTTGCATCAATTTTTTTAACAAGCTTCACGCTTGCTTTTTCTCCTTCAATTGAAAGAGGTCTATTAATTCTTTTTTCTTCTAACCCTTCATCAGTTTCATATAATATATTATCAACGACCAAATTATTACTAACCAAATATAATGTCATTATGTATCACCATAATAATTTTATCAAATTAATTTAAAGTTGACAATATGCACAAATTGAACTATATTTAAAATATGAGGATAGATTTATGAAAAATATGTTAATTGAAATTTTTAAACCAACACCTATTGAACTTACACTTGAAGAACTTGAAAAAAG
>ULRB01058210.1_pt1 | contig 17330 bp, 8 predicted proteins | sample 1955051 | NCBI WGS metagenome assembly ULRB01 (sample SAMEA4835671, study PRJEB28245) | human gut metagenome | biome: gut microbiome; material: fecal sample | place: Denmark | collected 2008 | reverse complement strand
CTGAACTCCAGGCTTTCCTATTTCTGTCACAGTAACTACTTCGTATTCGGCTTTCTGAGCCGTAGGGGCAGGGAATTTGGCTCCATATCCTATAGCCAGTTTGTCTCCGACTTTGACTCCGGTCATGGATTCTACCGGAATATTGTTTGACCCGGCTGGAATCTTTATGACAGGGCCGTCCGGCAGAGGCTGCCAGATAGTTGTCGGCTTGCCCAATTCGTTTACTACTCTGCCATAGATAGGCAGCGTTGTAGCATTTTCTTTGTCAGGGTTCTTGATGGATGTGATAGTGAGCCTTTCTGCCTTTGAGCCGCTTCCAATGACGATTTCGTCACCTACATTCATCCCTTCAGTGCTCCTTACGTATATGGTTTTGTCCCCTTTAGAAGCATTGACGGCAAGTCCTGACGTAGAGAGGCCTAAGAGATAGAAACTTCCCGGGGCCAGTTTTGTGCCCTTGTTGATGGTTATTGTATTAAATATAGGAAGAGTGGCTTCATGAACCACAAGTTCCCATCCGGAAATGTCAACAGGGTTCGCACTGGTGTTGTAGAGCTCAATGAAAGAGTTGGTGTGGTTGGTGCCATCACTTACTCTGAATTCATTGATACGAACATCCGGAACGTTTCTAACTTTCTGGACAGCGCTTTCGCTCTTCAACTCGCCATTGGAAGTCCACCTGGCAATGGCGACGAGATCTCCGTTGAATGATTTCTTTCCAGAAGTTACAGTGAACGGCACGACTACCGTTTGTCCTGGCAGTATTTCATAATTGATTCTTTTAACACTGTCGTCTGTACCCCTTACAAAGCTTTTCCATGATTTCGGCGCTTCGATATTTAGTTCCAAATCGGATATGGAGGCTCCCGTAGTGTTGACAAATTTGACATTTACGGAGCCGTTGCGCATTGGAGAGAATGTCTGGAGTCCATTCGGCTCGGATGTCTTGTCTGAAGCACTGATGGAGAGTCGCTGCACGTCATATCTTGCTGCGACGATGTTGGCCTGAATAGCTTGGTTGGTCTCAGCGGTAGGGTATGTGCCCGGAGCAGTCATTGCGCCTTCGTAGAAAGTACCGGACGAGTAGTTGTTGTTGTCTCCTCCGTTACCAAGTACGATGGCACCTTGCTTCCTCATTACGTCATAGCTGTGTCTCTCATTCTGGAGTCGTATCCCGTCGTAGAAAGTCTTGAGGTCGCCTTCTTGGGCATTGCCTCCCATAGTGCGCCAATGCATTGGTTTGCCGTCTGCCATGGCGGTTACAAAGCGCCAATTGATGCTCTCAAGAGTTTCGCAATACTTGTCGTTTGGGTCAGGATTGACGCATCCGATAAGATTGTTTTCCTGATCGGTCATAATCCATGGCCCTGGGGCTTCCCCATGGAACCAGAGAGGTTGGTTGCCGTAATAGGTGGTTTCCATGGTACCGTCACCGTCATCACGAGAGTCTGTCTCGGCATTGCCGTAGTCGAAGCAACATCCGGAGTTATAATGATGCCCGTTGATTACCCAATACTGCCCTTCGGCCTGGTCGTCAACGGCTACACCGTGTGTGTCGTTTTGCCTCAATCCCATGCCTGGTATGAAGTACACTCCATAAACTTTGTGACCGGACAGAGTTACAGGAGCCATGTCTGCGATCGGAAGTGTGTTGAATCCTCCGAGTGCGGCGCCTATGAATGCTCCGCGTGGAGCTTGCTCAAGGTGATTGCCTTTACCGGACTGGTCGTATATAATGGTGATCCAGCATGTGGTTCCAGCACAGAACTTGTCCTGAGCCTCAGCATCGGCATAGCCCCCTGGGTCTAGTTCTGAAGGGGGCACTACTCCGATGTCAAGCGTTTTCCTGTCGGATTCCCTCATCACTTGATATAGCGGACCATCATAAGATGCATAGAGAGCTCTTGTGGAACTGTGCGCAGCAACGCAGGGTGTTCCTGATTTGGCGTATATATCACATGGACCCTCTGGTCTTGACTGAAGAGGCTTGTTGTCAGTTCCGATGGCCAGAGCGCTCAGCAGTGCTGCTGGAATTGCTATTGATGATATGAGGGATACGGTAAATAATGTTTTCTTTGTCATAGATGCCATTATTTGATATCTGTAAGTCCGTAGAGCTCTTTCACATCGTCATTGTTGTATCTGATGTAACATTTGTTGTCAAATATCATCGTGGCCTGCTTGTCGGATGTGAAAGGAATCCACTCTGGAAGGCCTTTGGTATTAGGGTTTCCTGTCTTGACGAAAGAAATCCATGCTGAACTCATCAGGTCCTCCAATATGTGCGCTTCAGGAGTATTTCCTGTCATTTCGCTCTGAAGCATGACATTATTCATCATGAAAGGTAGTTCCATACCATGTGAGGCGCCAAGATAGTTCGTTTCAGGCTTCCATGTGAAGAGATATGAATATACTGGAGCTCCGTTCTGGTCGCTTTTAAGGCATGACTGTCTTATGGCTGAGGCTGTGAACATGAGATCAATGGATACCATCTCGCGAGGCGTTTTGTCCGGGTAGACTCTCTTGAATGTCTCAATGTATTTTTCCGTACCATTTCCGTATTTCTTGGTAAGAATTTCAATGGCTTCCTGCTCTGTGAGCGGAGTATTCTCAAACGAGAACTCATTGAAGTCTGTTCCAATGATGACAGGGATGTCCTTGCTGATTTCCGGAGCTGTTGGGGCAAAAGGATGACGAGGGAGGATGACTCCGTCCACAACAGGAGAGCCAAGAAGTCTAAGTCCGGAAATAGGGCTGTCTGCCACTTTATTTGACCTCTCGTATGCGGCGAGCAGTTCCTCGTAGGTGTACTGCTTTGCTTTTTCTGGATTGGCTGCGGTCAACCCGAGTTCTTTAGCGAATCTTAGACCTGCAGGACGAGTTGTCTCTGGAAGAGATTGTTTTATTGTAGATCCACTCTGTATAATGGCTTTATGGAAGAGTCCGTGGGCTGACGGCATGGCTAAAAGGGTGCTCACTTTTCCGCCGCCTCCCGATTGTCCGGCAATAGTCACATTGGATGGGTCGCCTCCGAAATACTCGATGTTGTCCCTGACCCACTCAAGGGCTTTGACAATGTCCTGAAGTCCAAGGTTTACGGAGTTCTCGAAGCATCCTCCGAGCCCTGAAAGATCGACGAAACCGAGTAGGTTCAGTCGATGGTTGAGTGTGATGGTGACTATGTCGCCTTTTTCTGCAAGTGCGCGTCCTTCATAGCAAGGAAGATCATGCCCTGAACCTGTAGAATATCCTCCTCCATGTATCCATACGAATACAGGACGTTTTTTCCCATCATTAAGTCCTTTGGTCCACACATTCAGGACAAGGCATCCTTCTTCGTCCATTGGTTCCCTGACAAACTGGTTGCCGAACGCATAATCGGTCTGTTGGTTGCCTGGCCAGTCGAAAGTCTGACTCTGCGGTGCTTTCGGTCCGTAGAGACGACATTTCAGTATTCCTTCGTGCTTGTCTGGTGCTACTGGTGGCATAAATCTTTCGGCCTTGGCATATTGAATTCCTTTGAATGTGAATATGTCTCCATCTTTGTAGCCCTGTACATCACCATATTTTGTATGTGTGATAGTGGTTTGGTCGGTGACGCACACTCTGTCGTAAGGGTTCTGCACCGTCATTTGTCCAATTTCTCTTTTGGAGATATTTGTACATGATGCGATGATGGCAACGCTTGCCAATAAATAAATGGATTTGTTCATTTGTTTTAATTTTGATTACTAATTACGTTATATTCCATGTACCACATGGTGACAAATTTAAATATTTATATGTTTTTTGCGGGTAAAATTTCCCCGTTTGGGTGTTTTATTTTGTGTTGAATAAAATAAATGATTATTCCACTTCTTAGGTAAGATAATACACTGCAAAAAATTAAACACTTTGTACCTTGCGACCGTATTCCTGACCACACATCATAGAGAGAATACTCAAGTATGTTTAAAAAACAGTAAAACAAAATGCCCAATTTATCATTTAAATCAAATGTACTTAGGACACTTATAGTAGTGGCCTTGTTTACATTTTCTGCGTTTGCGTCCAATGCGCAAGGTGTACGAGGTGTCGTAACGGATCCGGCCGGACTTCCTGTTATCGGTGCTTCTGTATTTGAAAAAGGTACCGGCAATGGTACTGTAACGGATGAGAATGGATTATATAACCTCTCGAAACTTACTTCCAGTTCCGCTGTTCTCCGATTCTCTTGTATAGGATATGTCTCCAAGGATGTTACACTCAACGGCAAGGCCGTGGTAGATGTTGTTCTTGAAGAAGACAATGAGGTTCTTGATGATGCAATTGCTATCGGATATGGTACTGTCAAGAAGAGAGATCTTACCGGTGCAGTGTCTGTAGTGAAACCGGAGGATTTCAAGAATAAGAATAATGGTTCCATCGGTGATATTCTTCAAGGTGCTGCGGCTGGCGTGAGTGTGCGCTCTACTGGAGAGATTGGAGGTACTCCTTCGATTCAGATTCGCGGAACCGGTAACCTGACCAACAATGACCCTTTGTATGTGATCGATGGTTTGCCTACTTCCAATGATATTAATTTCAATGTTAACGATATTGAGTCTATCCAGATCCTCAAAGATGCTTCTGCGGCTGCAATCTATGGCTCAAGAGCTGCGAACGGTGTGGTAATCATCACCACCAAGAGCGGAAAGGAAGGTAAGACGAAATTTGAGTTTAACTCACAGGTTTCTGTGTCTCAGTTGAAAAGACTCAAGATGGCAAATGCAGCCGAGTGGAAGGCATATTACGATGAGGCCTTTGATAATGCTATTGCCGAGGGAATTGAAGGCGTGACTAGCAGAATGGACCACTGGGACAATGATACCGACTGGCAGTCTGCATATTTTAAGACCGGTGTTACTCAGAACTATGACTTGAGCATGTCCGGAGGAAGCAAGACCGGAAATTATCGTACCTCTTTCAACTATATGAATGATACAGGTACTACCATCAACCGTTTAATGGAGCGTTACACTTTCCGTGTGAACACAAGCAGTAAACTCGGTATTTTTACGGTTGGTGAGAATATGCTTTTCGGAAGCACTTATTAAGGAACGCTGGAGGCGGTGCTGTTCGAAAGCTGGGCGGTTCCATCGCAGATGTGGTCAGAATGATTCCGACCATTCCGGTATATGACCCGGTGAACGGCAACGAGGGTGGTTACGGTATCGGCGATGAAATACATGCGAGAGCTCTTGGTGCCAACCCGGTGGCTCAGTCTAACAACAGGGACAGGAGTTCGGAAACGCTTTTCATCAGGGGAACAGCATTTGCCGAAGCCAATATCTTTCCATGGCTGAAATACAAACTTAATGTAGGTCTTGATATCTCTGATAATGTTGTAAACTCATGGACATCAGGATATACCGTTGCCCTTAACTCTGCCTCAGGATCAAGTTCGGCTACGGCTTCCCACTCACGAAACAATACTCTTCTTGTAGAGAATACGCTTTCTTTCGACAAGGAATTTGGCAAGAATAAAGTAAATGCAATAGTCGGTACTACATACCAGCACACCAATTTCCAGACAAGCAGTGCTACACAGCAGAACCTGATTACTACTGCCAGCGGTGAGTTCCTTACCACTGTATCTGCCGGAACCTCAAATGCGTCCGCTTCAGGAAACCGATATGAGGCTGCACTTATTTCATACCTCGGACGTTTGAACTACGACTTTGATGGCAAATATCTTTTCTCTGCAACCGGACGTATGGATGGTTCTTCAAGATTTGCAGCTGGATATCGCTGGGGTTTCTTCCCGTCAGTGTCTGCTGCATGGCGAATTAGCAAAGAGAATTTCTTCAATGTCGGCTGGGTCGATGATCTGAAGATTCGTGCAAACTGGGGAAATCTCGGTAGTCAGAATGTAGGTTATTATGATTACCAGATGTATATCAACAACTACGCCCAGTATTTGTTCAGCGGTGGACAGGGAGATATTACTCATGGTCAGACTATGGTGAAACTCTCTAACCAAAATCTTACCTGGGAAAGACTTGAACAGATAAATGCCGGTGTGGACCTTTCTGTTCTCAACAACAGATTACAGATGAGCGCCGAGTACTTCAATTCTACTTCTCATGATGTGCTTACCGCACTCAATCTTCTTGGTACAACCGGTAATGGTGGTGGAAACCCTTTTGTCAATGCTGCTTCCATCCGCAACAGCGGTTTTGAGTTCAATGTTACATGGAGAGACCAGCCTAACAAGGACTTCTCGTACTCTGTATCTGCCAACTTGAGCCATACTGCCAACAAACTTCTTAGTTTCGGCTACGGAAAGACAGAACAATACACTGACTATACCACAACGAGAGTCGGCGATCCTATTGGTATGTTCTATATGATCAAGACTTTGGGTATCTTCCAGTCTCAAGAAGAGGTTGATAGTTATGTCGGAGCAAACGGAAAACCTATCCAGCCAAACGCCAAGCCTGGTGATCTCAAGTATGCAGATGCCAACAATGACGGTGTCATCACTACGGATGACCGTGTTGTCGCTGGCAACCCGTGGGCAAAGCTTGAAGCCGGCATCAACTTCTCGGCCAGCTATAAGAATTGGGACTTTGGTCTTATTGGATTCGGAAAATTCGGTAATAAAGCTTTCAACTTCAACCGTTGGTACATGGAAGGCTTCCAGGACTGCAATGGTGCTCCGAAGAACTATGACTACTGGAGACCGGACAACAAGGGAGCGAAGAATCCGAGACTGCTTTACGGTGACGAGAGAAATGTATATACCTATATTGACAGATGGCTTGAGGATGGATCATTCTTTAAAATCAGTTCAATTTCAGTAGGATATACTCTTAAAGTCCCTGCACTGCAGAAGTATTTCGAAAGCATTCACTTTACCCTTACAGGTCAGAATCTGATCACATTCACCAAGTATAGCGGATATGACCCTGACTTCCAGGGAACCCTATTTGAGCCTGGAATGGATTTCTGTACATACCCTTCTCCGCGGTCTGTTATTTTCTCTATAAATGCTAAATTCTAATAAGGACAAGAAATGAAAAAGATATATATATCAATAATTGTTGCCTTTACCGTTGTCGGAACGTCCTGCTCCCCGAGTCTTTTGGATTTAAACAATCCAAATGCTCTCGTGGCAGAGAACTCATGGAATACTCAAAAGGACGTGGAGGCCGGACTGGTAGGCGTATATCATACTCTTTATAACTGCTATTGGAACAGTTTCAATGCGTTTCAGCTTTCAGGACAGTCTGATGAATTCTATTCTCTTTCTCCTGATGCCGACCTTGCTAGTTATGTCAATCTCAAGTATACCAATTACGACCAGAGATGGAATATCAACTCTTGGACGTATCTCTACCAGTCGGTGTTCCGCAGCAACCAGGTGATTATCTATGCTGACCGTGTGGAGTGGGAGAGTGAGGTTAAGAAGAATCAGGTTGTGGCCCAGGCTCGTGCCATGAGAGGAATGTCATACTACAACCTCGCTATGCTTTACAAGAAAGCTCCTATTGTGGACTGGATTTCTGCTCCTGGCGATCAGCCAAAAGAAGCTAGTTTTGAAGAACTTGTTGATTTCATCGAAAAAGATTTTCTCTTTGCGGCCGAGAACCTTCCTGTCAAATGGCCAGAGGTCGGTCGTTTTACCAAGTGGTTTGCTTATGATTTCCTCGGCAAACTCTATATGAACTCAGGGCAGTGGGAAAAGGCTAAGGCGGCTTTCGAAAAGGTGATTGAAAGCAAACAGTTCCGTCTTGCTCCAAACTATAGCGACAATTTCAGGCACGAAACCAACAACAACTGCGAGTCTATTTTCGAGATACAGAATTCTGACAGGAACGACACTTGGGGTGGTTTCTGGGGAATTGCCAATGACGGTGCGGTCTGCAGTTTCACCTCTCGACGTGATGAGTTCTTTGCTCCAAGTTTTGGAGGCGGTTTCGGAGACTATAGCGTTTATGAGTGGCTCGTGGACATGTATAAGGATGAATTGGATCGTGACGGAGGGTACGATATCAGACTTCGCGACAACATCATGTATCCGGAGATGTTCAATGATTTCCCTGGTCAGGTGCTTTATCAGAAGTACACTTCATGGGATCCTTCCATCCACGGAAACCAGTGCCGTGTTCGTAAATATTGTGTGGATTATTATTCTACAGGTGCTGTGGCTCTGGGAAACAATCCTATTGATATTAGAATTCTCAGGTATGGTGAAACTCTCCTGAGCTATGCCGAGTGTCTTGTCATGGTCGGTGGTGCCAGTGCCATTCCTGAAGCTGCGTCGTATGTAAATCAGATAAGGGAACGTGTTAACCTGTACCCTCTCGATGAGAGTGTTCACAAAGATTGCCTCAATAGCGTCGATGCTTTCATGAAAAGACTTAGGATTGAGCGTGAAAAGGAAATCTGTTTCGAGTATGACAGATTCATTGATCTTCGCAGATGGGGTCTCGGTAGCGATGACGAATATACTGACGAAGTCAAAGCTCGTGCGACTAAGTATAATGACAATTTCTCAAAAGGTAAGGAGTGGCTTCCTATTCCGAGATCCGATGTGGATAACAACCCTAACCTCACCCAAAATGAAGGATATTAGAATAGTTTAATAATTTTGTGTTAGTGGTGTGGGATTATTGTCCCACGCCACGATTATTTGTATATTTGTCTCCATACGAACCCTGATTATTAATATGCTGAAGCGTCTGACTGTTTCCTTTGTCATCCTATTATCCTCCATTATGTGCAGAGCCGAATGGTCGGATAATTTCCTTTACTCATATTATACCAGATCGAATGGCTTGTGCGATGAGTATGTATTGTCAACATTCAGGGATTCCGATGGCTTTCTGTGGGTGTGTACATCCAATGGGCTTGACCGGTTCGATGGTTACCGTTTTATGCATTTTTCTACCAAGTCGGATAGTCCTTTTACCAAAACCAATGATGATTTCTTCTATAATGTTGCTGAAGACAAGTGGGGAAGAATTTGGCTCTCAAGCAACTCTGGAATGTCAATTATAGACAAAAAGAAAAAATCTATTGTCTGTCCAGATGAATTAGGTGATTTCCCCGCTGAACTTTCCACACTTGTATTATCCGTATATAATGGGAGCGGTAATGAACTATATGCCTTGACAGCGCATGGCATCGCGAAAATGGTATTTGGACAAGACGGATGTGTTGAGGGTGTGGTGACTTGCGATATTGGATCCTTTTCGCCAAGATGTATGACATTGTTTCAGAACGGAATAGTTGTCGGGGGGATATCCGGTGTGCTTTTTTATGCTTTTGACGGTCACGGAGGATTTAGGCCCACTGAACTTCTGTCATCATTGTCCGGAATTAAAAATGTATCTTGCTTGCTCGCCCATGGTGACAATCTATGGATAGGGACAGAAAACGGCCTGTTCTGCTTCTCCATGAGTGATGGAAAACTTTCGGAATTCCGGCACTCTGACAGAGATCCCAGCTCTATCATGGACAGCCATGTCACTTGTCTGGCTTTAAATAACTCCTCGGATCTGTTGATTGGCACGACTTCTGGAATCGATATGTACACTCGATTAGGTGGATTCTTGCACATGAGGCAGGACCGCCGTTTCCGTTCGCTTAATTCCAACTATATCAATCATATTACTGTGGATTGTGATGGAACCATGTGGGTCGGTACTCTTGTTGGCGGTCTGAATAGGATTACTCCTAAGGAGGTCATGTTCAGGGATATGCTCGTGGTAGAGAACGGTGAATCCAATGTTATAAGTTCCTGTTTCGAAGATGAAGATGGAAATATGCTGGTGGGTATTCTCGGAAAAGGACTTGCAGTTAAGTTTAAGAATTCTTCTGATTTCAGGTTTTATTCACTTGAAAAAACATCTGGGGCTTTGAAGGAAAGCGTATCGTCAATAGAGCGGGACATAAACGGGAATTATTGGATAGGCACGAGGTATGACGGACTTATATGTATTCCGAAAGGTGGGTTGGATCATCCGGTCTTTATTAATTACAATACCTCCAACTCGGGGATTCTTGCTGATCATATACTTGACATGGTTTATGATGATGTGAATAATCAGTTGTGGTTCAGCTCTTTTGATGCATTGTATGCTTTTGATGTGTCGACTCATGAATGCAGGAGAATAGAACTATGTACTGATGCGGGCAATCTCTGGTTGTATAGTCTTGCGATAACGGAAAATGGGACATTGCTGGCAGGTGGATATGGTCTTTTCGAAGTAAATATATCAGCCCCGAGACATGACGGTCGGTATGATATCCGGTATTTGTCACGATTTGAGCAGTCTGACGGTCAGCCGGAAAGGATAGGCTCTATCGCTGTAGGTGCTGATGGAAAAGTGTATGTCGGGAGCCACAACGGAGATTTGTATCAAATGTCCAACGGCGTCTTCTCTCGTATTAATCTGGGAGACGGCATCAACGTCGGTAAGATTAATAGCCTGATTACGGATACTTCTGGCGATGTATGGATTGGGTCATCGGACGGAGTATACAGATATAGACCAAATACTGGAATAACAAACCATTACAACAACGGATTTGGGCTTCTTCCGTTCAACTGCTACAGAAATTCGGTCTGCGGCATGTCTGGAAATAAAATTGCTTTCGGTACTTCAAACGGAGTTGTCGTCTTTGAAGCGGACTATGCCGCGCCTAAAAAAAATGATAGGGCCGTGAGAATAGTGGGTGAATCTGTCAATGGAGAACTCAATCCCTGGCCGTGTTCGGATGTCATAGATATATATCCGTCCAGTCCATCTTTTGAGCTTGTTCTAAGTACTTTAGATTTGTCTTTTTCGGAAAAAGTTGCTTTCTCTTACAAACTCGGGAGTGAAGGAACTATATGGAACTATTCAAGGGATGGCGTCTTGCCATTTAGTAACATCAAGCCGGGTAAGTATTCTCTTTGGGTGAGATGTACTGAAGATGATGGCAGATGGTCCGAACCGTTCCGCGTTACAGAAATTGATGTGCATCCGGAGTTTACCCAGACCTTTTTGTTCAGAATGCTTGTGGTGGTTATCATTCTCGGTTTGGTAGGATTATTTGTCTTCAGAAAGATGCGACAGAAAACAAAGATACAGAAGATGCTTAAACTTCAGGTCGAAGAGAAAACGGAGGAACTTAAAGCGGCTATTGACCGTGTGACAGAATCAAAGGCTTCGCTGGAGCATCAGAATGCCATCCTTGAAGAGCAGAAGTCCAAACTTGAGGAGTATTCCGTTTGTATGGAACAGTCAAACAAGGAGAAACTCATGATGTATACAAACATTACTCATGAATTCAAGACTCCGCTCTCGCTTATTATCGGACCGTTGGATGAGGTCGCTTCTAAAGTAAAGGCTGAAGAGGAAAAGTCGCTTCTGGATATTGCAGTAAAGAACTCCAAATATCTTCTTGAGCTAGTCAATCAGATCCTGGATCTTAGGAAAGTGGATTCTGGGAACCTGGTTTTAAAGCGGGAATATGTGGATGTGACGGCTTTATCAGACGGTTTTTTCCGTGATTGCCTATGTGCCTTTGAACAGAGGAATATTGTTTTTGAAAAGAATTTGAGACTTGTCAGCGGAACCATAATATCAGATAAGGATGCGATAATCAAGATATTATCCAACTTGTTGTCGAATGCGATGAAGTATACGCCAGACGGGGGAAGAGTCACAATGAATGTTGCGCAGTTCTGCTCGTCTGCCAATAAGGGTGTGCAGTATTTTTCTGTTACGAATAGTGGAAGTTTTATCTCCGAGGAAGAAAGAGAGAAGGTATTTGACTGCTATTATAAGTCGGAGAAGAATACTATGTATGGCGGCAATATCCAAGGCAACTCAGGTATAGGACTATATCTTGTCAAAAATATTGTTCTTGCGCTCGGAGGACGCATTTCTCTGAAGAGTTCTAAAGAGATTGGAACTTCATTTAGATTAATCATTCCGGTTGAATTCCTCACTGATGATTCCTTTAGAAATATTGAAGACTTGTCTGATTATGAGGAAAAGGACAACGATATGCCGATGATTCTGATAGTGGAGGACAACAATGACATGAGAAGATATATTAAAAGTATTCTTCGATACAAGTTCAGAATCATTGAAGCGACCAATGGACAAATAGGGTATGAAATGGCGAAGAAGCATTTCCCTGACATGATAATATCCGATATGATGATGCCTGTCTGTGATGGTCTTGAGTTCTGTAGGATGATAAGAGAAGATAGTAGCCTTTGTCATATCCCATTCTTGATGCTGACTGCTCTTTCTGATGACGACAGTAGATTGAAAAGTTATCAAAAGGGTGTCAACGGCTTCCTTGTGAAGCCGTTCACTAAGGATATGCTTGAGGCTAGGATTGACAATATCCTCTCGGAAAGGAAGATGCTTCAGAAAGAGTTGTCGTATAATCTTGAAAACTCATACGCTAAGGTAAATATTGACCGTTCGGACAAGGCTTTTATGGAACATCTTCTTGAGGTGCTGAAAAACAATTATGCTGATCAGGAGTTTAATGTGCCAAAATTGCTTGAGAATATGTGCATGAGTATGACTCCGTTTTACAAGAAAGTAACTTCCCTTATCGGTCTTACCCCTGCGCTCCTTATACGCAGATATAGGCTTCAGACTGCAAAAACTCTTATGGAAAAAAGTGTCGATTCTGGTGTGAGCGTGTCTGAAATTGCTTATATGGTGGGATTCAGTGATCCTAAGTATTTCAGCAGGTGTTTCCAAAAAGAATTTCATGTTAGGCCGATGGACATTCTTCAAAAGTAAAGTATTGAATTTAGATATGAAAAAGTTATTATTGTCTTCTATAGAGGTTCTGGTGTGCATTGTCATGCTTCATGGTCAGCCGACGCCTAGAAAAGTCGGTGAAGTGTTTGAATACCCCGATGCTCACGATCCTGTCGCCGCATATTGTGACGGCCGCTATTATGTGTTCACTACCGGAATGGGAATCATGTCGTCTTCTGACATGAAGACATGGAGATTCGAGGGCTCTGTGTTGGACAGCACGCCACAATGGGCTGCTGAGAAGGGATTCCGTTGGATGCCTTGGGCCCCTGATGTGCAATACATAAATGGGATGTATTACGTGTATTATTCGTATTCTGTATTCGGCCGCAATATCTCTGCAATCGGCGTTGTAACTAACAAGACGCTCAATCCTGAGTCTCCGGATTATAAATGGGTGGATCATGGAATGATAGTGGAGTCTGTTCCTGGCAGAGATGAATGGAATGCTATTGATGCAAATGTCATAGTGGATGAGGAAGGTACTGGGTGGCTTGCATTCGGCTCGTTCTGGAGGGGTCTGAAAATGTTCAAACTTGATGATACATATATGAAAATGGCGGAACCGCAGGAATGGTATCCGATATGCAGAAGGCCAGAAGGAACCACAAAGGATATATCCGGCAAGGATGACGGACTTGAAAAAGATTCGAGAGGAAGTGATTTTGATGCTGGCAACGGTGCTGTGGAGGCTCCGTTTATCTTCAAGCATGGTAATTATTACTATCTATTCGCTTCCTATGACCTATGCTGCCGTGGAGCCAATAGCACCTATAAGGTGATAGTCGGACGTTCACAGAAAGTGACTGGTCCTTATCTTGACAAGGAGGGGCGGTCTCTAATGGATGGAGCTGGAACTGTCGTGGTGAGTGGAAATGAGCGTTATCCTGGTGTGGGGCATTGTGCGGTTGTCGATTTCGGAGGAACGGACTACATGTTTATGCATGGATACGATAAAGATTACGACTACCAGTCGAAACTCCTTATTAGGGAAGTGAGATGGACGGAAGACGGTTGGCCTGTCGTCGAATTGTAGAATTCAGTTAATTATACCATATATGAACACGAAAAAAACACTATTGTCGCTTGCGGCGAGCATCGCAGCCATCTCTTTGTCGGGACAGACAAATGATTTTTCTATTGATGTGGGACGGGTCGGAGCTCCGATTCAGCCGACCATGTACGGAATCTTCATTGAAGACATCAATTTTGCCGCTGATGGCGGACTTTATGCCGAACTGGTGAAGAACCGTTCATTTGAGTTTCCCAACCATCTTCAGGGATGGAGAGTCGGGGGAAATGTTGAAGTGCGCGAAGATGGTCCGTTCGAGCGTAACCCTCATTATCTCAGGCTTTTGAGCTCAGGGCATCCTCACAAGTACACTGCGGTGGAGAACGAGGGCTTTTTCGGAATCGGACTTAAAAAGGATGCGACCTATCGGTTCAGCGTATGGGCGCGTATGGCGAAACCAGGCACCAAGGGTGCCTTGCAGGTGGAGTTTATCGACAGGGCGTCAATGGATGAGGTTCAGGCAAGCACAACTGCTGAAATCAACATAGATTCGTCCGAATGGAAGAAGTATGAGGTGGTGATGACATCGAAGGTGACAGACCCGAAAGCAGTGCTCAGGGTGTTCCTGGTAGGGGATGACGCCATAGATATCGAGCATGTGTCGCTTTTCCCAACGGATACGTGGATGGGACGCGAGAATGGCCTCAGAAAGGATCTTGCACAGGCCCTCTATGACCTTCATCCGGGACTTTTCCGTTTCCCTGGAGGATGCATCGTGGAAGGAACAGATCTTCAGACAAGATACCAGTGGAAGAACAGCGTGGGCCCGGTAGAGAACCGACCGCTCAACGAGAACCGTTGGCAGCACACTTTCAAATACAGGTATTATCCGGATTATTATCAGTCGTATGGACTCGGGTTCTATGAGTATTTCCTTCTGTCCGAGGATATTGGTGCAGAGCCGCTTCCGGTGCTCAGCTGCGGACTTGCATGCCAGTTCCAGAATGACAGCGAGAGTGCACACCAGCCGGTGGATGAACTGCAGAGCTATATTGATGACGCACTTGATCTGATCGAGTTTGCCAATGGTCCTGTGGACAGCAAATGGGGTTCAGTGCGGGCATCCATGGGACATCCGAAACCTTTCGGACTCAAGTTTCTTGCCATAGGCAACGAGCAGTGGGATCAGACATATATTGATCACCTCAAGCCTTTTGTGGATGCTATTCGCAAGGCTCATCCGGAAATCAAGTTGGTGGGAACTTCAGGCCCGAATTCGGAGGGAGATCAGTTCGATTTCCTATGGCCGGAGATGAAAAAGATTGGGGCGGACCTTGTGGATGAGCATTTTTACCGCCCTGAGTCATGGTTCCTTGCGCAGGGAGCACGATATGACAGCTATGACCGCAACGGACCAAAGGTGTTTGCAGGCGAATATGCTTGTCATGGAGCCGGCAAGAAATGGAACCATTTCGAAGCGTCGCTTCTGGAGGCGGCTTTCATGACTGGTCTTGAGAGAAATGCCGATATCGTGCACATGGCTACCTATGCTCCTCTCTTTGCCCATGTGGAAGGATGGCAGTGGAGGCCGGACCTTATCTGGTATGACAATCTCCGCAGTATGCGTACCTGCAGCTGGCATGTGCAGAATCTTTATACGACATACAAGGGAACGAATGTCCTCAGTCTTACTATGGACGGACGCAATGTCACCGGAGCTGGCGGACAGAACGGGCTTTTTGCAAGCTGTGTTGTGGATGCGGACAAGAATCTTGTCTATGTGAAGGTCGCGAACACTTCTGACCAGTCGCAGGAGATTGTCATGAACTTCAACGGACTCAAGAAAAAACATCTGCTCAATGGTGTGGAATGCGTGACATATCATAGCGATGACCCTGATGCTGACAATACTCTTGACGAGCCAAATAAAATCATTCCTGCGAGTCAGCCTCTTGACTTTACGGGTGATGTCCTGAGCACTTCTGTGGCAGCGAAGACATTTGCGGTTTACGTGTTGGCGATAAAGTAAGGTTGGGGTTTTCCTTGGGCGGCAGTGTTAGGTGACGTGCAGCGGCAGTAGTCGTTGGAGATGTGTCGTCGGTTCAACTCCTGCCAGCACCACATTAGGCCCGCTGTTTTTCAGCGGGCTTTTTGTATCACCGAGTGTCCGATCCGGAGTACCTTATAATTGAAAGGTACATGCTTTTCAGCTATTCTATACATAGGGTTTTCCACTTGACCCAGATTTTGGTGGCATTCCGGGCTGCGCTTTTGCAATGGCCTCCTCTTTTCTGGCAGTTTGATAAATTCGCCGCCGGCAATGCATTTCCCATTTCTGGCTTTGTGGCATTCGGTACCGGAGTGGGCCTTCTCTGGTACCGAATATGCGTGCCGTGCTCAAAAAGGCTTCCTGGGGTACGCGACGCATTTTCGGAAGCATTCGGTGTAAAAAACAGGCTTCTACGGTACGGAAGGGATATTCGGTACCAGAAACCACCTTCTCTGGTACGGAATGAAGCGACCGGCTGCGGCCATTGCGGCGGGCTCCGAGAAATGCCCCTCCTCGCGGGAGGCCTTCTCCAACCACTTTCGTCGCTATTACCAACCATTTTTGTATATTTGCGTATAAGAGAATAAATTTGTTATGGAAGCACCAGTACTTAACACTCACAACAAGGAAGAGTTTCCGCCGGCTCACTCAGCGGAACATATTTTAAACCGGACCATGGTCAATATGTTCGGGTGTCCGCGTTCGCGCAATGCGCATGTGGAGCGGAAGAAAAGCAAATGTGACTATATTCTTGACTCCTGCCCTACGGATGAGCAGGTGGCTGCGATTGAGGCCAAGGTCAACGAAGTCATCGCAGCTGCTGTGCCGGTGAGCGTGCGGTTTGTATCAAGGGAAGAGGCTGCCATGATTGTGGATTTGAGCAAGCTTCCCGGAGATGCGTCCGAGACCCTTCGTCTGGTGAGTATCGGTGACTATGATGACTGCGCCTGCATTGGGGCTCATGTGTCCAATACTTCGGAAATAGGGGAGTTCAAGATTCTCAGCCATGATTTCAATGATGGAATATGGCGTGTCAGGTGGAAGGTAATTCCTCCTTCGCTGTAGGATCGTGACGGGCGTTGACCCCGGAGGTTCATGATGATGTACCTTATTCTCATACTTGTAGGCTTTGTTGCCGGATTGCTGTCAGGTTCGGTGGGTTTCGGCGGCGGAATGATTCTGCTGCCGACGATTACGTATTTCTATGGGATTGAAGTGGCCGTGCCCGTATCTACCATAGCACAGATGCTGAGCAATCTGTCCAAGGTCGGAATGGGCTGGAGGGCGATTAACTGGAAGGCTGTGGGGCGCTTTCTTATTCTTGCCGTTCCGTTTACGGCACTGGGCGCATTTGGATTTGCCAAGGTCCCCAAAGGTCCGATGACCATTGTGCTGTGCTCGTTTCTGATAGTCTTCGCTGTGATGAAGATCATGGGCAAGATGCAGCTCCCGCACAAGCCGGTGA
>ULRB01040101.1_pt1 | contig 17340 bp, 16 predicted proteins | sample 1955051 | NCBI WGS metagenome assembly ULRB01 (sample SAMEA4835671, study PRJEB28245) | human gut metagenome | biome: gut microbiome; material: fecal sample | place: Denmark | collected 2008 | reverse complement strand
AAACACATCTTTTTTGTGTCTACTTTTATCTTACAACTTCACACAATTATTGCTATCTTTTGTTTTCGTATTGATCACACCACTTTTTAAAGGTTTTACCACTAACCCCAACTGATTGACCAGCTTTCCGTAATGATATTTTTCCTGTCGAATACGCATAATACAAAGACGGAAAATTTTTAGGTATAGGTTTTTCTTTTCTCCCAAGACTATTATTAGATTCTATTAACCCTTCTTTCTGCTTGCGATAATATTTCACTATAGCTTGAACTATCTGCATTTTCAATTTTATATGTCAGATAATAAATGTGATTTATGTTGTTTTCCTTTTTAATATTATACATCCATTATTATTGGTAGCATTGTTGATAATTTCATAAATCATTTTAAAGTTTCTTTTTGCAACCACATTGTTTTATCTGGAGTTATCACTAGAATATCTACAGAACCACCTACTGTTTCTATAACATTCTTAAAGTGCATAGTTTTAATTGTCGTTTCAACGGCATATCGTGCAAAATCAACAGCATCCTGTAATGTAAAATATTCCCATAATATATTCTCGTATGGCAATTCAGCATATGTACCATCTGTATGTTTCACAGCAACATTTTGTATCAATCTTGTTAAAGTAAGTGTTTCACCATCCCAACTTGCACCCTGACTTGTTGTATCTATGCGTTCGATTTGTTTATCTTTAATATTTAATTTGAATATTACTTGATACTTTTCTCCATTCTTTAAACTGTCATATCCAGCCACCATAAAATCGGTATCTGGAATTTCTTGAAACTTACTAAAATAATCTAGTATTATTTGAGGGATGTTTTCTACGCTAGTATCTTCACATATTTTTGTCCGTATCATATCTTGAATATATCCTGTAATTGGTTTTCCTAATAAAGATGCTTCTCCACAAGTGGATATACCTGCTCCATTTGGACACACAAATGTTTTATCTGTAGAATTAGTCAAATGAACTCCGATACGCTGAATAATATTTTCCCCATTTATTTCAGTATTTGCATATGTAGTTCTTCGATCACTTGCAAGAACAATGCCCTCATTAACATAAACAGCAATAAGAAATGACATAATATTTTAATATCTCCTTTTATAATATAAATTATACACTTTCAATGCATCTATGATATTATAATAACGTGAAAGAGCTACCGATAAGCGGTCTGCTCCGTAATTCAACGTATGACCGTTGCTCTGCAAAGCTTAGCGGTCATTTTTCTTTTTCGATTCCATATAAGAATCGAAACTTAAGCAAACACCAATTACAGTGAAGATTAAAGATACAACACTGATAAAGTCAGTAATATTCATAAGCTGTCCTTCAAGAGAAGGACGATAAGAACTCCTTCTCTTGTTTCCTTTCTATAAAGCAAATAAGATTGGAGCAGACCGCCTACCGTTTTATGGTAACTCGGTAATCATTATACACTATTTTTTAAAGGCAGCCGATTTCGGCTACCCTTTATTTACCACATAAATAAACTTGCCTAAACATGAAAAAAGGAAGATTATGCATCTTCCTTTCTCTTTATGCAAGATTAGCTATTTGCGTGCTTTCTCTTCTTATAGAAGTATAATGCAATACCAGCAAGACATCCTACAAATACCGCACCTGCAAGTAAGAATCCATCAGAATCCATTGTCCTGATTGCTGGAAGTAATGTGTCTCTTACAACAATCTTAACTGCATTGTCATTTGCAAAGTTGTAATCTTCGGAAAGAACAACATCATGGTTATCCTTGTTAAGTCTGTAACCCTTTGGTGCTGCCGTTTCACGAACATAGTAACCAGATAATGTATCCTTAGTACCATCTCCATTGTATTCAACACACCATGTGATGTTACCCTTGCCATCTGTCAAGCCCTTAGCTTCTTTTCCAGATACTTCCTTGGCAACTTTGCCATCCTTTGTATAAAGTGTGAGTTCTGCACCCTTAAGAAGTTTCTTTTCATTCTGCTTATCAACTTTGATAGCTGAAACATAATACTGCTTACGAGTATCTACACCAACAATTACCTGATGTTCTTCGTTTGTACCTGTTACCTTGAATGGCTGATCTACCATCTTTTCAAATCCAAATGGTGTTTCATCTTCACGTAGAATGTACCAAACATCACCAGATTCTTCGTTAGAACCCTTTACGTAGCCAGAAATATCTGTAGCCTTGTCTTCTGTAATAAATTTATAAACAGGAACTTTTTCATTACCGTTTTCATCTACTGCTGGAGTAATTGTACCATCATCATTCTTGACAGCTTCAAGGACACTCATCTTAGCACCCTTAACTCTGTCACCATGGTTATCTACTTTAGATACTGCAATATTTGTTGTAATGTCTTCCATTGTTACCTTAGTAACTTCGTTTGTACCATACTTTGGAACTGTGAACTGCATCTTAGTTGCCTTGTAAACTCCTGCAACATATTCAGATTCAACAAGTTCGTATGTATGTTCAGCACCAAGAACTTTATCCAATTCAAATGGTTTACCAGTTGTTACACCGCCATTAGGAAGTTCAACTTCTGTAGGATTTTCAGCATCAGTAATATCTGTCAGCTTGAGTGTTACTCCCTTGACGTAATTACCATTATCGTCAACCTTCGCAATCTGATACTTGATTGGAGCATCAACCATTTCAAGATTCTGGTCAATTCCATCAGCTGTCACCTCAAATGTGTAATCTTCAGCATAATAATATCCAAAGATGTCTTCAGAATAGTCTTCATGCCATGTGTAACTCTTGCCTTCTTCAAGTCCAGAAATATCATGTGGATTATCTCCAGAAGTCCAAGATTCTACAGTGTTTCCATCTTCATCTGTAATAGTAATCTTTGCACCTGACACTTCATTGCCGTTTCCGTCAGTTTTATTGAGTGTGACCTTCTTATCAGTCATATCAATTGTCTGATCAACTTTGACACCATTCTCATCAGCACCGCTTACTTCAAATGGAATGCTTGTAGCTTTTACATATCCAGCAGGAGCTGTATTTTCATTTAAGATGTACTTCTTGCCTTCTTCAATTCCATTCACCTTGTGTTCAGTACCATCAGAAGTCCAGCTGTCAATGACATTACCATCTGTGTCAGTAACACTCATTTCAGCACCTTTGACTTCTTTACCACCCATATCAACTTTAGATACAGTTACCATCTTGTCAATCATTGTTACAGGAGTTACAGAACCATCTTCATTGACTTTAAATTCAATACTTGTAGCCTTTACATATCCGTCTGCTGCAACAGTTTCTTCCAGAGTATAGGCTTCGTTGATATGCAATCCTTCAATCTTATGTGGATGATCTCCAGATACCCAAGTCAATTCATTACCATCTTTATCAAGAACTACATCTCCGTTAGAATCTTTGACAGTTAATGTAGCACCTTCAAGCTCATCATCTCCTGTTACTGTCTTCTTGGAAATTTCAACCTTAGTAACTTTATTTACAATAGCATCATTAGCTGTCTGAACCTTAGATTTATCTTTCCAGTCAGTTATTTCTGCATCATCAGCAAATACGACTTTATATGTCTTATGCTGTGCGTCAGTGTCTTCCTGTTTGAATTCTACTTCACGTTCTGTTGAATCAAGAACTACACCTGCTGGAACTGCTGTTTCTTTCAATGTGTATTTGCCCATTGGAAGATCAGTTACAGAAGCTGTGCCATCAGCATTCAAAGCAATGCTGCCTACTTCAGTACCATAAACATTCTTAGCAATGTCTCCCTTAGCAGTCAATGTAGAACCATCAGCTGGATCAATAATATCTTCAGCAGCTCTCAATTCAAACTTGATTGTAGAGTAATCAAATCCATCTCTTAATAAAGACTGGTCATAATCATAGTCTTCAAGCTGCTTATTGATTTCAAGAGTACCATGTGGCTTATTGTCTACTGCTTCAACAACGATAATAGCATCACCGTCATCATCTCTTGTTGTGATTGTAGATTCCTTAACAGTAAATTCGACAGGTTCATCAAGTAGTAAATAACCTTCTGGTGTCTTTACTTCTTCAAGACGGTATGTGCCAGATTCAAGCTCAAGTGGTGTAGTGATTGAACCCTTATCATCATTGGAATCTGTGTATGTACCTGTAAATGTATTTACAGCTCCAAGACCTGTATTGTCACTGTTTGTCTTGAATGTGTCATAAGTGAATAAACCAACCTTCTGCTTAACATACTGATTTACCTTATTTCCCTTACGGTCAGTAAGCTGGTAAATCTTGAATTCAGCAGAATTCAACGCAACTGTCTTACCTGTATCAGCATCCTTTTTCACAATATGAATTCTATACTTCATTGGAGAGTTAGTAGCTGTATAAGCAACAGTAGCCTGACCATCTTCTTTAACTACAAATGTAGCTTCAGAAGTAACATCAACAGTATCTTCTACATGGCTTGTCTGCTTGATTGTATAAGTACCATAAGCAAGATCATTAGATGTGGCATTTCCTGCATCATCAGTCTTTAAAACTGCATATTCATGAACTGTAAGAATAATGTTTCCATCTGCATCCTTAATATCACCAGTCTTGCCTGCTGCTGCAATGGCATTGTAAGCATCTTCAAATGTTGCATATGGCTTTCCTTCACCAATCTTAGATGAGAGAACTGCTACAAATTCAACATCTTCCTTTTCTGGATCAGCCCAATCAGAAGAAGAAGCTGCACCTACCTTATGAATAGAGAATTTACCATAATCAACTCTGTTGAAAATTTCATAAGTCAAGTCAGAAATTTCATCTTCATTTCTAACTTCAAATGTCTTAGTAATTGTACCATCCTGAGTATAGCCTACTGGTGGAACAGTTTCATTGATCTGATATGTGCCATAAGGTAAGAAGTCACTAGCTGTTTCATAGTAACCATTCTCATCTGTTGTGAAGTCTGTAATCTTTGCATTTGGAGCAAATCTTTCAGAGTCCTTATCAAGAATGCCATCACCATTTACGTCTACTAATACATCTGCATTAGACTTGTTGATGATTTCAAATGTTGCCTGTAAGTTTGTATCACCCTGACTTCTTGTATCATAATCAATGTCATTCTTCTGAATCTTGAAGCCACCTCTTACAACATCATTGAAAATCTTATATGTAGCATCTACATATTCACCATGATTTCTAATGGAGAATGTATAAGAAGTTGTACCATCACTGTTATGACCAAGTGGTGGATTAATTTCATTTATTGTATAAGTACCATAAGGAAGAATCTTTTCAGCAGACTGATAGAATCCATTTTCATCTGTTGTAAATGTTGTATTGCCATTGCCTTCAATGTCGATTGCTTCACCTACTGCATACGTATGGTTCAATACTGTTACTGGATGAGCAGAAGCATTTATGATTTCAAATGTTGTCTGTAAGTTGGAATCACCCTGTGCATATGCTTCCTTCAATTCATTGTCATTCTTCTGAATCTTGAAAGATCCAAGGAAAGGATAGTTAGCAACAGGTACTTCTACTGTTGCAGTATCATCAGAAACGAAGAATTCCTTTGAAATTAATGCAGCATCATAAGAAGTAAGCAAGTATCCTTCTGGAGACTTAGTTTCAACCACCTTATACTTACCATAACCTAGATAAGTAGCTGATGATGTATAAGTACCATCTTCGCCTACTGTGACATGGTCGATTGGAGTTGTATCACTTGGAAGATATTCTGTACCTTCTCCTAATCCATCTCCATCTTTATCTAACTTAATAGAAACGTTAGAATCAGTACCATCTCCTAAATAGTAAAGGTCGAATTCTGCACCAGCAAGGCTTGCATCACCTTCAGCAGTTGCACCTGTTGACCAGTCCTGCTTTTCAAGTTTGTATCCACCACGAATTGCATCTTCTTTCTTTGTGAATACATTACCAGCATGAATAACAGCCATTGAGTTCTCATTAACAATCTGGAATGTCATCTTGTCATTTGCAGAGAACTGTTCACCATTTGCCTTTAAGTAACCGCCATCAGTTGTGTAGTTATTAGGTGCTTTTGTTTCTTGAATCGTGATTGTTCCTAATGGAATATATGAGCTTCCATATGGAGTTTTAAACAATGTTCCACTTACTAAATGGGCATCATCTAGCTTAGCAACATAAGCATTGTAGGAAGCATCCCATACTGTTTTAATTACCCAAGTTCTATAAGCGTTTCTGCCATCAACACTGCCTAAAGTATCGTAGTAATTGATTGTAAATTCTGCCCCTTCAAGAGAAGCAGCATTTTCTTTTCCTTCACTATCAACTTTAGATAATTCAATTACAGCAGGGTCATTAAGTGGCTCATCTGTAAATGCTGTACTGCCATTACCACTTGATACGTTAACAGCATGAATGCTTGTATCACTCAATCTATAGTTTGTAGGAGCTGTAAGTTCCTTTACATAAACAGTATTTACGCTAGGGCTTACACTGATTCCTGTTGCAGAGCCATTACCATTTGCATCTGTCTGAATTGTAGCAATTCTAGTTGATTCATTTCCATCTGCTGATGTATAGACACCAAATGTTGCACTCAAACCATAAAGTGAGTTGCCATTTGTACAGTCAGGCAGTGAAGAATTCTTCTTTACACTGACACCAATTTTCTTGTTCATTGGTGGCACTTTATACAGTTTAGAAAAATTTGCTGAAGCACCGCCACTTGAAGCATAACCTCTGTATTTATGGATTACCCAGCCACCAGAGCCAGATGAACCGTCAATAGTCCATAATTCTCCATCTTTCCATCCTAAGGCAACAGCTAAATGTGCTGTACCATAAGCAAGAATATCTCCTGTTGATGCTTCATTAACATTTGTAGATTCTTCAAACTTTCCATATCCATTAAAGCCATATCCAACAGTGGAAAAATAATCATTTGGATTTCCGCCTGCTTTTTTGATTGCATGACCAGTAATGAACATAGACATACGAACGCAGTCCATTGATTCACCAGCATATGGATCACTTACTACATGATTTACATCGTTACCAATACCCATTCCATAAGATGGAGAACCACTGACTTTTGACCAGTTACTCCACGTTGCTGGATCAGATAAATCCGTACCAGTAGTTTCTCGAATAACATCGAATACTGCCGATTGAATTGAAGAACTTTCCGCATTGACGTTAGTCACAATTGAACCAGCAAATGGAGTTGTTAGTACAGTACTCAAAGCAACAAATACTGCTAAAAATACTGCTCTGATTTTTTTGAAAACCTTATTCATAATTTTTAAATTACCCCCTTTCAAGTTTTCAATAAGTGTTATATCAGAAATATCGAATATCAAATTTCATTTGCACTACCTCTACTTTCCTTGATATTTTACATCAAATATAGCAGTTTATAAAGTTTTCATTCACATGTTCTTCACATAAGAAAATAGCAATTGGGGTATGTTTGCGGACACATGCTTTGAAGAATTGGTTTTATCTAATTTTTCTTTTATTTACAGGTAGCCGAATTCGGCTACCATCAAAAAAAGGACAAACAATCTGTCCTTTTCATTTTGGCTAGTAGCCACTTCCTTAACGCATATTTATTATAAGATATTTTATAAATTATTCCATAAGTTATGTTATATTTTTATATACATGATATTATAATAATGTAAAAGAGCTACCGATAAGCGGTTTGCTCCCTTGTTAGCAAGATATGATCGCTAAAGTTTGGTCGCTACAGCGGTCATTTTTCTTTTGTGTTTCCTTATAGGAAACATAGCTGAAACACATACTGATAATGGAACAAATCAAAGATACTGCTCCAATAAAATCGGATAATGTCATACGCAGTCCTTCAAGAGAAGGACGATAAGAACTCCTTCTCTTGTTTCCTTTCTATAAAGCAAAAAAGATTGGAGCAGACCGCCTACCGTTATTTGGTAACTCAATAAAAATTATACATCATCTTTAAAAATAAAAATCAACAGAAGGTAGCCGAATTCGGCTACCTTCTAATTAATCAAATTACCTTCTGAATCAAAATGAGGAATAAATTCACATTTTTTTCTATATTTAATGTAAGCAACAATCGGTCTGAGTGTCATGTAATAAACTGGATAAATCAGCAAAATCATTTCAATAATATCTTGCAGAATTTTATCTGCAAACATACATCCAAATAATAGAACGAAAAAAACTCCACCCGCTAAATAAATTCCCGAAAAATTTCCTTCTTCATAAATAGATCCAGCAACTCCAATAAGTGCATAACTGCCAAAGAACAAAAGAAGAATAGTAGAAAATGTTTTCCAATGCCACCAAAATATAGAGCATAAAACCAAAATCACTAAGATTATTAAGGCAGTTATACTTTGCTTGCATGAAATTAGAAGCTCTTGCTTCTCTCTTTCCAATGAATTTATTGTTTCTTGAATTTTCTTATTTACTTCCTGCTCGTGAAAATATATTTGATTTGGTTTACCGCAATGTGGGCAACCTTTTGCACTTTTACTATACAATTTACCACAGTCACTACATTTTATAAGATTATCAGAGTATGACTGTTTTTCCTGACTATTACGATCATTGCAATTAGAATTGGTGTCTTGATAACTATCATTCTTATTTTCATTCAAAAACTCATCATACAATTTGCGTGTTTCTGGATTCTTTAATATAGAATACGCTTCATTTATTTCAATAGACTTTTGATGAGCAAATTCTTTATCACCATGATAATAATCGGGATGAAATGCTTTAATTAGATTATTGTACATTTTTTTAATTTCTGATGATGAAGCATCATGAGATACTCCTAAAACTCCGTAATAGTCTTTATTTTTAAAATCATATTCCATAAATTTTTTCCTCAATAATCATTATACACTATTTATTAGGGTAGCCGAATTCGGCTACCCAGCTACGTTCATATTCTTGACTAAAATTTTTTTATTTAAAATGTGATATTTTATGCGAGTGTGATAAAATAATAACGTAAAAGAGTTACAGATAAGCGGTTGACTCCAGAAACAATCAAAATGATCGCTTAAGATTGGTAGTCATCAGCGGCCATTTTTCTTTTTTGATTCCAAATAAGAATCAAATGCTAAGCAGCATCCAATTATTTTTACTACACATTGTTATACTTCTTTAGCCTTATGCTTAAAGACTAGAAGAAGAAACTCAATGTGTAGTTTTATTATTTCGTTTATTTCATCAGTAGCAGCTGGAGTCATTTCCTACTACTTCTGTAAATGGCTAGACAACCTGTTCAATAAGAAATAATTGTCTATTTTAAAAGGACTGAGAAATGTCATCTCAGCCCTTTACATTAACTACACCTTTGTTCATTGTGACCTGTGGCTTCATGGTGCACTACATGTGTTATTGCATCATGGTGTACTACACTGGTACTATAGCGTCCATCTACATGATACCCTCCATGGCTCCAATCACCTTGGCTTGCAAAGGATCCAGCATGTTTATCCCATTCTTCATATGAGTTAAATTCCTGTCCGCAACCATTGCAAACAACAATATCACCTACACGAGTAGTAACAGTTTCATCCCATGCAGCCTGATCAACAACTGTTTCATCCCATGCAGCACTGTCTTGTACCCATACTGTTGTGCAATTCTGCTGCGGCTTATTATTTGAAGATGAGCCAGATGTTCCAGAATTATTATTACCAGAAGAAGTGTTTCCTTTATTGGAATTAGATGTTCCATTATTCTTTGAAGAACTGCCTGTATTGTTCTTACTGCCTGATGTTGAATTGTTTTTACCAGATCCAGAATTACTATTAGTAGAACCACTTGAAGAAGACTTGTCTTCTTTCTTTGCTTTCACTTTAACTGTAAATTCCTTTGTAGCTTCATTACCAGCTTTATCAGCAGCAGTCACTTTTACTTTATATTCTCCAGCTTTTGAAGTATCTAACTTTGAAGAATCAATCAGATAATATGCTGTTCCAGCTTCATCTGGTTTCTTATCTGCTTTTGTAATATTACCGTCAAAGTCATCTTTAACAGACTTGATATTTCCACTCGGATCATAAGCATCACCTTCAGTGATTTCTACAGTATCTTTATTCAGTTTGATTACTGGAGCAACTTCATCCGTATTTGTAACAGTGAAAGTCTTTTTATAATCTTTAGTTGCTTTATTTCCAAGTGAGTCAATTGTTTCGATTGTGTAGGTAATTATGTAGCCACCTTCTTTTGAAGTATCAATTGTATCCTTGCTTACTTTTGTAATCTTAGTGTTTTTGTCGGCTTTACCGTCTTTTAAGATTTCAACCAGATCCTCTGTCTTCAAAATCTTTTCTTCACTTGTCAAAGGAATTGTTTCTGCATAGTCATCCTTCACTTCAACAGCAACATTGTCAAATGCAGTCTTTTGAGCTTCTTCTTTTTTCTTTGACTGGGATGACAGGTAGCCGAATTCGGCTACCCCTGCAATCAACACAAAGCAGATGATAATAATGAACCATTTCTTCTTTTTTTTCTTGCTATCATCAGGTTTATTAGAATTTTCTTTTCTCTTTTCAGTTTCTTTCATATTTGTCACATCCTCTCTATTTTTATTGTACATTGTTATACTTCTTTAGTCTTATGCTTAAAGACTAGAAGGGGAAACACAATGTGTAGTTTTATTATTTCGTTTATTTCGTCAGTAGCAGCTGGAGTCATTTCCTACTACTTCTGTAAATGGCTAGACAACCTGTTCAATAAGAAATAATTGTCTTTATTGCTGGGTAGCCGAATTCGGCTACCTATTATTAAATATCTATATCATCTAAACCATCAGCTATATCTTTATCATCTAAATAATCATGCAGCTTTGAGTTTCTCGTATTATTTTCCAATTTGGCTTTATCAAGAGTTTTTTCCCAAGTTTTTTCCATTTCGTATTTAAAAAATTCAGTCATCGAACTAATATCTTCTTTTGAATCAAATTTTTCTAATGCAGCATAATAGTATTTTTTATCTTCGTTATAAATGATAATTGGTGGAAGATCATTAATCATTAATATATAATTTGCTAATACTCTTCCTACTCTTCCATTTCCATCAGCAAATGGGTGAATCTGTTCAATAACATTATGCGTATAAACGGCAGTTTTTATAATCTCTTCCGTTTTCTTTGGAGTGGTAGAATTGATTTCTTCCACAAGATTTTTTACATCATTCTTGACATCCTCAACTGGCGAGCCAACTTCGTTAATGCCAGTTACATAGTCATGTTTTTTATATTCACCAGGTCTCTCTTTGTTTATCGTGTATCTTCTCTCATCATATGTACCCTTAGTTAAAATCTTATGAATTTTTTTTATACATTCCTCAGTGACAGGAGATTTTTCAACTATTTTTTCCAGAAGATAATCATAGCAATCTTTTTGATTACTTATTTCAAACAGAGTTTTCAAGTCACCAGTAAAGTTTATTATTTTCCCATTATTAAAGATTTCTCTAGTGTCATGATATGTTATCTTGTCGTTCTCAATAGCTCCTGAATTATATGCAAATAAAACACTAAAGCTCTCTAAAACATTCATGTAATCTTCTTTGCTTTTCAAGCTCTGATTATGCCAAAATTTTATGACCTCTTCATATTTATATTTTGGAATTGTCATTATTCTGTCTCCTTTCATCGGGGGTAGCCGAATTCGGCTACCTATTGTTAAATATCTATATCATCAAAGTCATCTGCTATGTCTTGAGCATCCCTATTTGGATATTGTTTTTGCATTTCTTGAACCTTCAAATATGTTGGATACAATGATTTCTCATATCGGTATTCAATACATTTGCAATAAAACTCTTTTCGTATATCCGAAATAATTTGAATACCATTAACTTCATTTGGTATTTCATTAATCATTTTTTTGATATTTTCTATATTTATCTTTGGAACAATTCTCATTAATGCTGCATTGCAATCTTTATTTTCTAAGTTTTCAATATAAATAAACGGATTAATTGCCTTATCTTCTTTAGAAAATGCACTTATTTTTGATGTATATGCACTTTGTTCAAAGCGTTGTTCATCCAACATTATTCCCTGAATTTTTTTATCATCAACATTATTTGAAAATGATGCACCATTATCAAATACTGGAGCTACTGTCATTTCAGACGTTATACTGTTCACAAGCATTCCCCAGTTTCCATTATTTCTATCATTATTTCCAATTAATGCATCAACTATGAACATATCCCAAAAACGTTGTTTTAATTCTGGGTGTTCTAAAAATCTTGGGTTATTATCCATAACAATCATTACACCATCAAGATCAACAAGATGTGACGATGATGTACTATATGATGACAATTTTTCTTCTAAGCCTGATACATATAAATTGTTAATTGCATTGTAATCATCAAACCTTATTGTATTTATATCTTTGCGAAAATCTTTGCACGCAACAACTACTTTACCGTCTTTAATTCCAAGTTTTGTATCATGTACTGGTATTCCAATGGAAGAATAAATGTGCGAACCAATATACTCAGATAAAGGTGATGTTGAATATGACATATCTACTTTTTTTCTAAAGCCATTTGTTGATTTTGGAAATTTAAGAAACCAGTTTTCATTGTTGATAACAATTCCTAATTTTTGCCCAGACCGTCCACCATATACTAATGTATTAATCTTAGTGTCATTAAAATTCTCTACTTTCATAGTCCACCTCTATATTTTTTTAATATCTGATTAAATTGTGCTTCTGATATTACATTTTGAAGCAATGCTGATTTTGCAAAAGATTCCAATCCATCAGCCAAACCATCATACATTACCCATTCACCTTTTTTTTCATACTCTTCCAAATCTGCTATAGTATTTTGCATCAATTTAGGCAATTTACTTACATCTAATTCAATAGTATGATCAATCATCAAATATTCATCTTTGTTATTTTCCATATTCTTCTCCTTTCATCGGGGGTAGCCGAATTCGGCTGCCTTCTATTTATCTATTTCTAAATCCTCAATCATAATTTCCTTTGCTTCTTCCTGTATTTTTGATTTTTCATTTTCAAAACCACGAAGTGAATTTAAGATGTCAAATTGTTTTCCTATATTTGTAACATCTATTTTATTGGCACATATAGACAGCCAATAAAATTCTTCGGTCATTTCTTTAGAAATTGTGAACACCTCTTTATAAGACATATCACTTTTTGAAATGTATCCAGAGCCTTGTCGATGTGAAAATCCATGTTCCTGCATATAGTTTCTTATATCTGCATAAGCACTTCTCCAATTCGGAGTTGGATACCATTCTTCTAACTTGTGTGTATCTAAATCAAAATTAATTGCTTTACGAGTCATAATTGAATCTTTAATCTTCTTGAAGAAAGTCCTCTTTCACATTCGCCCTGATCACCTTCTTCTGGATCATACATTCTCCAGTAGTTGCAAAAATGAACAACAACAGGGCAATCAAGTAATCTAAACGTAGTTTCCATTGTTAAATTGCTGTCATCAGAGTCTTTATCTACATAAATACCTTCAGAAATTTTAGGAACACCAATTTTTTGAAAAATTTTATCAACTATTTGATGTACAGCATCCATTGTGTAACCATTTTCTTGTACTTTGTTTTCATCAAATTTCAATTCACATCTAAACACTTTTATCACTCCTCTTTTTGGTAGCCGAATTCGGCTACCTATTTTTAATAATTCCAATAATGAATTGCATCATTTTCATATTTACTTAATAAAGACCGTTGCTCGGCTGATAACCTTAGTGAATCAAACGAATTTTCATGAGTAAAATAGTAATCACCTAATGCTTCTAGTAAAGTCTGGATTTCATTTTTTGGATCTTTTAACAAGTCTATAAATGCTTGTCTTTCTGTACAAACTAGAATTCCATGCTCAATTGTGTATTCAATGTTATCAAAGCTATCAACTACATCACATTCAAAAGGCTTCTCTAATTGCTTAGTGCTATATACCTGTATGGTTTCTTCATAATCCCAGTTACCGTATCCTCTTAAACATAAAGCATCACTTCTTGATAAAACAGCATTACTATTATCTTTCATCATGGCAATCTTATATTCAGCTGGTGTCAAATAGACAGTCTCACTATAATCCATGTCAGCTATCACCTTCATTACTAATGGGTAGCCGAATTCGGCTACCTTGTTATATTCATTATTATTTCAATTTTGGAAAACCAAATCAATGTATTCATGTTAATTATATCATGTTTTTGCACATTTTGCACACTATACCCGACTGGCTGTGCGTGGATATACAAAATTTAATAACTCTTTCTTCCTGCATCAATGCAGAAGCTAAATAAAATTGTCAGAAAAACAATTAATAATTTAAAAACTCCAAATGCAATCTTTCCAGCGATACTTAAAATGCTTAATAATATAGATAGAAACTTTTTCATAATATTCTCCTTTTCTTGGGTAGCCGAATTCGGCTACCTTCTATTTTTCTTCTAAAATTTTATCAATATATTGCTGCCAATCTTCATTTTTTTCTTCAACACATTTAGAATAGAATTTTTTTACATCCTTTATTGAATATAATCTTCGTATATCCACTTTAAAGAAATAATCTACAAAATCATCTTCTTTTATTCTTTTTGGTATTGCTAATGCTCTTCTTTCTTTAATGACTTTTAAAATTGTTGTTACTGAAATGTGAGTTGCTTCAGATATTTCTTTATATGTGTAATTTTTATTGTAGTATTCACATATCTTGTCTTTCTGTTCTTCAGTTATTTTATTCTTTGATGTTCTATCTCTTTCAGAGTCATCTTTAGGAAATATCAAATTCTCATCTTCATTGTTTTGATTCATTTTCCTTCTTTGCTCTATTATTTTCTTTATAGTTGGAACGCTGTATCCTGTCAGTTGGCACATTTCTTTATAAGAAATATCCTGATTATAATATTCGATAATAAGATTCACTCTATCTTCAGTAGGTTCTATTTTTCTTCCTGTTCTTCGTTTTCTTCTTTCTATAGGATATATCATGATTTATATACACTCCTTTTTAATCTTTACAATATTTTTTAATCTATCATGAATTTTATCAGGAGTTATCTTTTCAAGATAAGCTTCAATGTCTCTTAAAGCATAAATAATTTCCCGATGCGTATAGTACTTGTATGCTTTATCAATTTCAGAAAATACATCTTGAAACGCATCTAATCCGTAATCTTTTTGTGTTTCTTCAAGTAATGCCGTAATCTGATCATGCCTGTCAATTGTAGGATCAATAAAGTTATCAGATTTTCTATCTGTGATTTTTCCCTTTTCTAAGTCATTACTACATGCTGAAACAATATAACTCATAGATTGTGCATTGTTATAATAAGCATGTTTACAAATATATAATATGCTAGAGTAATCATAAGTCAGAATCAAATTTTTTAATGCAACTAAATCTTTTGCTAAAGGTTCTCCATCAAAAGCAATATTGTATATTTCCTTCAGATCAACATATTTCAAAATTTCAGCACCGATTTCAGCCGCATTTACGTCAATGATATTGCTGTCATTAATTGTAAATAATATTGAATCTATTTTTCTCCCCTTTCTTTTAGTTTTATATGTAACTTCTAATGAAGTTGAAATATTAATTTCATTGATACTTTTTTTTAAAACCAACTCATTGAATTTTTTAAACTCAGTATATGTTTTTGTGTTTTCTATGTTTAGTGTCTTTTTTAATGTATCAACTTTAATTTCTACTGGCTTATTATACTTTTTTTCATAGTTTTTATATGATGTAAAAAGTTCATATAAAATCTGTGTATAAAAACTATGCAAATTTAGATAATCATCACCTAGCTGGTAATATCTCTCTGATAATTCTCCTAATAAACCTTCTGTAACTAGAATATCATTCCATTCAAAGCTGCATATATTATTTTCTACAGTTATCTTTTTAAAGAAATTAAGACCAATATATTTTAAATTCCCATTTTCATCAGTAGATGCTATATCAATTCCACATTTTCTAAAATCAATTAAAGCGTTCACAATACTCTTATCTACATTTCCTGCCTGATAATCGTACCCCAACATATCACATAATTCTTTTACAGTGATTGTTATTTCGTCACACTTTGAATTTGAAATTTTCTTACCATATTTATCAAGCAGAACAAATAACAATCTGTTCTGATAATAGCTACAATGGTTTACAACATTTTGAATCAATCTGTTTGATTTTTTTATAATTCTAGTTTCATTAGCTTTAACAATATCTTCCATAATTGTTTTCCTCAAATATATAATAACAATATAAGTCATATTGTCAAATATATTACCATGACTTTTTAAGAACTTTTCTATGACTTTTCAAGAACTTTTCTATGACTTTTCAAGAACTTTTCTATGACTTTTCAAGAACTTTTCTATGACTTTTCAAGAACTTTTCTATGACTTTTAATTTCGAATATTGGCTTATTTATGCGAAAATTCACTATCTAAAATATAAAAAAAGAATATAAATATATAAAAGATGATGATATAGTGCTTTATATATTCTTTTTGATTGAACTTGTATCAAAATTATTTATCCATTTCAACTATTACATTCATTGTTACTTAATGTTCCGTTATATTTTTTCACCTATTCCGAGTTTTCTTTCCACCTAAGACATTATTTTCGAGTGTTACATTAATTATTTTTCCATAATAAAAGAGTAATCCTTTGACTACTCTAATCTAATTTAAAAGTAATTATTGTATTAGTTTTATAAGCTACCGAATTGGTAGCCATAGCAACCAGAAGATACGCATTTTCCTGCACTGCTTTTCGTTTCCTCTTATCAGACTTTATTTCCAGCTCATCAAATATTGTTTCTTTACCTACACCCATAACATAATACTTATAAAGAAAATATCCTTCGTTATGTGTTTTCCTAGTCTGTGCCATTTTTCTAAATAGAGTCATGTAGTTTGATAAAGAATCAGTTTCCTTCATTACCATTTCCAAGAGTTTCTGCTCATTTGACTGGCTTCCTGAATTTGGACTATGTGGCATATCTGAATACATAGAAGCAGAACGCACAGCAGATGAATGCAGCAATTGATACCTGTTTTGCAATGCAGTTTTATTTTGTTCACAGATATTTAATCCACGTTTTATTGTCAGTTCATAATCAATATTCTGATAATTAATTTGTGTTTCATCATTTTTCATCTGCACTGCTCCTTTCTATGTTGCCTATTCATCTACCATTCTTGCAAAACCAGTCAGCTGATCTACACTGCATTTAATTAAACTATCATCTAAATCGTATTTAAAATATATTAAGTCGTTATTAATAGACTGCACTGTTAACATCTGATGATAATATGGTGAATTATCATCAATCACTTTCCATCGAGTGCCTGTAAAT
>ULRB01081270.1_pt1 | contig 17474 bp, 16 predicted proteins | sample 1955051 | NCBI WGS metagenome assembly ULRB01 (sample SAMEA4835671, study PRJEB28245) | human gut metagenome | biome: gut microbiome; material: fecal sample | place: Denmark | collected 2008 | reverse complement strand
TGCTTGTAAGGCAGATGCTCTCCCAGCTGAGCTAAGCTCCCGTTCATCACTGTTTTCTCATGTCATCTCCTGACGACTTAATTATTTTATCACAAAAAAAAGTATTTGTCAAGCGTTTTTTGAAAAAAATTTCAGATTTTTTTCAAATGCCGGAATACAGCGTATTTTCGTGTGTATTTCTGCTTTATTGAAGTGATTTCGCTTTTGGAAACCCATTAGTAATGTATAATTTAAAACAAACTGCAATACAAGTATATTACTTCTGCAATTTTTTATTATTTGTGCGTCCAAGGATATAATCGACTGACACATCATAAAAATCAGCCAGAATAAGCAGATGCTCTACTGGAATTGTCTGAAATCCACGTTCATATCTGGAATAAACAGTCTGACTTGTATGGAGAATTTTAGCTGTCTGAGTCTGTGTCATGTCTGAATCCTCTCTTAAATCACGCAGTCTTTGAAAATACATAAAAATCACAAGCCTTTCATATAGTACCGTTTGGTACTATTGACTTTATCACCTTTTTTATGTATAATGATTACAGTAGTACATATAAGTACTACAAATTCATTCAACACAGTTCCGCACAAACCTCATGCGGCACTGTCTTAAAACTCTTTTCTACATACGGGGACATACATTATGCGTCCCCGCATTTTTTATTTATTAATATTATTTGCTCTGAATGCGAATAATAATATAATAAAACTATTGTAAAAATTAAAATGATGTGCTATAATTAATTTTGCAGAATTTAATTTCAGGCAATACTGCACAAGGCTTGTGCGGTATCAGAACAGATTCTTACTTTTAAAGGAGTGTTGTAAAAGTGGTAAATATAGAAAACCATATCGGCAAGATTATTATTTCAAAAAAATATCTTACGGAACTTGTAGAACATGCCGTTACAAATTGCTTCGGAGTTTCAGGCGTTTGCAGCGTAAGCACTTTCTTTATTGCTTTTTCAGCACTTACAGGCAAAAATCTGGATAGAAATAAGGGTGTTGAAATATATACAGACAAAAACGGCAGCCTTATTATCAATCTTCATATAAAGGTAACCTATGGAACAAATATCAGTGCTGTTGTAAAAAGTGTTTCTCACAAGGTGAGATTTACTGTTGAGGAATCTATAGGCGTTACTGTTCATGAGGTCAATGTTTTTATTGACGAAATGAGCTGCTAGTAGAGCTACAAGAATTGGAGGAAAAAACGTGATAACCGGCTGTTTATTAAGAGATGCATTCATTTCTGCTGCTGTTACTATTGCAAATAAAAAGCGTGAGGTCGATGAGCTGAACGTCTATCCTGTACCCGATGGAGATACAGGTACTAATATGTCAATGACAATGAGTGCGGCTGTTGCTGAACTGAAAAGACTTGACGATAATGTTTCCGCTGCTGAAGTAACTTCCGTAACCGCTTCTGCACTCCTGAGAGGTGCAAGAGGAAATTCAGGTGTAATTCTCTCACTTCTTTTCAGAGGATTTGCAAAAGGACTTTCTAACAGCACAAATGCAGAATGCGATACTATTGCCAATGCACTTGAGCTTGGCGTTGACGCAGCCTACAAGGCTGTTATGAAGCCTGCTGAGGGTACTATTCTTACAGTATCAAAAGCGGCTGCAATAAAAGCACAGGAAATTGCAAAATCAACCAATGATACAACTGTTCTCTGGCAGGAGGTCTGCAATGAGGCTGACAGGGTTTTACAGAAAACTCCTGATATGCTCCCCGTTCTGAAAAAAGCAGGCGTTGTTGACGCAGGCGGTCAGGGATTTGTTATAATCATGGGAGCTATACTTGACGTGCTCAAAGGCGGAAAAATTGCCGAACCTGAGGAAAAGCAGACGGCTGAACAGTCAAGGGAATCATTCAAAACTGCCGTAAGCGAGTACGATGAGGAGATAAACTTTACATACTGTACAGAGTTTATCGTTCAGAAGTCGGAAAACTGTGCTGATTCCTCCAAGCTGAGAGCTTACCTTGAAACAATAGGCGATTGTGTTGTCGTGGTTGACGATGAAAAAATCATAAAGGTTCACGTTCATACCGATAATCCGGGACTCGCACTTCAAAAGGCACTTGAATTTGGTATATTTATAAATGACCCTAAGCCAAAGGTTGAAAACATGCGTATTCAGCACGAAAACAAGGTCAAGGAAGCCAAAACTGCCGATGATACGGGATATGTCCCTGCTGCTCCCGAAAACAAGTTCGGATTTGTAGCTGTTGCGGCAGGTCACGGAATTGAGGCAATGTTCAAGGACTTAGGCGTTGACGTTGTTGTAAAGGGCGGTCAGACCATGAATCCCGCTACCGAGGACATTCTGAAAGCCATTCAGTCCACTCCTGCACATACGGTATTCGTACTCCCGAACAATAAAAATATCATCATGGCGGCTGAACAGGCTGTAAAACTTGCGGACAGAAATGTATGTGTTCTCCAGACAAGAACAATTCCGCAGGGAATTTCCGCTATGCTTGCTTTTGATGAGTGTCTTGACCTTGCTGAAAACAGAATAGGCATGACAAAAGCCTTTGAGAGAGTTTCAACAGGTCAGATAACCTTTGCCGCAAGAGATTCGGACTATGAGGGACATTCAATCAAGCAGGGTGAGATACTTGCCCTTGATAACGGAAAGCTGAGCTTTACTGAAAAGGACATCAATAAGGCGGCATTAAAGCTGGTAAAGCGTCTTGTAAAGAGCGATTCAAACTATGTAACATTGATTTACGGTGCTGATGTTACAGAGGATAAAGCTGAAAAATTACAGCAGCTATTGCAGTCCAAGCTGAGTGATAAGATTGAAGTAATGCTGGTAAACGGAGGTCAGCCTGTTTATTACTACATCATTTCTGTTGAATAATTTTGTGTTTATATATTAGGGAACGCTTTTGAAAAGTGTTCCCTGAATTTATAAGAGGACAACGCAGTAATATGCGGTTTGAATTGTCAGATTAAGGCAACACCGCATAAAGATTGCATGTCAGAAACGCAGATATATTTTTCGTCAGATTGCATAAAATTCTTTGAAAGCATACTGTCGTATGATGAGAAAATTATGTGTAATATGACGGAAAATTTGCAAGTTTATGACGTGCAAAGTCTTTTGACGTGCTTTGTGCGGTGTTGCCTTAATTTCAGCATTTTGTTGTATTGCTATAGTTGGCACATCTGCCGTACAATCTTTGTTCGGTGTTGTCTCAGGAAAGGCGGTGCTTAATGACCGAGCTTTTTAAAAGCATAGAATATCTTAAAGGAGTAGGCAAGGCTCGTGGTGAAAAGTACCGCAAGCTCGGCATTGAAACTCCGTATGACCTGCTTTACTATATTCCGAGAAAATATCTGGACTACCGCTGTTATGTACCTGTCGAACAGGCAGTCCTCAATGAAAACAATGTGCTGAAGCTTACCGTAACACGCAAGCTTGCTCCACAGCGTGTAAGAGGCGGAATGATGATTTATAAAGCGGCGGCTACGGACGGCGTAAGCGATATTCTTATTGTGATATACAATAATTTCTATGGCTTTAACGCTTTGAAAGAGGGCTGCTGTTACTATATGTACGGAAAAGTCACAGGCAATTTTTTACGCAGGGAAATTTCAGCTCCGCAGTTTATCAGTGCAGACGAAAATGTGCTTATACAGCCGATTTATCACCTTACAACAGGTCTTTCAGTCAATATGATTCGTGCAAATATCAAGCAGGCTGTCCAGCTTATGCTTGAAGAACCGTTTGAAACTCTGCCGCATGAAATCATGAACAGATATGACCTTTGCGGACTCAGCTATGCTATCTCAAACATACACTTTCCCGTCAGTAACGAGGCGGCAGAGGCGGCAAGAAACAGGCTTGCATTTGACGAACTGCTCACGCTCCAGCTTGGAATGTCAATGATGAAAACAAACAGCAGACATCATACGCTCTGTCAAATGGACTCATCAAAAAGTATAGACAGTTTTCTGGGCGGACTGCCTTTTGAAATGACTGACGCTCAAAAAAAAGCAATAGATGAAATAATATCGGACTTATGCCGCAATGTACCTATGAACCGTCTTTTGCAAGGTGACGTTGGAAGCGGCAAAACTGCTGTTGCGGCGGCGGCATGTTATTTTACCGTCCAGAACGGTATGCAGGCAGCTTTAATGGCTCCTACGGAAATACTTGCAAGTCAGCATTTTTCCACACTTTCAGAGTTTCTTGAACCGTTTGGGATAAAAGTCTGCCTGCTGACAGGCTCGCTTACTGCCAAAAGGAAACAGGCGGTTAAGGATAAGATTATAAGCGGCGAAATCAATGTTATTGTCGGAACTCATGCGATAATCCAAAAGGATACGCAGTACCACCGTCTTGGACTTGTCATAACCGATGAACAGCACCGATTTGGTGTTGCTCAAAGGGCGGCATTAGCTGAAAAAGGCGATTCTCCGCATAAACTGGTAATGTCCGCAACCCCGATACCGAGAACACTTGCACTTATTATTTACGGAGATTTGGATATTTCGGTAATAAATCAGCTTCCCAAAGGACGCAAGCCTGTTTCAACGTATGCGGTTACAGGGAAAATGCGTCAGAGGGCATTCGGATTTGTCAAAAAAGCTGTTGACGCGGGACGTCAGGCTTATGTTGTATGTCCCATGATTGAGGACAGCGAAAGTGACCTGCTTGCAGTAAAGTCCTATGCGGAAAGAGCGTCAAAGGAGTTTCTGAAAGGCTATTCTATTGGTCTGCTGCATGGAAAAATGAATGCCGCCGAAAAAGAAAATGTAATGAGGTCTTTTAAAAACGGCGATATACAAGTGCTTATCTGCACTACTGTTGTAGAAGTCGGTGTGGACGTTCCTAATGCCGCAATTATGGTAATTGAAAATGCAGAGCGTTTCGGACTTTCACAGCTTCATCAGCTCAGGGGTCGTGTCGGACGAGGTGAATATGAAAGCTCCTGCATACTTATCACCGACAATACGGGTGAGGAGTGCCGTCACAGAATGAAAACAATGTGCAAGATATCAGACGGCTTTAAGATATCGGAGGAGGATCTGAAATTAAGAGGCCCCGGTGACTTCTTCGGCAGTAAGCAGCATGGACTTCCGCCGCTGAAAATTGCCGACATTGCGTGTAATTCCGAGCTTATGACTCAGGCACAGGAATGTGCAAGAGAGATTTTGAGTAAAGACCCTCAGCTTAACGCACCTGAACACAGAGGTTTAAAAATGGATACAATCAGACTTTTCAGAAAAGAAATTATAGGATAACATTAATTAAAATCGGGTTTCCAAAGGGATAATATCCCTTTGGAAACCCAGTTTTGTTAAGATACTGTCCCAACAGCTTATTAAAAATTCTATAAAAAATTAAAACTGCCGCACTTTAAACAGTACGGCAGTTTGTATATGTCATATTAAATTTAGCCACAGAATGACTTGAAAAGTTCACAAAGCTTTGCGAAAATGTTGTTACACATGCTATATTTCCTCCTTTTCGTATTTCCCTCTTGGGATGATTTTATTATATCATAGCTTATATTAAAAATCAATGCAATAATTTTGGTATTTATGGAATATATATGATATTGCCTTAACGTTCCCTTATCAGCAAAACAAAAAGCACTTTCTCATTTGAGAAAGTGCTTTTTATATGGGGTGGGAGATGGGATTCGAACCCACGGTCTTCGGGACCACAATCCGACGCTTTAACCAACTAAGCTACACCCACCATGTGCATATAAACGAATCGCTCCGACTATGGAGCGTTTCGAATTTTGGCGCGCCTTATTGGACTCGAACCAATGGCTTACTGCTTAGAAGGCAGTTACTCTATCCAGCTGAGTTAAAGGCGCATTGGAGCGGGTGATGGGAATCGAACCCACGTAACCAGCTTGGAAGGCTGGAATTCTACCATTGAACTACACCCGCACCTTAAACCGCATTTATTGGTTTCAACAGTAAACATTTTATCACATTCGGACTTCTTTGTCAATAGATTATTTGAAAAAAACTTAAAAACATCAACATTAACAATAAAATAAAATAAAAATCAAAAAATACGGTAAAAATGCTTTATAGAATTATTCTGCCAAAAATATTAACGAAAGAAAATTTATAAATCACTTTTATTTTGTTTGAAAATGTTGTATAATAGTTTTTGAGATAAAAAGATTGAGGTGCGTTATATGGCAAATTGCTATTCCCTTGGTATTGACGTCGGGTCTACTACCGTTAAAACTGTTATCATTGATTCAGATAACCAAATAATCTATTCCAAATATCAAAGGCATCTTTCAAAGGTCAAGGAAACGGTCTGTGAACAGCTTGGCATAATACGCAGACAGTTCAGTGATGCTGAATTTAAAGTCTGCATTACAGGCTCGGCAGGACTCGGACTTGCAGAAAGTGCAGACATTCCTTTTGTTCAGGAGGTTCAGGCTGCATTTATTGCGGTTAAGGAAAAAGAACCTGATACAGATGTTGTTATCGAACTCGGCGGCGAGGACGCAAAAATAATTTTCTTTACCGGCGGCGTGGAACAGCGTATGAACGGTTCCTGTGCAGGCGGTACAGGTGCGTTCATTGACCAGATGGCTACACTTCTTGGCATTTCTGCCGATGAGCTTGATAAGCTGTCCGAAAATGCAGAAAAGGTATATCCGATTGCTTCACGATGCGGAGTTTTTGCAAAGTCCGACATTCAGCCGCTGCTTAATCAGGGTGCGGCAAGAGAAGATATTGCTGCAAGTATTTTTCAGGCGGTCGTTGACCAGACCGTTTCAGGTCTTGCTCAGGGACGTTCAATTGAGGGACGTGTACTTTTCCTCGGCGGCCCGTTGTCATTCCTGAAAGGATTAAGACGTGCTTTCGTTAAAACTCTCGGACTTACCGAAGATAATGCAGTTTTTCCGCAGGAAGCTCCTGTGTTTGTGGCATACGGCTGTGCAGTATTTGCGTCAAACTCAACAGATACATATACCATAGATAAACTTCTTAATAAAATATCAACTGCAAAGGCATCAGCTAATATAGTAACAGGTGAACCGCTTTTTGAATCTCAGGCACAATATGATGAATTTATTGAACGCCATAAACAATATGACCTCAAATATGAGGATATCCGTACATATAAAGGCAATGCATACCTCGGAATTGACGCAGGCTCTACAACCACCAAGCTTGTCCTTATTTCCGAAAATGGCGGACTCCTCTACAGCTACTATGCCTCAAACAAAGGACAGCCGCTTGACAGAATCGTCAGAAAGCTCAAGGAAATATACAAGGAAATGAATCCTGAAATCACTATAAAGGGTTCGGCTGTAACAGGCTACGGCGAGGAGCTTATAAAAGCAGGTCTTAACATAGATTTCGGAATTGTTGAAACTGTTGCACACTTTAAAGCTGCGTCATATTTCTGTCCCGATGTTGACTTTATCATTGACATAGGCGGTCAGGATATAAAATGCTTTAAAATCAAAAACGGCAGTATCGACAGCATTATGCTCAACGAGGCTTGTTCGTCAGGCTGCGGTTCATTTATTCAGACCTTTGCAATGGCTCTCGGATATGATATTGCAGAATTTTCTCAGCTTGGACTTTTCGCTAAAAAGCCTGTTGACCTTGGTTCACGCTGTACCGTATTTATGAACAGCAGCGTTAAGCAGGCTCAGAAGGACGGTGCAACCGTTGAGGATATTTCAGCAGGTCTTTCATCATCAATTATCAAAAATGCGATTTATAAGGTTATACGAGCAAAATCTGTTGACGAACTTGGCAAAAATATTGTTGTTCAGGGCGGCACATTCCTGAATGACGCTGTTCTGCGTTCATTTGAAAAGGAGCTTGGAAGAAATGTAATCCGCCCTGCCGTTTCAGGACTTATGGGTGCATTGGGCTGTGCATTGTACGCAAAGGAAAAAAACATTGAAAAATCCTCGCTCATCTCGGCAGAGGAGCTTGAACATTTCAGCTATACATCAAAAAGTCTTAACTGCGGCGGCTGTACCGCAAACTGTGCATTGAATGTGATAACATTTAAAAACGGCGGACGCTTTATTTCAGGCAACCGCTGTGAAAAGGGCGGCGGAAAAACAAAAACAAAGTCCGCACCAAGTCTTTACGATTATAAATATACAAGTATAATTAATACAGGCAAGGACGTTCACCCGAAAAATCCTATTGCAAAAGTCGGGCTGCCTCTTGCACTCAGCTTCTATGAACAGCTTCCTTTCTGGCATACTCTCTTTACGGAGCTTGGATTTGAAACTGTACTGTCTGATGAAAGCTCCAGAGAAATGTATTATCTCGGACAGCATACAATTCCGTCAGATACGGTCTGCTATCCTGCCAAACTGGCTCACGGACATATTGAATGTCTGCTCAACAAGGGCGTTGACTTCATTTTCTATCCCTGCATGAGCTATAATATTGACGAGGGAGAAAGCGATAATCATTTCAACTGTCCTATCGTTGCATATTATCCCGAACTGCTTTTTGCAAACAATTCACGCCTTAATGCCAAAAACTTCAAATATCCTTACATGGACCTCAACAGACGCAAAAATGTTATTAAGGTTATGGCTGAAACGCTCAAGGAGTATAACATCAAGGGCAAAATACCTGCGGCTGTAGACAAGGCTTATGAGGCTATGGAGGCACATATCAATGATATTGCTAAAAAAGCGGACGAAATAATACGTCAGGCTCGTACAGAGGGCAGAAATATAATTGTTCTTGCCGGCCGTCCTTATCATGTGGACAAGGAAATAAACCACGGCATACATAAGCTTATAACAAGTCTGGGAATGGCTGTTGTTACGGAGCAGAGCGTTGCTCCTCTCGCACATTCTCCAAAGCTTGCTGTCCTTAATCAGTGGACATATCATTCACGTCTTTACAGAGCTGCCGAGTATGTTACAACTCAGCCCGATATGCAGCTGGTTCAGCTTGTATCCTTCGGCTGCGGAATTGACGCAATTACTACCGATGAGGTTCGTTCAATACTCGAAAGCAAGGGCAAGCTTTACACTCAGCTTAAAATAGATGAAATAAATAATCTGGGTGCGGCTAAAATTCGTTTAAGAAGTCTTGAAGCCGCAATAAAAGGCAAGGAACAGGAGGGCTAAAATGGCTGTACAATATGCAAAGTTTACTGAAGATATGAAAAAGACCCATACAATTTTGGTTCCCGATATGCTGCCTATACATTTCAAGCTGCTTATCAGCATTTTTGAGGCTTACGGCTATAAAATGGAGCTTTTACAGACTGATTCAAGAGCCGTTGTGGACGAGGGGCTCAAAAATGTCCATAATGATACCTGCTATCCTGCACTTCTCGTTATAGGTCAGTTTATGGAGGCTCTCAAAAGCGGACGCTATGACCCGAATAAAACTGCTCTGCTCATAACTCAGACGGGCGGCGGCTGCCGAGCATCAAATTATATTCACCTTTTAAGAAAATGTGCTTATGAAAACTTTCCGCAGGTTCCCGTTGTTTCACTCAATTTCAGCGGACTTGAAAAGGACAGCGGTTTCAAAATAACTCCGATAATGTTCCTTAAACTGCTGTATGCAGTTCTCTACGGCGATTTGCTCATGACTGTATACAATCAGTGCAGACCTTATGAGCTTGTAAAGGGAGCTTCAAAAAAGGTTCTTGATAAATGGCAGTCCAAACTGCAAAAGCTGTTCAGAACAGGCACAAAATATATGAAAACCTCAAAGCTTTACAAGGAAATCCTTGACGATTTTGCTGCAATTGAACGCAGCAAGGTAAAGAAAATTCAGGTTGGAATTGTCGGGGAGATTTATGTTAAATACTCTCCCCTTGCAAATAATCATCTTGAGGACTTCCTGATTTCCGAGGGCTGTGAACCTGTTGTACCGTCACTTCTCGAATTTGTTATGTACTGTGCGGTAAGTACGGCGGTAGACGGCAAGCTTTACAGCTTCAGAAGCAAATCGACTGTTCTTAACGGTCTTGGATATAAGCTTATCTACGGAAAGCAAAAGGAGCTTATCAGAATAATGAAAAAGCATGGTGTATTTACAGCTCCGCATGACTTTGAGCATTTGCGTAAAATGGCTGACAAATACATCAATCAGGGAGTTTCAATGGGTGAGGGCTGGCTTATCCCAGCAGAAATGGCGGCTCTTGCCGAATCAGGAACGGAAAATATCGTTTGTGCCCAGCCTTTCGGCTGTCTGCCTAATCACATAGTTGCAAAGGGTATGTCAAGAGCAATCAAGGCGGATTTCCCTGATGCAAACATTGTTGCAATCGACTATGACCCCGGTGCTACAAGAGTAAATCAGGAGAACCGCATAAAGCTTATGCTTGCCAATGCTAAGAAACGAACATGAATATAAAAAACAGAAAAGGTGAAATAATAAAAAAAGCGGATAACAGTCAGGAACTTATCCTTAAATCCCTTTACGGAACTTTTGCAGGACGCTGTTTATTAAAAGTTCTCACTCAGCCGACCGTATCAAAAGCCGCAGGAGCTTTTATGGACTCCGGACTCTCAGCTCCGCTTATAAAGCCGTTTATCAGAAAGAATAACATTAATATATCCGAGTATCAGATGAATGGCATAAAAAGCTATAATGACTTTTTCACACGCAGGGTAAAAAGCGGAAAACGTCCGATTGAGCTTGCCGCAAATGCGTTCATAAGTCCATGTGATGCAAAGCTTTCCATATATAAAATCCACAGCAGCAGCACGTTTAAAATAAAAAACAGCTTTTACAGAATTGCAGACCTCGTCAATAACTCGTCACTTGCAAAAAAATACAAGGACGGCTGGTGTATGATTTTTCGTCTTGAAGTGGACGATTATCACCGCTACTGCTATATCGACAGAGGGTTTAAGCATAAAAATATCCATATAAACGGCGAGCTTCACACTGTAAATCCTATTGCACTTAAAAACTGCAATATATACAAAAGAAATTCTCGTGAGTATACTGTTCTTCACACCAAAAACTTCGGCGACGTAACTCAGGTTGAGGTCGGAGCTATGATGGTCGGCAAAATACTAAATCATCATGGCTGTTATCACTTTGAAAAGGGTGAAGAAAAGGGAATGTTCCTTTTCGGAGGTTCTACAATCGTTCTTCTTGTTGAAAAGAACAAGATTATTCCATGTGCGGAATTTCTTGAAAATACTGCTCAGGGATTTGAAACTGTTGTTAAAATGGGAGAAAAAATCGGATATAAATTATTATAAAAATAACCCCCTTTGGACTGTCAGTCCTAGGGGTGTTTTTTTACTGAAATGACGGCGGTTTTACATCTGTTTTTGCAAATCTATTTTCCGATGGTGAAGGCTCTGACATACTGAAATACATTCTTGCAGCCTTTGTTGTTCCAAAATCTCTGTTTGACCCTGTATTCTGTACCTTATTAAAGGCTTCTCGGAACATTGCGTTATGTGCTTCTTCACGATTTAAAAGAAAATCAATTGTTTCACGCACCTTTTTGTCTGAAATCTGACGGTAAAGATATTCGTAAACAACCTTTGCTCTCTGCTCTGATGCAATATTGGATAAAAGGTCTGCACATAAATCTCCCGTAACTGTAACGTAGTCTGCTGTCCACGAATAGCCTGACGCATTTATAAGTCCGGGATTTAAGCCCAATAAAACGTGCGATTCAATTTCTCCGGCAGAAACTGCCTGTGCGTCTACATCATGTCCGTTAAGCAGATTTATCGTTTGAGCGACCATTTCCATGTGACCCAGTTCTTCTGCTGCAATATCCAGAAATAAGTCCTTGATTTCCGGGTCTTTTATTCTGAAGCTTTGTGACATATATTGCATTGCTGACTTTAATTCACCATTGCCGCCGCCAAGCTGTTCTTGTAAAAGTGCCGCATACTGCGGATTTGGTTTTTCCACACCAACAGGATGAAATAACATTTTTTCATGCTTAAACATAATATCAGCCTCCATTCTCATGCTCTATTATCAGCATTATGAGGCAGATTATACATTAACCTTAAAGCAAAACCGCAAGAAATTTCAAATATTGCCCTGCCCAAAGGATTAATTTCCCTTTGGAAATCCGTTTTTTGACTTTATCACACCCTGAAGGCAACACTGATTTTTGTTCCTTTTCCTACAGTGCTTTCAAGACTTATTTTGCCATTCAAATACTGAACAGCGTGCTTTACAATTGAAAGTCCCAGTCCTGTACCGCCTGTTTCCTTTGAATGACTCTTATCCACACGATAAAAGCGTTCAAAAACTCTGCTTTGATTATCCAAAGGAATACCTATTCCCGTATCGGAAACAGAAAGCATTACGTTATTATCGGATCCTTCAACCGAAACCTCAACCGAGCCGCCCTCCTTATTATACTTTATGGCATTGTCGCAGAGATTGTAAATTATCTCATGCAAAAGCTGTTTAGGAGCATGAATTACTGTGCTTTTTCCCTTAACCGATATAGTTACATTCCGTTTCTGAGCCGTAAGTGAAAGCGTTTCGGCTTCGTCCTTTGCAATTTCATAGATGTCAGCGTCCTCCAACGGAAAATCTGTACTTTCATCAAGCTGAGAGAGTCTGATTATGTCCTCAATAAGCGTTACAAGTCTGGCTGCCTCACTTCTGATGCGTCCGATAAATTTCGGAACATCATCTGCTTTTACCAACGGCGTTGTAAAATCCAAAAGACTTCTTTTGTCAAGTTTATGTAAAATTTTCTGAAGCGGTGCTGTCTTAAACCTGCAAATAAAAAAAGACCGCACAGCTCATTGCCATGCAGTCTCTTATAACTGAAAATGTTTATTTAAATTATTCCTTAGTTCTTATGAAAACTTCTTCTTCGTCATCAGAGAAAATTGTGAGAGTTTCTCCGTCAATTTTGTATTCACTTGTAACATCGTCACCGTCTTCACTTGAGAACATACCAACCTCATCTCCGAGGACAGTTATATACTTGCCGTCAGCAGCATATTCACACATATCCATTTCCATTACAAGCTTTTCGCCTGTAATAGTGAAGTAAATCTTCATGCCTGTTGCACCCATCATGTCGTATATAGCACCGCCTGTAAGAATATACTTGCCGTCCATATTTGAGCTGTCAGCATCGCCTTCTCTTTCAAGAACAAGTACGTCCTGATCCTGTGACTTAGCTGTAATTTTCTTGCCGTCAAATGTTGTATCACATTCTTCGCCTGATGTAATGAGCTTTCCGTTCTTGAAATTCATCATTTCAGAGTAGTCAATAACCATGCTGAGTCTGTTATCCTTGCTGAAAACCATTGAACCGCCGCCCATTTCTTCAGCAGTCCAGCTGCCAACGAGCTTTTCGTCAATCTTGCCTGCTTCTACTTCTGGGAGAGCTGCCTTGCTGCTTTCATCTGAATCCTCACTATTTGAATCCTTACTATCTGAATCTTCGTCCTTATCTGAGCTTTCTTCCTTTTCTGAACTTTCGTCATCCTTTGATGAACCTTCATCATCAGAATCCTTACTGCTGTCCTTTGATGAATCATCAACAGATTCAGAAACACTTGTCTTTGACTCTGAGCTTTCCTTATCTTTATCACTGCTGTCACATGATACAAATGCAGTCATCATAGTACATGCCATTAAAATTGCAATTAACTTTTTCATTATTTTTCCTCCAATAATAATTGTTGTAATGTGGCGGTGATGCCTTATATAATAAATTTTCAGCAAGTGCCTATATCATTACATTGTCATTATTGTATCACACTTTTTTATCCATTACAAGCAACTTAACCGTTTATTAATCAAATTCATTTAAACAGCTATAAAATATATTTCCTTTCGGATTTATTTGTTTGTTTTAACCATATGTTTATGCCATCTTAATGACGCTTTTAAGCTATGCATGAAATTTTGTCCATTTACTATTGACTTTTACATCAATTTCTGATATACTTTATTAGTAATCTGGGTGTTGCTTAAAATGTATTTACCGCATATTTCAGATTTACTGTTTATAATATTATGGAAAGATGGCTGAGCTGGTCTAAGGCGCACGACTGGAACTCGTGTATACGTTAATAGCGTATCGAGGGTTCGAATCCCTCTCTTTCCGCCATATAACTCCCGAAAAACAGACGTTTTCGGGAGTTTTTTGTTTTGTCTGAAAGTCGGAGAAAATGCCCTTGAAAACTGCTCCGTGACGACGAAAAGACGACGTAGTAACCGAAAACACTCAAAAGAAATAATCAATAAAAAACATAAATAGTAAAGGTCTGTTAAAATGTTGTTCTCACAAAAGGCTAAACACCGTAGAGAGATACACGAAAACGACCGTCCTCAGAAGCTCCCTGCACCGAACGCAGGGAGCTTTTTTGCGTTAGGAAGGAGGAAAAATGTTCGACAACAAAAGATACCTCACAAGAGGAGTTGACGAGAGGATACCACTGCTTGTCCAGCTCACACTTTGGGAACTGGTCGAGGATATACCCAACAAAAAAAGAGACTATCTACAAGTGTTCGAGCTGACGTGGCACAACGGAACGCTCACCGTCAGACACTCTCAGGAAGTCCCACACTTCTCAAGAACTCACACATACACCTCAGAAACAACTGAAAAAACTGAAAAAGTCTACATCATAGACAGCGGAGAGTACTCAACAATGCTCCTCGCAGAAGAATACTAAGGAGGAAAAGATAACAATAGACAAGATACCTACAAAGGTACTTGTTGTTAAACTAAATAACTTAGTGAAAGGAAATGATGAACATGAAATTCACCAGACAAATCAAAATAAATACTCTTGCTGAGGGCAAGACACACAACGGCGAGATCTTCGACATTGAAAAAGTCTCTAAAGGCGACTACTACGACGTACAAGTTAAAACTAAGGACGGAATGATCTCAATCTGGGTTAGCGATACCGTTACTCCAGACCATCCTCTGTTCGATGTTTTTGATGCTTACATCGACGATGAAGCAGAAGCCGAGGACTTCGACGAGAAGGAAATAATCGGTACACCAATAGCGTTCACCGTGAAGAACATAGTAACTCGTAATAAGAAGGGCGAAGATGTTGAGCGTTCCTTCTTTGACAAAGTAACACCTCTTTTCGATGAAACTGAGGAGGACGACAGCGATGAAGAATAATAATGCGAAACAAGTGAATAACTCAGATGTACATTATAGTACTGAGGAGGTAGTTATCATGAATACTACAATAATGCCAAAGCTTCTTAGTGCAAAGGAAGTTGCGGACATACTTAAAATCGGCTACGTCAAGGCACTGGAACTCATGAGGTACGGAAAGATACCCTCTGTAAAACTGGGGAATACTTACCGTACAAGTGAAGAAGCTCTTGCAGACTGGCTGAGAACAAGCATAGGAAAATAATCACAATCGAGGGAGGCTTCGTCCTCCCTCAAACACTAAAGGAAGGCGGTAACAAAAATGAGCGGTAACATAAGACCTCGCAAGCATAAAGACGGCAAGGTGACTTACCAAGTCGTCATAGAGCGTGGCACTGACGGTAACGGAAAGAGACTGCGTGACTTCTACACCTACAAGACCAAGAAAGAAGCACATCAGGCACTTGCGGAAAAGCTAAGTCAACTCAGTCACAACACCTACAACGAGCCAAGCAAACTGACAGTAGCAGAAGCCTTAGACCAATGGTACACAACATCTGTTGAGCCGAATCTGAAAGCGAACACAAAGAACGGCTACCAAGTAAACATTCGTCACATAAAAAACGGCATAGGCGGTGTCCAGCTACAGAAGCTGACCGCAATGCAGATACAAACTTTCTACAACGATCTCGAAGCAGAAGGACTCTCACCAAGAAGCGTTCAGTACATCCACACCAATCTGAAAGCCTGTCTGAAATACTTCAATAAAATGCAGGTACTCAGCAACAATCAGGCAGACTTCGCAACAGTTCCCCGACAGGTGAAGGCTAAGAACGACTACTACACAGAGCAGGAAGTCAGAGCGCTTCTTGAAAAGACTAAGGGAACGGACATCTACCTTGAAATACTTCTTGCTGTCGGAATAGGTCTGAGACGTGGCGAAGTTCTCTCCCTGACGTGGAAGGACGTTGACTTCTCCAAAGGAATACTAAACATCAACAAGAGTGTCAGCACAATAAAGGGACAGACAGTCGTAAGCACTACTAAAACAGCTTCTGGTGAACGTAAGGTAAAGATACCTGTCTTTGTCCTTGAAGCACTCAGAGAACGCAGAGAAAAGCAGTGGGCAGACAGAAAAGTACTGAACGGCTCTTACAACGAAAATAACCTTGTCTGCTGTAAGAGTGACGGCAGCTACTACAATACAGGCTCGTTCACAACAAAGTTTTCTAAACTTCTGAAAAAACTGGGACTAAGGCACATACGCTATCATGACCTGAGACACACTAACGCAACGCTCATGATGTCTTACGGAATACCGATAAAGGTCATGAGTGAAAACTTAGGTCATGCGAACACAGGTGTAACAATGGACACCTACTCCCATGTTACGCCGAAAATGAAAGAGGAAGTCGCTGAGAAGTTTGACGACGAGCTGTTCTCAAAAATAGGATAAAACAAGGGCGAACGCTTGGAGCGTTCGCCCATTTTTGCTGTAAAGGGGGTGAAATAATGGTACGAATAACAAATCTTCTCGACCTGTGGAAATCTGACAGAATACCGCAGTACATAGCAGACAACATGGAAAAACAACTGCTAAAGCTCTGCAAGGAATGGCTGACCTACGACATAGGCAGTTTCGGAGCGTTTTTCTTTGTGGAGAATAAGAACGATCTCGACAACTACCGTGACACTGGAATGACTGAGAGGATAGAAACTGCTGAGCCTGAGTGGATAACAATGATCTTGGGAGAGAACGGAGAAAAATGCCACCAGTTGTGCCACATCATAGACGATAGCTTTGCTGTCTACGTTTTCTGCGAGGAGAAAAACTTCTCAGGACTTGTTCCTTAATCTGTCAACGATAAGCTGAACAGCCCTGATATCTTCATCAGAAAGACCAGTAACGTCAACAGTTTTGTTCCGCTCGATACCAAGCAGATAATCAGTACTAACATGAAAAATGTAGGACAGCTTTGTGAGTACGTCAGGAGAGGGAGCACGCTCCTTTAGCTCATAAAAAGAAATCACCGACTTCGTAACTCCTACACGCTCCGCAAGCTGTTGCTGTGTAAGACCATTCTGCTTTCGCAGTTCCTTCAACCTCGTACCAAAATCCACTAAAACTCAACTCCAATATATAAATAGTATACAATCAATATATACTAAAATGGTGGAAATATGTACAATAAGGGTTGATAAATGTAAAAAAGTGTGATACAATACTATACAAGAAGTAAATAAATACCAAGGAGGTAATGAAAAATGGGAGATAGATACGTTCCAAGGTGTCAGTACTGCGGAAAAACAGGTGTTGCAAGGTTTGGAAGCTCAAACGGCGGTGCTCCAGTAGCTACACCAGTAGTTCCGGGAAAATGTCAGTGTCATCC
>ULRB01090605.1_pt1 | contig 17481 bp, 16 predicted proteins | sample 1955051 | NCBI WGS metagenome assembly ULRB01 (sample SAMEA4835671, study PRJEB28245) | human gut metagenome | biome: gut microbiome; material: fecal sample | place: Denmark | collected 2008 | reverse complement strand
TGCAATCGCGTGAAAAACGGATGGTTATTCAGTGGACATTAATAAAGAAGCACGGCAAAAACTTGCACAAATCTTGTATATCATATGGTTTGAACTTGACAAATGACGCGCCGAAAGCTATAATGGATTTACAAGTGCGGAAATGTCTGCCCTTAATCCGGACAAAGACGAAAACGCTTTCGTAAACCTCGGAGACTTACGAAAACGTTTCGCCGACAGGCATCAGGCACAATCAGCTTCTCTAAGGAGGAATTATCATGAATTGCACCAAGAAGTTTCTTGCACTGCTGATGGTGCTGGCGATGGCGCTGGGCATGACCGCTGTGGCGGAATCTTCGGCGACGTCTCCTGTGGCGTCTCCCGTGGCATCTCCCGTGGCATCTCCTGTGGCGGGCGAAGTCGAACCGCTCTCTACGGCGTTCCTGATGTATGCCGACGCTAACTGGCACTACCAGTGGTGGCACGACGGCTCTGAGCCGGCGGAGGGCATGAAGGTGACCGAGGCGGCGATTACCGGCGAAGGCTCCTACACCGTGGGCCTTGACTTCACCGGTACGCCCGAAGGCGCGGCGAGCGGCATTGCGTTCGCGGCCATCGGTCTGGAGAACGGCGAAAAGGCGCTGCCCGGCTGGACGATTCGCGTGGACGAAATTCGCGTGAACGGTCAGCCCATCGAAGCGAAGAAGGGCTACACCTCTTCTGACGACGGCATCATTACCCGCTCTAACATCTACAACGAATGGGTCAGCGAGCTGCCCGCCGACGCGCGTTCCTGGGACGGCGTGACCGAGGACGCGAACTGGATAACCGTGGACAAGGCGGCATTCGAGCGCGTGGAAAACGTCGAGGTTGATTTCACGCTCTTCCGCTACGGCGCTGACATGGCGTACATCATGTTCGCTGACTCTTCTTGGACGAGCCAGTACTGGGGCACGGACGACTCCGCTGTGAAGGCGACCAACGCGACCGTGACCGGCGCGGGCGACTACACCGTGGGCCTGGACTTCACCGCGACTGAAGCGGGCGCGGCTTCCGGCGTTGCCTTTACCGCGCTGGGCATCAAGCACGGCGAAAAGCTCTTCCCCGGCATGTCCATCAAGCTCAACGACATCCGCATCAACGGCGAATCCGTTGCGTTCACCAAGGGCTACACCTCCTCTGACGATGAGGTGGAAACCCGCATGAACATCATGAACGAATGGGTTGCCGAAGTCCCCACTGACGCTTCTGTCCGCTCCTACGACAAGGACCTGACGGGCGTGTCTCCTGTCATCGTGGACAAGGCGGCGTTTGAATCCGTCAAGACCTACGAAATCGACTTCACCCTCGTGCCCAAGACGGACACGGCGTTCCTGATGTTCGCCGACAGCAATTGGGCGACCTCCGCGTGGAATCCCGGCGAATTTGCAGAGGGCAACGCTGTGACCGTGGACGGCCCCGGCACCTACACCCTGTCCCTTGACTTCTCCGGTGTTAAGGACGGCGAAATCCCCGGTGTTGCGTTCATGGCGGTCGGCATTGCGAACGGCGAAGCGACCTTCCCCGGCTACTTCATCGACATCACCGAAGTCAAGGTCAACGGCGAAGCAATCGAACTCGGCAAGGACTTCACCACGACCGACGACGGCATCGTGACCCGCTCCAACATCTGGAATGAATGGGTGACGGACATCCCGGCGGAAGCCCGCGTGGCGGACGGCGACCTCGAAGGCGTGACCGCGAAGATCGCGACGGCGGAAGCGCTCTCCGGCATTAAGACCATTGACGTAACCTTCGACTACATCTACGGTGTGCCGCCGGTTGTGGAAACCGAACAGCCCCTGACCGAAGATGAAGTGAAGGAACTGATTTCCAAGACCTACGGCGCGTACATCGCCGTGCAGTCTGACCCGAACTACATCTTCCGCAACGACTGGGAGGAACCCTCCTACGGCCGCGACGCGGACAACGATGTGTTCACCAAGCTGGCGAAGACCAACAACGACGGCACGATTACCGATTACGGCGCGACGTTCGAGGATGCGGTCATCACCGGCAACGGCACCTACACCTGCTCCATGACCACGGGCGACATGGGCTTCGGCGAGGATACGGCGTTCCACTTCTTCCGCGTCTCCACCGACATTCCGTCCAAGCTGGTCAAGGAAGGCTACGTCACCATTTCTGATGTGACCATCAAGATTGGCGAAGGCAAGACGCAGTCCGGCGTTGTGGTGGATACCTCCGGCGATTGGGTAAAGCTGATTGTTGAGGACAACTACAACAACATCAAGGCGGATGGCGTTGTGCTGACCGCGCCCGCCCCGAACACCACGACGGTCTTCACCTTCACGGTCTCCGGTCTGGCGGAGTAATCCTGCACCACTTCTTCCCTCTGGCGCGCTCTTCGGCTTCGGCTGAGGAGCGCGCCAAGGGGATTCCTGTCTTTGCCATAGTCGCGCTGATGGATGAACGCTGGACATCATCTGCCAGCGCTCATCCATCAACGCGCGGCTGGTCAAAGCAGAGGAGCGTCACGAAGAAAGAAATGAGGGGATACCATGCAGGCGACGATTTCAGCCAAATCCGGCGGACAGGCGACTTGCGTCCGGGAAAAGACGAACTGGGCGCTGATCATCATCCGCATTCTGACCGCGTTTGCCGGGCTGATGATCTTCTTCCCGGAGGTCAATCCCGGTCGACTGATGTCGGACATCAACGCGAATACTTCGCTGTTCACCGCCGCGATTTCGTACAGCACGCTGACGGACAGCTTTGCCCGCCCGCTGCGTATGGGCTGGGTGCAGCCGTGGCACTTCTACCTCATCATGGGCGGCTGTGCGCTGCTGATGCTTGGCATCATCCTGAGTGCAATCGGCGCGTGCATGTCGCTGGGCAATCACCGCATGAAGCGCGCAGCCGTCAAACTTCCGCTGATTGGCTCGGTGCTGATGCTTGGCGGCATCGGAACGCTGGTGTACCTGAACAGCATCCTGCCGGCGCTGGAAAAGGCAGACCGCCTGAAGCTGATGACGCCGACCGGCGCAATCGCCTTCTGGGCGGTGCTGGGGGGGCTGCTGCTCGTATTCAGCATCGTGAGCATGGTCACCATTCCTAAGAACATGGAAGAAAAGATGGAGATGGAGGAGAAATACCGCCTGTTCCTGATGTTCCTGCCTGTTCTGATTCTGACGGTCATCTTCTGCTACCTGCCGCTGTACGGCTGGCGCTATGCGTTCTTTGATTATAAGGTCGGCGATGCGCTGAGCAGCGAGAACTTTGTGGGCCTCAAGTGGTTCAGCTACCTGTTCTCCAACGGCGCAACCCGCAATGACCTTGTGCGCGTGCTGCGCAATACGCTGATTATGTCTGGCTTGGGCATTGCAACGAGCTGGCTGCCGATTGCCTTCGCCGTTTTGCTGGCGGAACTGCGTTCGACGAAGTTCCAGCGCGTTGTGCAGACCCTGACGACGATTCCGAACTTCATCTCATGGGTTCTGGTGTACGCGATCGCGTTCGCGATTTTCTCCACCGACGGCTTCATCAACTCCTTCCTGCGCAACGTCATGGGACAGACCGCGACGACAGACTATCTTGCCAGCGCGGACTTCATCTGGCTCAAGATGCTGCTGTGGGGCACATGGAAGGGCTTGGGCTGGAGCGCTATTGTCTACATCGCGGGCATTGCGGGCATTGACCAGCAACTGTACGAAGCCGCGAAGGTGGACGGCGCGAACCGCTTCCAGTGCATCCGCCATATCACGATTCCCGGCTTGATGCCCACTTACATGGTTATGCTGCTGATGGCGATTGCGGGTATGCTTTCCAACGGCATGGAGCAGTACCTCGTCTTCGAGAATCCGCAGAACAGCGCAACCATCGAGGTGCTGGACTTGTATGTCTATCACAGCGGCATTAAGAGCGGCTTGATTCCGCTTTCCACGGTCGTCGGCGTATTCAAGAGCCTGATTGGCGTGCTGCTGCTCTTCGGCGCGAACGGCATCTCCAAGGGCGTGCGCGGCGAAAGCATCATTTAAGGAGGCGGAGAAGCAATGAGCAACACCGAGGTCATGAAGCAATCCGCCGTCAAACTGGCGGGCAAGCACCCGAAGAACAAGATTCACCGCACGGCGGGCGACATCGCGTTTGATGTTTTCCTGTACATCCTCTTTGTGGCTTTCACAATTCTGTGCGTTTTCCCGTTCTATTACCTGTTCATTAACACCATTTCCAGCAATGACGCGGTGGCGGGCGGCTTGGTCAACTTCTGGCCGGTCGGCATCCACTTCCAGAATTACCTTGCCCTGCGCGATGTGGCGGATTTAGGTTCATCGGTCATCGTGACGGTGGCGCGTACGATTCTGGGTACGGCGCTGATGGTGATTGTCAGCGCGTGGGCGGGCTATCTGGTCACGAAGCAGAAGATGTGGCATCGGTCGCTGATGTACCGCGCGCTGGTCATTACCATGTACTTCAACGCGGGTCTGATTCCGTGGTACATGAACATGCTGATGCTGGGGCTGACGAACAACTTCCTCGCCTACATCCTGCCGGGCATGATTGCGCCGTACAACATCATTCTGGTGAAGACGTATATTGAGTCGATTCCGGCGTCGCTGGAGGAATCCGCGGTTATTGACGGCGCGAATACGCCGACGGTGTTCCTGAAGATTATCCTGCCGCTGTCCGTGCCGATTCTGGCGACGATTTCGATTTTCGGCGCGGTCGGCAACTGGAACTCGTTCCAGGATTCGCTGCTGCTGATGTCCTCCCGGCCGGAGCTGTACACCCTGCAGCACCGCCTGTATGTGTACCTGAACCAGTCCTCGAACCTGTCGGCGCTGGTCAACGGTTCGGGCGGCATGTCCACGCAGGCGGCGGCGAACATGCTGAACACGCGCGTTATCAAGTACACGGTCGCCATGGTGTCGATTATCCCGATTCTGCTGGTGTACCCGTTCATGCAGCGCTTCTTTGTTAAGGGAATCATGCTGGGTGCCGTGAAGGGCTAACCCGGCTGGTGATAGTTACTTCAAATACGGAAAGGAGAATCTTGCAAATGCGCAAATTGACCCGACTCTTCGCCCTGATGCTGGCGCTGACCATGCTTCTGGGCGCTCTGCCTGCGCTGGCAGAGGAACCCGCAAACCCCTCTGGCATCCCGTACTACAAGGTGACCAGTGACCTGTACGATTTCATCGACATGGATGGCGCACCCATCCAGATTGAAATTTACAGCCAGCTGGCGAACTACTCCGGCCGTCAGACCGGCTGGGGCGCGGCGCTGATGAAGGATCTGTTCAACGTTGAACTGGTCATCATCCCCGATCAGGATGGCACATACCAGACCCGCACGCAGTCCGGCAACCTCGGCGACATCGTCGTCTGGGGCGCGAATGGCGAGGACTATAAGCAGGCGATCAAGAACGGTCTGCTGCTGGAGTGGGACGAGGACGACCTTGCGGAGACGTATGCGCCCTACGTTTGGGCGAACTATCAGGATGCGCTGGCGTCCAACCGTCTGGTGTCCGAAGACGGCGACAATCTGTACGGCTTCGGCATGGACGTGGCGACCTCCCGTCAGGGACATAAGTCCTTCATGTACTCCTGGGATCTGCGCTGGGATTTGTATTCTCAGCTCGGCTACCCGGAAGTCAAGAATCTGGACGATTTGATTGCGGTCTTCAAGCAAATGAAGGAAATCTGCCCCACCGATGAGCTGGGCAACGAGACGTATGCGGCGTCCCTCTGGCCTGACTGGGACGGCAACATGGTCATGTACGTCAAGGCGATGGCGACGGCGTACTATGGCTATGACGAACTCGGCTTCGGTCTGTACAACCCCACGAATGGCGAATTCTACGATGCGCTGGACGAAAACGGCCCGTACATCGAGATGCTGCGCTTCTTCAACCAGCTCTATCGCGCCGGTCTGCTTGACCCGAACTCCATGACGCAGACCTACGACGAAATGAGCCAGAAAGTCAAGAACGGCGGCGTGTTCTGGGGCATCTTCAACTATGCCTCCTCCATGGTCTACAACACGGACAAGCATCTGGGCGAAGGCAAGATGATGTATGCGCGTGTGCCGGACGAAGCGAACCCCATCGTCTACGGTCTGTCCACGCTGGGCGGCAACCGCATCTGGTCTGTCGGCTCGAAGGCGGCGTATCCGGAACTGTGCCTTGCGATTCTGGACTTCTTCGCGACTCCCGAAGGCTCGATGACCATGTGGTACGGCCCGCGCGGTCTGATGTGGGACTATGACGAAAACGGCGGCATGTACTTCACCGAACTGGGCGACATCTGCAACAAGGACACCAAGCATGACCTGAACGGCGTTGTGTGGACGTCCCCCTACACGGGCAAGCAGTACACCCTGTCCGGCAACTTCAACGACGGCTGCATTCAGGCGAACAACACCACTTACAGCAAGGACGCCATCAACCCTGACGGCAAGTTGGGCGAAACGTTCAACAGGGACACTTGGGTTTCCATCTTGAACGCGGTTTCCTACCCGATTCAGGAGGACTGGCGCAACTGGTCCGGCGCGGTGCTGGCTGACCCGTACTTCGAGTCCATCGGCAAGTACACCATCATGCCCGACCTGCCTTACTCCGAATCCGTGAAGGATGACGAACTGAAGGTGAAGTGGGAACAGTGCGCGAAGAGCATCAAGAACAACAGCTGGCTGGCGATTTATGCGAAGGCGGACGGCGAGTTCAACATGCACATCCGCAACATGATTACGCAGTGCAACAACTACGGCTATGCTGACTGCCTCGAATGGAGCAAGGGCGAAGCGGCGACCAAGTGGCGCTTGACGCAGGAACTCAACGCGGTTGGGCAGGAGTAACCCAACACAAGCAATAAAAAGCAGGGGTGCGTGAGAAGCGCATCCCTGTTTTTTAGGTGGATGTTTTGTTGGTTTGTGTTGTTGACAGTTTATGATTCGCAATTTGTTTTTTGCGATGCAGGGGTTTCGCCTCTGCGGAGGCGAGGAGGGGGCAATGAAAACAGACGAAGTCTGCGGTCGCCCCCTTGACCCCTTCGCAGTGCACACCCGTGTTTCTTGAATGGTATTGCAGCTACTGTATAGTTAGTGTGCCTTTTTGCTCTTTATAAGAAACATTCAAGAACGCAAAAATATTGAAGCAACGGTAAAAGCCCAGAAACATGGGAGCGTCCGCGCCGAAGGTTTCCAAAGGGCGATCGGAAAGCCCTTTGGTCGCGTCCGCAGACGCGAAACCCTGCATAAACACGCGGGCACAGTATGCAGAAGTCACCAACTGAATCGCGAAAAGGGTGTCGAGAGGGTCGAAGACCCTTCGCGGGTGCAGGGCAGCGCCCTGCTGGGGTCAAGGGGCAAAGCCCCTTGGGTCTCCCTCACAGCTCCTCCCCGTTCTCAATCGCTGTAATCATGTCGATGCGGCGCTGGTGACGGCCGCCTTCGAACTCGGCGGTCAGCCAGTGGGTTGCAATCATCTTCGCCAAATCAACGCCGACGACGCGCGCACCCATCGTCAGGATGTTGCTGTTGTTGTGGCGCTTGCTCAGCTCGGCGCTGTACACGTCCGAACAGGTGCAGACGCGCGTGCCCTTCACCTTGCTTGCCGCAATGCCAATGCCGATGCCCGTGCCGCAAATCAGGATGCCGCGGTCGCACTCGCCGGACGCAACCGCCTTCGCCGCGCGGTAGCCATACACGGGATAATCGCAGGAAACCGCCGTGTCCGTGCCGAAATCCTTCCATTCCAGCCCCATCGAATCCAGCAGCTTCATCATTTCCTTTTTGAGTTCAATGCCGGTGTGGTCGCAAGCCAAAGCAATCATGAGAAAATCCTCCTTTATCCTCCGAAACCGCCCATGCAGACGATTCGCTCTTCTTTATGATAATACGCGAAAAAATGCGAAACTCCTGCCGATGGAAAAAGAAAAGGGTAGAATCCGCGCGGAAAGCATGGTATACTAACATGGTGCAAGAATCGCACGAATGTCCCAAGGAGGGAAATAAAATGGCAGATAATTGCAAACTGTGCCGCATTGCGCTGGAGAATGTCTCCGTGGTGCGCGGCGGACAGACGCTTTTGCAGGATGTGTCGATGCACATCCACTGCGGTCAGCTGACGGTGCTGATCGGCCAGAACGGCGCGGGCAAAACGACGCTCATCCGCGCCCTGCTGGGGGAATACGCTCACGGCGGTACGATTCGCCATGTGGACGGCGAAGGGCGCGACGTGGCGCACATGCGCACGGGCTATGTGCCGCAGCATCTGGAATTCGACAAGGAGATGCCTGTGACGGTGGAGGATTTCCTCGCCGCCAGCCTGACGCGCCGCCCGGTGTGGACGGGGGTCGGCAAAAAGACCCGCGCGCAGGTGATGGAGGCGCTGAAAATGGTGGAGGGCGAAAAGCTGCTGCACCGTCCGCTCGGCCGCTGCTCCGGCGGTGAACTGCAGCGCGTGCTGCTCGCGCTGGCGCTGCATCCCGCACCTGACCTGCTTGTGCTGGACGAGCCCGTCTCCGGCGTTGACCAGAACGGCTTGCAGATGTTTCTGGATACCGTTGTGCGCCTGAAGGAGCATCACCATATGGCGATTCTGCTCGTCAGCCACGACCTGAATGTCGTCCGCCAGTATGCTGACCATGTGGTGCTGCTGGACAAGACGGTGCTGAAGCAGGGCAAGCCGGATGACGTGTTCGCATCGCCGGAATTCCAGAAGGTGTTCGGGCTGGGCGCAAAGACGCTCAATGCCCAGCGGCTGCATGGCGCGGAACGCTGGATGGGGCGCAAGGCGGAAACGACCGAGGAGGAAATCGCCCGCGCCGCCGCCGTGGTGGACGACGAGACGAAAGGAGGCCAGGCGTGATGGATGCGATTCGTGCGTTTGTGCAAACGCTGCTGCCCTTTGAATTTCTGCAATTTGACTTCATGGTCAATGCGCTGCTGGCGATTCTGCTGCTGACGCCGCTGCTGGGGCTGCTCGGCACGATGGCGGTCAACCAGCAGATGGCGTTCTTCTCCGATGCCCTGGGGCACAGCGCGCTGACGGGCATCGGGCTGGGCATCCTGCTCGGCGTGTCGAGTGATTTGCTGGCGATGCTGGTGTTCGGCATCGTCTGGGCGCTGCTGATTTGCCGCATCAAGCAGACCGGGGCAGCGTCCACCGATACAATCATCAGCGTCTTTTCGTCCACGTCAGTGGCGGTAGGCGTGCTGGTGCTGTCCATGGGCGGCGGATTCGCGAAGTATTCGTCCCTGCTGGTCGGCGACGTGCTGGCAGTACAGGACAACGATTTGCTCTATCTGTTGATTGCGCTTGTGGCGGGCATTGCGCTGTGGGCGGTGATGTACAATTCGCTGCTGCTGTCGGGCATCAGCCCGTCCTTGGCGCGCAGCCGAGGCATCCATAATCGGCTGGTGGAGTGCGCGTTCGTAGTGCTGGTGGCGGTCGCGGTCATGCTGGCGATTCGCTGGGTCGGCGTGATGCTGATTAACGCACTGCTGATTCTGCCCGCGGCGGCGGGGCCCAATCTGGCGCGGTCGAGTCGTCAGCACGCGGTGTACAGCGTGGTGATTGCGCTGGTGTGCGGCGTGGCGGGGCTGATTTGCGCGTATTATCTGGATACGACGGCGGGTGCGGCGATTGTGCTGTTCGCGGCGGTGTGCTACGCCATCTCGCTGGGCATTCGGGCGCTGAGAAAATAATACTATTTTCAGATTCACCTGCGCCATCTTGGCACATGTTCATCTAAAAATAGTATAACGGAGGAACGATATGGAGCGAATCCTGATACTGATGCAGGCGGCGAACTGGGCGGAAGCGACCGAGGCGCTGACCTCTGCGCGGGAGAACGCCCTGCACCGCAACGCGCTGTCGTACGCGCTGGTGCTGCCGGAAGCCCCGACATCCCCCGAAGAATGCAATATGGCGGCGTTCGGGGCGTTGCGATACCTTGTCAGCCCGGAAATGACTTTTGCTGCGATGGAAACGCTCTGGCACGGCGAACGCTATGCGCTGCTGGCGCATCCGGCGATGCGCTTTGAGCGCGACTGGGAGAAGAAGCTCCTGCGCGCACTGAACGACTGCCCGGTGGAAAACGCTCAGGCGGTGCTGACGGGCTATCTGCCGGCGCAGGATGACCCGATTGGCGCGGTCTGTCCGGTTGCGGCGGAGCGCATTGACCCGGACGGCACGCTGTGCTTTGCGCACGGAATGCCCCTGACGCTCGCGGCGCACCCGATGCCGGGCGCGTTTTGGCATCCGGACTTCTTCTTTGCGCGCGCGGGCTTCATCCGGGCGATGGCGCAGGGGAACGGTACAGCGTTCCTGCACGCGATGGTGCAGGGCTGGCAGTGCTGCACGCTGAATCAGCCCGTCATCACCCTGACGCACGATTTGCCCGTGCCGCCTGTGCGGATAGAGCCGCAGGAGGATGGCTTGGCGCAGCTGAAGGAAGAATACGGCGTTGACTTCGCGGCGGGTACGCTGTCCGCGGCGGCGAAGCGAGGCTTGAAGTCAAACAGCCTCGACATGACGCTGGCGGTGACGCCGCTGATGCGCATTAAGTCGGCGGTGCAGCGGCGGCGCAGGAAACGCACCGACCCGATGCCGCTGTGCGTGACGGTCTGCCCGGCATCGCTGGACGAAGAGGGGATGCACTGGCTGCGCCAGCTGACGCAAATGCAGGATTTGGCGCTGCTGTGCTATGCCGAGGGGCTGAAGCTGCGTGAAGTGGCGGAGTTCCACCCGAACGTGCTGGAATACAAGCCGCGCTATGCTCTGCCGATGCCGACGGGCAAACCGTCGCTGTTTAGCCGCGCGGCGATGCTCAGCGCGGCGCGCGACCGGGTGCTGTCCAGCACGCACTATATCTGGATGGCGCCGGACTGCGTGCGCTATCCGCTCTATACCGGCATGGCGCTGCCGTGGAAGCGGCTGTGCGGCGAGAAAATCGTGCTGGCAAGCGTCAGAAACCGCCTCGACCTGTCCATGGTCGTTGTGCCAGACAAGCAGATAAAGCCGCTGATGAGCGCCATTGGGGAGCAATTACGGGCATTGCTGGCGGCAGGGACGATTCCGGAGACGGAGGAAGCGCTCTGGGCGGGCATTGTGAAGGAACATCCGGACTGGTTTGAGTTCCGGGCGCTGCCGGTGGAAAAACAGCTGTTCACATTATTGCTGTGAGGAGAGAGAATTATGCAGACGATTGCATTTCGACTGGTGAAGGGGATTATGCTGATTCCGGCGACGGCGGACGGGCAGGAGGGCTATTTCGCGTTCGACACGGGCGCGATGCAGACCGCGGTGAACCGCGCCTATTTCCCGGAATTACAGGGGGACACCATCGAAATCGCGAAATTCACCGAAGGCGTAAAAAAGACGAACGCGGAAGAGGGTATGCTGACGACGCTGAACGTCGCCGGGATTGCGCGGGAGCAGCTGCCGGTGCTGCTGATGGACCTCATGTACGTCGAGAAGGAGCTGAAGACGGTTGACCCGGAAATCCGCTTCCTTGGCACGATGGGCATTGACGTGATTCAGGCGTATAATGTTCTGCTGGACTACGAGAAGCAGGAAATCGTGCTTGACCCGGAGCAGACGGACTTCGCGTCGCAGCGGGTTGCGCCGATGCGGCTGGAAAAGCTGCCGATTATCCCTGTGGAAATCGGCGGCGAGACGATGGACTTCGTGCTGGACACGGGCGCGAGCGTCTGCCTGCTGGGCGAGCGCTTCCGAACGATGCCGGGGCTGACGCCTGTGCCGAACATGCCGAACGTGATGATGCTGCCGGAAATCACCGTGGCGGGGAAGAAGTATCCGCAGCTGATGGCGGTGCTGTCGAACATCGCGCCGATACAGCAGAAAGTGCCGGTGGAGGGCGTTATCGGCTATCAGGTGCTGTCGCCGCAGCGGTCGCTGCTGGACTTCCGGGGACAGCGGCTGCTGCTGGAAATAGTATAATGCGGACAAATTCGTCAGAACCCGCATAGAACGTTCGGAAAGGCAGAAAAAACGTTTTTTCGCCCGATTTTCGCCGCCAGTGGAAGCTGTTCTGTTTACCGGGCTTGCGGCGCTTCGGGCGGTTTTCGGCTGTCCATTTCGACCAGATTCAGCATTGACAAGAGCCGCTCCAGTGGTGTATGATGGCTTTCGTTCCTGCTTTGTAGACACTATATGTAGCATGGGCAGGAGAAAACATCCACAACTTATGCCGAATGAACGGCTGGTTATCAATTGGTTCTCAAATGGGAAATAATACGGATAGAATAGAGAATGATGGAGGCACCGACCATGGGCATTGATATGATTCGCAAACGCGACGGACGCGAAGTTCCTTTTGATCAGGACAAGATTGAGCAGGCCATTTTCGCGTCTTTTCAGGCATCGGGCAGTGCGCGCGGGCATGAGACGAGCCGCAAGCTGACGGAGGAAGTTCTCCGCCTGCTGGAGAACAACGAGAACATCAGCGCCATCCCCAGCGTGGAGCAGGTACAGGACACGGTGGAGCAGGTGCTGATGCGCAACGGCTTCACCCGCACGGCGAAGTCCTACATCCTCTATCGCGCCGAGCGCAGCCGCGTCCGCGAGATGAACTCCCGCCTGATGCGCACGTTTGGGGACATTGTGTTCAAGGACGCCAGCGAATCCGACATCAAGCGCGAGAACGCCAACATCAATGGCGATACTGCCATGGGCGCAATGCTCAAGTTTGGCAGCGAAGGCGCAAAGCAGTATTATGAGAAGTACGTCATGGATCCGCGATTTGGTCAGGCGCACATGGACGGCGATATCCACATTCATGACATGGACTTCTACACCCTGACGACGACGTGCTGCCAGATTGAGCTGAAGAGCCTGTTCAAGGGCGGCTTCTCCACGGGGCACGGCTATTTGCGTGAGCCGCAGGACATCACGTCCTACGCGGCGCTGGCGTGCATTGCGATTCAGGCGAACCAGAACGATCAGCACGGCGGTCAGGCGATTGTGGACTTCGACTACGGCATGGCGCCCGGCGTGAAAAAGACGTTCATCAAGCGCTACCGCATGAACCTCTCCCGTGCGCTGGAGCTGCTGCTGAACGACGCGGAGTGCGATGCGCACGCCAATGAACTGGTGGCGCAGACCAAGGCGGAGAACCTCGAACCCACGCTGGAAGAGAACGCTGACCACCGCGCACGCATGGCAGAACTGCTGACGAAGTATGTGGCGGACGAGCAGATGATTGCCCGCATTCTCGACTTCACGCAGCGCCGCTCCGAGCAGGAGACAGACAAGGCGACCTATCAGGCAATGGAGGCGCTCATCCACAACCTGAACACTATGAACAGCCGCGCGGGCGCGCAGGTGCCGTTCTCGTCCATCAACTACGGCATGGACGTGTCGCCTGAAGGCCGTTTGGTGATGAAAAACGTGCTGCTGGCGACGGAAGCAGGTCTGGGCGGCGGCGAAACGCCGATTTTCCCGATTCAGATTTTCCGCGTCAAGGAAGGCGTCAACTTCAACCCCGGCGACCCGAACTACGACATCTACCGCCTCGCCATCCGCACGAGCGCAAAGCGCCTGTTCCCGAACTTCTCCTTCGTGGACGCGCCGTTCAATCTCCAGTACTACAAGCCCGGTCATCCGGAAACCGAAATCGCCTACATGGGCTGCCGCACACGCGTGATGGGCAATGTCTACGACCCTGATCGCGAAATCGCCCCGCGCCGCGGCAATCTGTCCTTCACGTCCATCAACCTGCCGCGCATCGCCATTGAGGCGAACGGCAACGTCGATGTGTTCTTCAAGGTGCTGCAGGAGCGCATGGAACTGGTGATTGACCAGCTGAACGAACGCTTCCGCATCATCAGCAACAAGCGCGTGAAGAACTTCCCGTTCCTGATGGGCGAGGGCGTGTGGATTGACTCCGAGAAGCTGAGCTGGAACGACAAGGTGGGCGAAGTGCTCAAGCACGGCACGATGACCATCGGATTCATCGGCTTGGCGGAAGCGCTGGTTGCCTTGCGCGGCAAGCATCACGGCGAGGACGAGGAAAGCCAGAAGCTGGGTCTGAAAATCATCCGCACGATGCGCGAATACACCGACAAGGTGTCCGCGGAGACGGGGCTGAACTACTCTGTCATTGCTACGCCTGCGGAAGGTCTGTCCGGCCGCTTCATTCGCCTCGACAAGCAGCGCTTCGGCATCATCCCCGGCGTGACCGACCGCGAATACTACACGAACTCCTTCCATGTGCCGGTTTACTACCACTGCACGGCGTTCCATAAGCTGAGCGTGGAAGCGCCGTATCATGCGCTGACCAACGGCGGCCATATCTCCTATGTGGAGATGGACGGCGACCCGCTGAAGAACCTCGATGCGTTCGAGAAGATTGTGCGCTATATGCACGACATCGGCATCGGCTACGGTTCGATTAACCACCCGGTTGACCGTGACCCGTTGTGCGGCTATAATGGCATTATTGACGATACTTGCCCGTGCTGCCACCGTGGGGAAACCACCCGCGTGACGGAACGCATCAAGCGCATCAAGGTGGAGGGCTAAAAGCCACTTTCCCTCAAAATGCCGGGGAACGCGCTCAAGCCGGGCACCGAAAAAAGGGTCAAGGGGCAATGCCCCTTGCGGAGTCCAGAGGCAGCGCCTCTGGTGGGGTCTGGGGCAACGCCCCAGCGTCCCTCCCCATAAAACGCCTTCTCCTTCGGGGGAGGGCGTTTCCGTCATTCATCCACCGTGAAAGAGGGTCAATTACCATGGAAATCCGCATCTTTGGTTTGGCAGACGACAGCATCGTCGATGGGCCGGGCGTCCGCTATACTGTGTTCGTGCAGGGCTGCCCGCATCACTGCCCCGGCTGCCATAATCCCGCGTCGCATGACTTCGCCGGCGGCACGCTGATGGATACCGACGGCATCATCCGCAAAATCGGCGAGAATCCGCTGCTGGACGGCGTGACGCTCTCCGGCGGCGAACCCATGTGCCAGCCCGAAGCCTGCCGCACGATTGCGGACGCGGCGCACGCAAAGCACCTCAATGTTTGGTGCTACACGGGCTTCACGCTTGATGCGCTGCTGAAGGAGAACGACCCGGCGCGCATGGCGCTGCTGCACGGCATCGACGTGCTGGTGGATGGACGCTTCGTGCAGGAGCAGAAGTCGCTGTCGCTGCTCTACCGCGGCAGCAGCAATCAGCGGCTGATTGACGTGCCGAAAACGCTTGCGGCAGGCGAAATCACCCTCTGGACACCGCCCGTGTGGTGATTGCTCTGCGAATTTTACAAACAATTCACAGAATCACAAGCGAAAACTGGGAAATAATAGTTGAATTTCCTGCACAAGTGTGCTATACTGATAGCAGGGAGGCGAATGCGGGTGAAAATCCTATTTGTGTGTCACGGCAATATTTGCCGCAGCCCTATGGCAGCAATGGTGTTCCGGTACTTGGCACAGCAGCGGCATGTGTCTGGCGAGTTTGAAGTGGATTCCGCCGCACTGAGCAGCGAGGAAATTGGCAATGGGATTTATCCGCCCGCGCGCCGAATTCTGGTCAAGCACGGGGTGCCCTGCACGGAGCATCGCGCGCGGCAGATTACGCCGGAGGATTTTGAAACGGCGGATCTGATTATCGGCATGGAGTGGGGGCACTTGAAGAAGCTGCGTGCTCTGTGTCCGAAGGAGCAGCAGGCGAAGCTGCATCTGCTGCTGGACTTTGCCGAGCGGCAGGGCGACATTGAAGATCCGTGGTATACGGATGACTTTGACCGGGCGTACCGTGACATTCTGCGCGGCTGCGAGGGCCTGCTGCGGAACCTGACGGAAAACAAGACGGCATAACAAAAGGATGTCAAGGAGCGAAATCATCCTGACATCCTTTTTGATTTCAGCGATTATTCTTCCGTTTTCGGCGCTTCCTCCGGCGCGCTTTCCGTCTCATCCCAGCGGCGGACCGTGCGCTGCGCCAAACTTACGAAGTCCAGCATGAACGAACGCTCGCGGTTATCGTTGGTATAGGGAAAATCCACCGCGTTCTCGGACAGGCTTGCGCCCAGCAGCAGACATGGCGACACTGACAGCACGTTGCAGACGGAAACCAGCGTATCAATGCTGGCAATGCGCGTGCCGCGCTCGATGTGCCCCATGAAAGACGAGGAAATGCCGACCTTCTCCGCCAGCTGCTCCTGCGTTAGATGCTTCGCTTTGCGGGCATCGCGCACTCGAAGCCCCAAATCCTGATAATTTACGGTCATGTTCATATTCCTTCTTTCTTATTGCCCCAATTGTTCGGGTTTTATCTATTATAATGGATGAAAGAAAATCGAAGAAGAGACGATAAGCAATATTATGATTCTTTTGGTGCGGATTATGCGAAAAGATGGACACTAAAAGAATCTTTTTTCAACCATGATTCCCCTCAAAAATGAGACGAAAATAATTTTCCAGAAGGTCTGTACATTTTCCGCAAACCGTGTTATAATATTCCCTGCAGCCCAACCAGGAATCCAAGGTTCTAATCTCCCTTTGGTTGTCACATGACCTGCGCCGGGAAACTGGAGCAAAACCATGGAAGCAGATGACCTCAAGGCAACGGTATGGGTGACAATTTGAAGGAGGTTTCCCAACCATGTACGAAGATGAAACGCTTGTCTGCCGCGACTGCGGCCAGGAATTCGTGTTCTCCGCGTCCGAGCAGGCTTTCTTCGCCGAGAAGGGCTTCATGAACAAGCCCTCTCGCTGCCCGAAGTGCCGCGCGGCTCGTCGCGCCCAGAACGGCAACGGTTCTTCCGCTCCCCGTCAGATGTATGACGTGGTGTGCGCGAACTGCGGCAAGGCCACCCAGGTGCCCTTCCAGCCCCGTGGCGACCGTCCCGTGCTCTGCCGTGAGTGCTTCGACGCTCAGCGCGCTTCCCGCTATTAATTGACGGCTCCTCCGGGAGCAATCAATCAGCGGTGCAATAGCACACGAAAAACCCCGTCGGTGTTTCCGAACAATCGGAGTGCCGACGGGGCTTTTTTTTGCTATTTCAGAGGAAATCAAGCTGCAATTTGGGCAGGTGTTTGGGAGGACGAAAGACACCGAGGATTCCCCAAGGGCGAACGGAAAGCCCTTGGGTTGCCTCCGCAGAGGCAAAACCCTCTGTAATAGAAATATCATCCGTATAATGTGCTATGCACACTGACTATGGCGATGCATCCAAATAAGCAGACAAGGCAGATAAAACAAAAAACCGCCCTTTCGGACGGTTTCTTGAGGTGAACCCATGAAGAGCACCCTCTGTGCTGGAGCGGGTGATGGGAATCGAACCCACGTGACCAGCTTGGAAGGCTGGAGCTCTACCATTGAGCTACACCCGCATGTGGAGCGGTAGACGAGGCTCGGACTCGCGACCTCCACCTTGGCAAGGTGGCGCTCTACCAACTGAGCTACTACCGCATAACCACGCGACTGCATGGTGCGAAGGAAATTTGTGCGGGCGAAGAGACTCGAACTCTTACGCCATAGG
>ULRB01063379.1_pt1 | contig 17604 bp, 17 predicted proteins | sample 1955051 | NCBI WGS metagenome assembly ULRB01 (sample SAMEA4835671, study PRJEB28245) | human gut metagenome | biome: gut microbiome; material: fecal sample | place: Denmark | collected 2008 | reverse complement strand
TTAAATAACAAAACAATTGATACTTTAACATTTTGTAGTTACATTTTAACTTTTGAAACCCTTATTTCAACACCAACTAATCTTTATAGTGATTGCTTTATTAATTATAAATATATTAACCAAAATGATGCTAAAAGCAACTTTAATAGTGAAGATAATAAAATAAGTCCTGATAATCTTATTTTTATATTAAAAGAAAGTTATCAAACTTTTTGTAATTCTAATAATATTGATTATCTTGTTAAAAATACGAGTATTGAAAAAATAAAAAACAGTATATTCTTATTATTAAATAAGAGAAAAAATGAAGAGGGTTTGAAGTTACCTTGTAATACTTTTTTTAGTTTTTTAGCTTTAAAAATTAATAATAATTTCTATAATACTAAGCATAATTTAATTGAAACATTTTCAGATGCCATTCTTTCTAATCAGAATTTAATAGTTGAATTTACTCTTAAAAATGTTTATTACCATCTGAACTTTGGCTTTACTGATGTTAATAATTTAAAAGTAACTCTAGAAAATTCTAACGAAACTTATACTGGTCCCAAAGCTTTTGTCCTTTTATATATAATAAGTGTTTTTTATAATGAAGATTATGAAAATAATTTCAAACTAGAAAAAAAGCTTAACAATGTTAAAAGAACTAATCGTCAATTATTATTGAGAGCTTACTTATTAAATGAATTAATTAACCAAAATAAAAATAACAGCGATGAATTATTAAACTTAGTTCACGAATACTATGGTAAATCTGGTCTTATTAGTGTTAATATTTTATTTTTAATGATGGACATTGAAAAAGTAATTAATAATGACAGTGAATTTCAAGATTATTCTCAAGATAAAACTGTGGTCAAATCATGGTTAAAAAGTAATTCTAATTCTCTTTTAAAACTTTCTAATATAGATGAACCTAATAATTCTAAAACCAATACTTCTAAAAAATTAGCTAAAAAATCTAATTTAATATATTGGTCTAATCCAAATAAAAATTAAAAGGCATTTCCTATTACTTAAAAAATAGTGTTATAATAAAAAAGGAGGATATTTATGGAATGTTTATTTTGTAAAATGATTAAAGGTGAAATTCCTTGTAAAAAAATATATGAAGATGAAAAAGTTATAGCTATTTTGGATTTATACCCTGATAGCGATTGTCATACTTTAATTATTCCTAAGAAACATATTGAAGATTTAAATGCTATTGATGATGAAACCTTATTACATATTAATAAAGTTGCTAAAAAATTAATTCCTGTTTTAATGGATAAAGCTAAAGCCGAAGCTTTAAGTACAAGAGTTAATTTTGGTACTAGCCAAGCTATTAAGCATTATCATATGCATTTGCTACCTAATTTTCATATTAAGCCTTGCACAGTTAGTCAAGAGCAAGCTTATAAATTATTAAAAGATGCTATTAAATAATTTTTAATTAAAAATTATATTTTTCTTACTTAAGCCATTGACTCTCCAGTTAACTGGAATGATAACTTATCTTTCGAAAGGAAGTTATTATGTGTGGTCAATGTGCTTTTTTAAAAGAAAAATTGTGTCTATACATCGGTAGTGAAAGTATTTTAAAGTTATTATGTACAAATGAAATTCAATTAAATGCCCTAGATGAACCATATGCCTTATTTATTTTTGATAATGAAGACTACTCTGGCATTACTAATGCTTTAATTGATGAAGTTGGATTATATCAAAAAAATTATAACTTAATTATTGATAATGCTGATAATTTAAATAAAATTATTAGATTAAATACTATTTTAGAAAATAGTCAGATTAATAATACTAAACTTTATTATATCAGTAGAAACAAGGAAAATATAAGAAGAAATTATAGTGACTCAATAATTGATAAATTTAATAAAATAATTGATGCTAACTTATAAATGCTTAATACCATTCCTATTGGTAATTATGATGAATATCCTAATTTAATTGTAGCTAAAAACAATTACATTAATCCTGATGCTATTAAACTAAATTAAACAAAAGTAAAAAAAGATTAGTAAATTCTATTCTACTAAGTAGTTTAGAAACTAATCTTTTTTTAATTCTAATATTCACAAGAACCTGGAGTACGAGGATAAGGAATAACATCACGAATATTTTCCATACCAGTTAGATACATAATTAATCTTTCAAAGCCCATACCAAAGCCTGAATGAATTGTTGTACCGTATTTTCTTAAGTTTAAATACCATTCAATATCTTCCCTATTAACATTAAATTCAGCCATACGACTAACTAATTTTTCATAGTTTTCTTCTCTTTGTGAACCGCCCATTAATTCACCACAACCTGGTACTTCTAAATCAACAGCAGCAACAGTTTCATTATCGCTATTTACTTTCATGTAGTATGCCTTAATATCTTTTGGCCAGTTCTTAATAAATACTGGTCCCCCGAAATATTCAGTAATATATCTTTCATGTTCTTTAGCAATATCTTCACCATATTCTGGTGTAAACTCCCATTTAACTGGAGCTTTCTTTAAAATATCGATTACATCTTTATGGTCAATTCTTGTAAATTTACTAGATGCTAGTTTTTCTAATTTTTCTTTAAGTCCTTTAGAAACAAATTTATCTAAGAATTCTACATCATCTTTGCAATTAGTTAAAATATAATTTACGATGTATTTTAAGAAATCTTCTTCAATATCCATAAGACCGTCTAAATCACAGAAGCAAATCTCTGGCTCAATCATCCAGAATTCGTTAGCATGAGTCTTAGTATTAGAGTTTTCTGTTCTAAAAGTTGGTCCAAAGGTATAAATTTTCTTAAATGCATGAGCAAATGTTTCACCATGAAGTTGACCACTACCAGTAATAAAAGCTGTTCGTCCAAATAAGTCCTTAGACATATCCGCTTTACCGTCTTTCATTGGTATATTATTTAAATCAAAGGTTGTAAGTTTAAACATTTGGTCTGAACCTTCACAGTCAGCCGTTGTAATTAATGGTGTATGAACATATAAATAGTTGTTCTTGCGGAAATACTCATGAATACTTTGAGCAGCAGCACTTCTTATTCTAAATACTGATTGAAAAGTATTAGTACGAGGTCTTAAATAAGCAACACTTCTTAAATATTCTAAAGTATGTCTTTTTGGTTGAATTGGGTAATCTTCTGGACAATCACCTAGTAAAATAACATCACTAGCTACTAAATCAATATCTTGTCCTTTACCTTCACTTTCCTTTACAGTCCCAATAACTTTAATTGAAGAACCAATATGAATACGACCAATTTCTTCAAAATCCTTTAAAGAATTATCATATACAACTTGTAGGCTATTAGTGCAAGTTCCATCAAAAAGGTTGATGAAACCAAAAGTAGCTTGTTTACGATGATTTTTAACCCAACCACATATTGTAATTTCTTTTCCAATTAAATCTTTTGTTATATCTTTTATATCCATTGTTATAATCCCTTTCTCTATTTTGATTTTTATGGTTCTAGGCGATTTGGCCCTCTAAATAAAAACTCAGTTTCTTTAACTGAAGGAAGTCCAAGTAAAAGCATTGTTAAACGGTCAACACCTACAGCAAAGCCACCATGAGGAGGACAACCGTATTTAAAGAATTCTAAATAGAATTTAACATCTTCACCTAAGCCTTTTTCAGCCGCTTGGGCTTTTAAAATATCATAACGATGCTCTCTTTGAGCACCTGTTGTAATTTCTGAACCACGCCAAATTAAATCGTAACCTTGGGGTATATCATTTTTACGCATATGATAGAAAGCCCTCTTTGTCTTTGAATAATCAGTTATAAATAAGAATTCACTATTATATTTTTCCATAGCATATTTATAAGCTAATTTTTCAGCTTCAGCATTTAAGTCGCCAACATCCTCAGTTGGTATTACAAAATCGTATTTTTCTTTTAATTCATTATATAAATCTTGTAATTTAATTCTTGGAAATGGTTTAGTTGGAACAATAACTTCTTTGCCAAATACTTCTTTAATTTTTTCACCATATTTTTCTTTAACTTTAGTTAAACCAGCTATTAGTAGATTTTCTTCCATATCCATAACATCTTCATAAGAATCAATATAACTAAATTCTAAATCAAAAGAAGTAAATTCTGTAGCATGACGATTAGTATTAGAATTTTCAGCACGGAAGGCTGGTGCTACTTCAAATATTTTACTCATACCTGCTGCCATTGCCATTTGCTTATAAAATTGTGGTGATTGAGCAAGATAAGCCTTACGATCAAAATACTTAACTTCAAAAACTTCACTGCCTGATTCTGAGGCTGCTCCAATTAATTTAGGAGTATGAATTTCAGTAAAATCTTCTTTATATAAGTAATCACGCATTGCTCCTACCATACAAGATTCAATTTGACGAACGAGCATATTTTTTTCGTTTCTTAAATCCAAAAAACGATAGTCTAATCTTGTATCAATAGATACACCTTCTAAATTATTATAGTCAAATGGTAGAGCCTCAGCTTTACTTAAAACCTCAATAGTATCAGGAATTAATTCCATACCACCTAATTTAACAGCAGTATTTTCTTTTAAAAGTCCTTCTACTTTAATAACTGAATCAACAGTAACATCACTCATTAGTTCTAGTAAAGAAGCATTCTTTTCTTCGCTCTTTTCAATAGTCATTTGTACTTTGCCCTTAGAATCTCTAAGTATTACAAACATAACCCATTTTTTATCTCTTATAGTATCAACAAAACCCTCAAATGTTATTTTTTCATTTAAATGGTTGCTTAATTCATTTACATATAATTTTTTCATGTCTTTCCTACTTTCTAAAAACGAAAAAATTTCTATATCTGTAGGAGCGTATTTTACGCGGTGCCATCCTACTTCATAGAAATTTTTCTACCTTAATTAATCTTAACGCGATTTAACGAAATATTTTTTTACTTGGCTGTTTTTCGTAAAGAGATTTAATTTGCTTTCACCAGCCGCAAACTCTCTATTTAAACCGTCATTTACTACTCTTTCCAAAATATTTATATTGTTATTTTAATGCTTATTATTTTAAATGTCAATTAATCTTCAATAATTGCTTTAATTCTTCTAACACCAGCACTAGAGGCTTCTTCTTTTTTAATTTTAAACTTACCAATTTCAGCTGTATGTTTAACATGAGGTCCACCGCAAAGTTCTTTAGAAACATCACCAATTTCATAAACAGTTACGATATCAGGATATTTTTCTATAAACATACATTCTGCCCCACTTTTAATAGCATCTTCTTTTTTCATTTCTTTACAAACGACTGGTAAATCTTCCTTTATCCATTTATTAACTAAATCTTCAGTTTGCCTCTTTTCTTCATCAGTCAATTTATGGTCGCAACTAAAGTCAAAACGCATTCTTTCATCAGTAATATTTGAACCTTTTTGATGAACATCTGGTCCAACTACTACTTTTAAAGCGGCATTAAGTAAATGAGTTGCTGTATGATATCTTGTTTCTATTTTGCTATTACCAGCTAAACCACCTTTAAATTTACCAGCTGAGGCTGTTCTTGATAATTCTTGATGAGCTTTAAAACGCATCTTATAATCTTCTACATCAACATCCATACCATTTTCATGAGCCATTTCCTCAGTTAATTCTAAAGGGAAACCAAATGTATCAAATAAATGGAAAGCTGTTTTGCCATCAACAAGAGTCTTACCATTAGTTAATTTAGCAAATTCTTTTAAGCCTTTTTCTAAAGTACGACTAAATTTCTTCTTTTCTGATGCTAAGTTTTCAAAAACAGCTGCCTCATTTGTTACAAGTTCTTGATAATATGGTTGGTATTTCTTTAAGATAATCTTAGCTATTTCAACATCCCAGTCACTATTAATATCAATATTTAAATTTCTAGCATGACGAATAGCACGTCTAATTAATCTTCTTAAAATATAGCCTTGGTCAGTATTACTTGGTTTAATACCAGCTGGGTCAGCTGAAATAAAGACTGCTGTACGTAAATGATCGGCTATAATACGCATAGATTTTTCATTGCCTGCATAAGTTAAACCAGAAATTTCTTCGATTTTTTTAATAATATCAGTCCAAATACTAGATAAATAATTATCATTAACTCCTTCTAAAATAGCAGTTGTTCTTTCAATGCCCATACCAGTATCTACATTCTTTTGGGTTAGTTCTGAAATACCTTTTTTATCTTTATAATATTGCATAAAAACATTATTCCAAATTTCTACCCAACGATTATCGTTTAAATCATAATTTTCTGGTACTTCATCATTACTACGGAAGTAAAATATTTCAGTATCTGGTCCGCAAGGTCCAGCTTCTCCAGCAATCCAGAAGTTATCTTCTGCTGTTTTTACAATGCGTGAGGCAGGAATGCCTAAACTTAACCATTTGTTATAGCTTACTTCATCAAAAGCAATATCATCATTACCAGCAAACACTGTAACAGCAAGTTTATTTACAGGAATATTTAAAACCTTTGTTAAAAATTCAAAACTCCATGAAATAGCTTCATCTTTAAAATAATCACCTAAAGACCAGTTACCTAGCATTTCAAAGAAAGTATGATGAGTTGTATCTCCCACTTCTTCTAAATCGTTAGTGCGAACACACTTTTGATAATCACATAATCTTTTACCATAAGGATGAGCTTCTCCCATTAAATATGGCACTAATGGTTGCATACCTGCCGTATTAAATAAAACGGATGGATCATTTTCAGGTACCACCGGAGCACTAGGAATTTGTTTATGTCCTTTACTTACAAAAAAATTAATATATGCTTCTCTTAAATTCATTTTACTTCCTCCAATATACTTTCCAGTTCTTTAGTTAATTTTTCTAAAGAAATATACCTAATATTATAATCAAAATCATAATAATCATCAAGATTTTTTTCGGTTACATGATTTTTTTCTTCTTCTGTTAAACCATTATCCTCATTTGATTCAATATAAATAGTTACACAATCTGGATATCTAAATTTACTTTCTTTTATTTCTTCTACTAATCTAGCATCATCAATAACTACATTATCAAAATAGTCTTTAAATATTTCTATATCATCAAATACTCTTTTTATAAAGAAATCATAGCCAAATTCTCTTCTAACCTTTTCACCCATATTTTGTAAAAATAAACGAGGTTTATGTTCTAAGTCCCAAGGCCATGAAATCATTTCATAGGCATATAGTTTTAAATATTTAGAAAATTCCGTAATAATAGTTTTTTCTTCTAATTTATTATAATGTTCTTTAATTAGTTTAGCTAAAGCAGATTTACCACTACCACTTTTACCCCCAATTACAAATAATCTCATCCTTATCACCTTTATTTATTTTACTCTTTTTTTCCTAAATTTACTATTGTTTTTTTCTTATTTTCAGCTGCTTTTTTAAGTCTTTTTATATCTTTCTTTTACTATTATATTATTTCAACTTATTTTCTTCTAAATCAATATAAGCTTCTACTTCTTTTATCGTCTTATTAAAATCATCATAATTAGTATTAAACCATTTAACATCCATTTGATGATTAAACCAAGTATACTGCCTTTTTGCATAATGTCTACTATTTTTTTTAATTAATAAAATAGCATCTTCTAAAGATATCTTACCTTCAAAATACTGATATAATTCTTTATAGCCTATTCCAGTTAATAAAGCTTTACTAAATACTTTTTTATCATAGTAATATTTAGCTTCACTTACTAAACCAGCACTAATCATTTTATCTACTCTATTATTAATCTTCGTATATAAAGTATCTCTAGTAGTTGTAAGACCAATAGTATAAAACTTATATAATGGTTTACATGGTACAATAAAAGTTTCTTCTTTATCTAAGAAACGTTCTAATCTTTGTCTATTATTAATATGAATATTACAATTTTTATCTTTTTTTAAACACATTTGTAATAATTCTTCGTTAGTATACTCTGAATAATCTTTTTTTGATTTATCATTTTCTTCACTAAAGCGATAATCATATAAGGCACTTTTTAAATATAAACCAGTACCCCCAACAAAAATGATATTATGCCCTTTATTTTCTTCCATAACTTTTCTAGCATCTTTTTGATAATCAAAAACTGTATAGTTAGCATCTACAGGAACAAAATCTAGTAAATAATGAGGCACACTTTCTTTTTCTTCTTCCGTAACTTTAGCGGTACCAATATCTAAGCCTTTATAAACTTGCATAGCATCACAGTTAATTATAATCGCATTATACCTGTGAGCAAGGGCAATTGATAAAGCAGTTTTGCCGACCGCTGTTGGTCCCGTAACGCAAATAATCATTTAAGCACCTTTAATACTTTAAAAGTATTCCTTTCTTTTTTGAGCAATTATCTTTTCTAAACTCTTTATAAAGTAAACTAATTCATAATACGTTTAAACATTCTATTTAAATCATAACTACTAAAATTAATAATTGTTGGTCTACCGTGAGCACAGTTATAAGGATTATCACACAAAGCCAAATCATCTAATAAATGTTGCATAACTTCTAAAGAAATACTCATATTAGCTTTAATAGACATTTTACAGGCTAACATTGCCGCTGCTCTATCTCTAAATTTCATGACATCAAAATTATTACCACTTTTAATAATCATATCTATTACTCGACGTAATCCTTCTTCTTCAAAGCCCTCTTTAAACCAAATTGGATGTTCTTTAAAGACAAAAGTATTTAAACCAAATTCTTCTAAAACAAATCCCATACTTTTTAATAAATCTAAATTTTTCTTAACTAAAATAAATTCAGTTGGTGTAAGTTCAATAGGCATCGGTACTAGAAGTGGGGTTGTAACTATTTTTTCTTCTTGAAAATATTTTAAAACCTTCTCATAATTAATCCGTTCATGAGCTGCATGTTGGTCAATTAAATAAAGTCCATCATCACCTTGGGCAACAATAAAAGTTAAATTTATCGCCCCAATCGGATGTAGATTTAAAGATTTTATTTTGTTCTTAGAAACTGTTTGTTCATCAGTATCAAGATCTTTCTTTGCTTCTTTTTCATAGCTTACGGTATCTTCAGCTACACTAAAATTAAATTCACCTTGTTTAGGTTGCTCTATTTTTTTAGTCTCATAACTAATACTACTATTTTCTGTATCTGTATTGTCATTGTCCTCAACATTATTTTCAATATTTATTTTATCTTCAATAATAGAATTAATTTCTTCTTTAGAAATAATATCATTAGTAGCTTTTAATCTCTCCATAGCACTAGGAAGTAGTAAATTTTTATATAAAGCATCTTTAATAGTCTTAGTTATCAAATTATAAAGTTCTTCTTGTTTACTAAATTTAATATCTTGTTTAGTCGGATGAATATTAACATCTATTAAAGTTGGGTCAGTTTCAATATTAATAACAACAATCGGATATTTACTATCCGGTTTATATGTGTAATAAGCATCATTAATCGCCCTATTTAATTCATTATTGCGAATAACACGACCATTAACTATGGTAGTCATATGATAACGGTTAGATTTTAAGATTTCTGGTTTACAAATAAAACCTCTAATATCGTAGTCATCATTACTATTTTTAATTTCAATTAATTTTGATGACACTTGTAAACCATATATTTCATGAATAGTTTTCTTTAAATTACCAGAACCACCAGTTTTAACCACTGCTCTATCATTATTAGTAAGTGTAAATTTAATTTGAGGATATGATAAAGCTATTTTTTCTATATAAGAAACACAACTAGCAAGTTCCGTTGGTTCGCTTTTTAAATATTTTAAACGTGCCGGAGTATTATAAAACAAATTTTTAATGCTAATTCTAGTGCCTACCCTTTTATCTGCAACCTCATCAAGCAAAAATTTACCACCTTTAACATGTAAATGTGTACCAATCGTTTTTGCACAAGTAACTAAATCAACCTCTGAAACTGATGCAATAGAAGGTAATGCCTCTCCTCTAAAGCCTAAAGTTGAAATAAAAAACAAATCATCTTCACGAAGTAATTTAGAAGTAGCATGTCTTTGAAAAGAAAGAATGGCATCATCATGTTCCATACCACAACCATTATCAGTAATAGTTATACCATTTAAGCCACCATTTATTAAATCAATAGTAATAATAGAGCTTCCTGCATCTATAGCATTTTCCACTAACTCTTTAACTACCGATGAAGAACGTTCAACAACTTCACCAGCTGCTATCTTATTAGCTAAATTATCACTCATTACATGAATTTTAGTCATTAATTCCTCCAATAAGTGAAGGTCTAAATTCGACTAAATTTTCTAAATTTTTACTTATCTTCACAGTACAAGCTTTTTTTACATTTATAAACCCTAAATCTTTAATGACAATATCAGTATTATCCATAACATTTACCGAAAAACAATCTTCACTATTTTTAAAGTCTCTTTTAACCTCTATATTATTATTAAAATAAGTTGTAACGCTATTTATATTAAAATTAGATAATCTATAAATATTTTCTAAAACTACATTAGTTTCTTCTTTAGTTTGATAGGTTATTGGTTTAATTCTTTTCTTATAATCAATTTTCTTATAATACTTTTTATCCGTAATAAAAGGTGTCGTCGTCGTAATAAAACCTGGAGTATCAGTTAAAACTTTATCTTCTATATACATATTAATAAAATCTAGAGTTGTATTAGGAATTCTACTAGTTGTTATCGTTGCCTTGTTTAACATAGTATTAATTAAAGTAGATTTACCTGCATTAGTACATCCCAAAATATAAGCTTTTTTTAAATTTAACTCATCCATTATTTTTAATATTTTACTTGTATTTACTTTCTTTACTGAACTTAATGGATATACTTCTTCTTTAATATAATAAGCACTTTTAAACTTATTTATATAATTGCTAACACTTATATTATTAGGCAAAAGGTCTACTTTAGTTAAAAGTAAGCTCTTTCTTGTTTTAATACTTTGGTATATATCCACTGCTTCTTTTGTTATATTAGTAGCATCTATTAAAAAGAAACTATAACAACTATTTTTATTAATGGTAGCAATTATTTTTTCATTGTCTTTTTCTGTAATAGTCTCCGTTAAGTCATTATAGTTAGTAAGGCGAAAACAACGCATACAATATTTATTTTCTAATTTAGGTGTATAACCATTTTTCGTTTTATCGGTATTTTGTAAAACAGCTCCGCAGCCAATACATCTTTTAGTCATAATAGCTTCCCTTCGTAAATCTTTTTTGACGGTGAAAATGATTTAAAATAAGTTTTTCTGCCACACGATTTAATTTAGTCCATTTAAAATCTTCCTTTTTTAATTTATCTAAGAAGATGGAAGTAAAACCCATTTTATTAGCGCCCCAAACATCGGTCATTATCTGATCGCCAATGCAAGCAACCTCACTCATATCAAAACTATATTCTTTCATAATTTTCTTATAATTTTTCTTTAATGGTTTCATGGAAAAAGAAAAGCATGGTATTTTTAAATCTTTTTTAAATACTTCTACCCTTTTCTTTAGGGAATTACTCATCAAAATAATCGTGAATTTTTTTCTTTTTAAAGTCGTAAATAATGCTTTTACTTTTTCATCAGCAACACTTGACTTTACCGGCACTAAGGTATTGTCAAGATCAAAAACTAAACACTTTATACCTTTGTTCTTTAATTTTTCATAGTCTATTTCAAAAATATTTTTGGCATATATATCTGGATAAAATATATTCATTATACCACTCTTTTCTTTTTCTTATCAATCAAAAAGTATTATAGCATATGATTAAACTTTTTAAAAATAAAAATGGCAGAAAAATCTCCCAATTTTAAGTTTTTTTCAAAGGCGTTTACTAAGAAGAAAGTAAGTTATTGTAAAAGTTAATATTGATATAGCTAGAGTAAATAGAATACAAGTAAATATATCAATTACTCCCCTACTTTTAGTTTGAGTCCCTTTTGATAAACTATTATCTTCTAATTCTTTCCTTCTTTTTATTTCTTGCAAAATCACGGCATGCTGACTTAGCAAAGCTTTTCGCTCTTGAATTTTTGCTATTTTATCATTAGCAGTTTTTGCTGGAGCAATTTCATTTTCTTCTTGATGTTGCTGTTTTATTCTTTCTTGAGGTGATAAGACATATTCTGAAGCATAAGTTCTTCCATCATACTCAAATGTTACGGTATTAGTTTTGGTCTTCTGAAAAAGAGATGTATATCTAGAAAGTTCAGTAAATTCATAACACTTTAAAAGTTCACCTGTTTTATCTATTTTATTTAAAACTTGACGATAATCAGTGTTAAATAACTCACCATTGGACATATTTAAAGATTTTTCTATTTTATCTACTAAATTCATATAGAGATTATATGAATAATTAGGCTGACAAGATAATCCGTGTTTTTTGGCAAAATCGATAGCACACTTGTCAACAAGACCCTCCTCTACCATAAAGCCACTCATATTCTTTGAACATAATACACCATCAATTATATAATTTAGGTCAGCGCCAACTCGCCATCTATGCGTTTGATGGAATATTTCATGTAACAAAATGTCTAATTGGCGTCTAGTTTCACTGATTACATTATTCTTGGGAGCCTGTAATTCAATAGAACCATCACTATGCGCATATCCGCTAGATGGATTTCTTCCTAGTTTTGTAACTGGCATTTCATCAAAACTTCTTACAATTATTTTATGGTCAGCTACTATACTATCTAATCTTTTGATAGCTTCTTCATTTAAATAAGGGGCATAATCTTTCTTAATTAAAGGAATAACCTTAGAAGCATATTCATACAAACAATCTTCAAAGAAAGCTTTATCATCAGTGTATTTAGCATACTTTTCTTTTAATATTCGTTCAGAATTACTAATAGCTGTTTCAATATCATAACCATCTTGATTTATCATTTTGGTCCATTCGTCTTTTGATACCATGTTTATCATGTCGTCATTAGTTCTAATTTTTTCTAAAATTATTTTTATTTGGTCTATATTATTCATATAATTTAATACCTTTCATTATTTAAGTCTAATATTTAAATGTGTTTACTAAGAAGAAAGTAAGTTATTGTAAAAGTTAATATTGATATAGCTAGAGTAAATAGAATACAAGTAAATATATCAATTGCTCCCCTACTTTTAGTTTGATCATCCCTTGATAAACTATTATCTTCTAATTCTTTTCTTCTTTTTATTTCTTGTAAAATCATGGCATATTGTCCAAGTAAAGCTTTTCGTTTTTTGATTTCATCAAGACTGTTATTTAAATTCGTTCTTTCTTTTTCCTTACTATCTACACTCAAAGATTTTTTCGTCTTTTCATCATGTTTTGGAAAAGGATTGCTCGTATAAGTTCTACCGTTATAGTTAAAAGTAACAACATTATCCTTAGTTTTCTGAAAAAAAGATGTATATCTAAAAAGCTCCGCTAACTCATATTGCTCTAATAATCCGCCTGATTTATCAATTTGACTTAGTACTTGGCGATAATTAGTATTAAACAATTGACCATTTTCTAGACTTAAGACTCTCTCTATTTTAGAAACTAACTTGCCGTATAAATGATAAGTATAACTTGGTTTACAAGGTAAATTATATTTTCTAGCAAAATCGATAGCACACTTTTCAGTAAGTCCTTCTTCCATTAAGATGCCACCGTAGTTTAGAGCCTTAGCTTTAGTCCCATCAATCATATAATTTAAATCAATCCCCGTTCGCCACTTATGTGTTAGGTGGAATATTTCATGTAGCAAAACGCCAAGCTGTCGTCTGGTTTCCCGAATAATATCACCTTGAGGCATGGAAATATCAATGGTTCCATCGCTATGAGCTCCACCCCCCATAATAGCCTTTATCTTTTTCAGAGATATTTTCCATCTTTTCTGTATCTTTTATGGTAATTTTATTTTCACTTATTAAATTATCAAGCCGTAAAATGGTTCCGTTATCCAAATAATTTTCATAGTCCTTCTTAATTAAAGGAATAACTTTAGAAGCATATTCATACAAACAATCACGAAAAAAAGCCTTATCATCAGTATAGCCCTGATATTTTTCTTTTAATCTACTATCAGTTAAAGTTAAGACTTTTTCGATATCATAACCATCTTGATTTATCATTTTTAGCCATTCTTCTTTTGATAGCATGTTTATCATATCATCATTAGTTCTGATTTTTTCTAAAATTATTTTTATTTGGTCTATATCATTCATAAGTTATTTTCCTTTATTATAATTAGTATAACACTTAACAAGAGTAAAAAGAACTTAAAAATAATTATCTACTTTTTAAGTTCTTTAAATATTTAGTTGATTTTTTCATAATTTACAGCTAAATCTTCATTTACTGTTACTTGATATTTTAAATGTCTTTCTTCGTTAGTTTCTTTACTTAATAAAGTAAAATCAATAATCGTTTGGCCTTCTTTATTTGGAATAATAAAATAGTTAAATTCGGCAGTAGTATTAGCAATTGCCACATTATAACCTTGCAATTTTATATTGGTATTATCCAGTTTAAAAGTTAATTCATCATCTTTTAAGGCATCAACTTTTAGACTTGAATACTTATTTTCTTTAATAATATAATCATTATCTAAATAATCTTTACTTTTTAAAAAACTTTTATCTATCTTACCAGCAATAATATCGGTAATTTTATATTTTTTTGTAACATCAAAACCTAAAAAATCTTCAGTATATTCAATATATAAATCATCATTATTACTGCAAGCATAGTAATATCTATAATAATCGTCTTCTGTAGCATAAATTTTATTACTAATACAATCAGTTTCTTTAAAAAAACTTATGCCATATCCTGGCTTTTTAAACCAATAATCATAAATCAAAATGTAGAAAAGACATAAAAAGAATACGCTAGCAAGACCTAAGACAATATAATCATTCTTAGTAATTTTTTCTTTTTTAAAATAGAAAATATTGTCCATAATTTTACTAATACTTCCTTTATTAAATAAGGGATAAAAGATAACTGAACCCATTGTATTTAAGATAATATCATCAATATCAAATTGACCAACACCAAATATAAATTGAAATGTTTCTAATAAAAATGAAGTAAGAAAACATGCTAAAGTAGTCTTAAAAAAATTATTATTTTTAATATTACGCGGATAAAGATACAGAAGTGGTACCAAAAGAAAAATATTACCTAAAAGTAGATTTAAATTAGTGTAATTCTTATCTATAAAAATAGTTTTTAAATCTGCAATGGTGTTAGTTAGAGGAATAAGATTTATGTTACCAGAATTCCAATTTTTAAAGTTTAAAGATAAATGATGCCCTCTAAAAACACTAGTAGCTAAGAAAACTAAAACAATAAAGATAAAAGAGTAAATTTTAAGCATTTTAGAAGAACTACTTCTATTTTTAGTTTCTTTATAAGTATAGTAACTACTTAAATAAATCGTAATACATAAACCTAAAATATTAAATAGTAAGAAGTAAATATTACCTTCAATAATTAAGGAAGCCGCTAAAATATAAATAGCTATAAAATAAAACCAATATTTAGTAACTTTATTAAATAATAAACTCTTTTTCATAAAACTCCTTAAACATTATGATTAATAAGATACATTTCTAAAGCTAAATATTTATCAATCTTTCCTGTTTTAATATCTAAATCAATATTAGCTAAATTTACTAACTCTTTTTCTAAAGCTTTTTTACTATAATTTGAACCATTTTTTAAATATTTATCCTGTTGCCATTTTTGTAAATTTAAAGTTGTCAAAATATCATTTTTATTTTTGGAATTGCTTGCTGCTTCTTTCATTAAAAGCATATTACGATATTCACGAGCTAACATATTAAAAAGAATAAAAGGTTCAATTTTTTGAATTTTAAAGTCTTTCAAAATTTTAAAAGCCTGCTTATAATTGCCAGTAATAACAGCATCAACAAATTTAAACTGATTATCTTCAATGGAAACGGAAGTTAGTTCTTTTACATCTTCAACCTTTATTTTACAAGGTTCTCTGTAATAGAGACAAATCTTATCAATATTATTCATAGCAATATCAAAGTTATTTAAAGAAGTATCAATAATGTATCTAGCATCTTCATAGGAAATTGTAAATCCTCTTTTCTTAACTTCTTCCATAATTTTAGAAGCCGCATCATTTGCATACATTGGTTTTAAAATTATGGCATGGTATTTTTCTTTCATAGTATTAACTATTTTTAAACGCTCATTTACTTTTTCACAAACAAAAATTAATGTTGTATTGGGATTAGGATTTTCTAAGTATTTTTCTAACTTTTTCGTAGCCGTCTCATTTTTTTCCGTAAAAAGATTAGCATTTTTAACAATAATATTTTTCTTACTACCAAATAAATCGTTATAACTAGCCTCCACTATAATTTCATCCATAGTCGTATCTAAATAGTCGATTTTGGTATAGTCTTCATCTCCAATTATTTTTTTTATTTCTTCATTTATTAGGTAATTTGATGTACCAGCAATTAAATAATTCATAATAAGTTCCTTTCTTTTGTTTTTATCTTTTAATACTTATTTTTTTTGCCCACTCTTTTGCCTGATTAAATATAGTTTTACTATTTTCTATTAGATAATCTGGTTCTTTAACAAAGTACATAACCTCTTCATGAGAATAATTATTAAGTAAATAATTAACAATAGTATAAGCATAACTATAACTACCACTGCCATAGCCATTAAAATTCCATTCTAGCTTTTCAAAATCACAAATTTCTAAATCGGTTATTTCATAGTCTTGATGAGCTAAATTAGTTGCTAATCCATCATGAAACCAAATCGTTTTTCTCACCAACTTTTTAACCTCATCATTACAGGCATGGACAAACTCGTGCATTATCATTTTTAGTATTTCATCTAAATTAGCATCCGTATGCGTAGTAAATTCTCTTTGGTCATTCAAGTCCATAATTCTAATGGTTCTCGTATCAGCATCAGTATCTCCTCTAACATAATCTTTAACGCAAGCATACTTAGCTAGTTCAAACTCTTTAAAAGATTTATAATCAAAAATTTTAACTTGGTACTTTTCTTTTAAACCAGATAAACTAAAGAAATTTAATATTTCTTTTTCATTGCTTTTAATATAATTAATTATCTCATCAAAATAATCTATACTTATATTGCTTTCCACAATTACATTGTCTAATTCTTTATGCATCATTTTCTAACTCCTCTATATCTTTTTCAATGCGATGATACTCCTTAAAAATACTTTTCCTTCTTTTAATAATATTTTTTAATCGAGATAGTCTACCGATAATTGGTCCATGTTTTTCAATCTCTAACTTTAAAAAGTAAGAAGTAGGATAATCTCTAAATACGGCTCTCAAGAAACACTTTAAAATGCCCGTTCTTTTAACAATAACCGTACCTTTTAATTTTGTAATTGGTTCAATATCATAAATAACATTACCTTCAATAATAAGTTTTTTCTTATTCTTTTTGGCAAAATTAATTATCTCATCATAGCAAATGCTAAAATCTTTACCTGTATAAACTTTACCATATTTTTTAATTAATAGTTCCTTTACTTTAGGCAAAAATTCATCTTCTATTTTGCTATCCGTTGGCATGTCATATAATCTATCACAATTAACAACAATGTAATCATCATT
>ULRB01045063.1_pt1 | contig 17678 bp, 21 predicted proteins | sample 1955051 | NCBI WGS metagenome assembly ULRB01 (sample SAMEA4835671, study PRJEB28245) | human gut metagenome | biome: gut microbiome; material: fecal sample | place: Denmark | collected 2008 | reverse complement strand
CTGCCACAAGACCAGCGCCTGTCTTTCCCATTTTAGTTATGATGTTGATGGAACTGCCGGTCTGTACTTTAAGGTTTTTCATCCTTGTGTTGACTGCTGCAAGCTGCTTGCTGAAGATATCCCAGTCTTTGGTGCCCGGCGTGACATTGTCGAGCTGGATTTTCAGTAGACGGGCTTCCTTGCGGAGCTCGTTCATTGTCTTGCGGTTCAGCTCGACCTTTTTGTTGAGCTTGCCGAGACCGCCGGAGGCGTTGCCGGCGACGGTGATGTTGAGCCGAAGCTCTTCTTCTGTGATTCTCTTGGCCATGATACAAAAATAGCTGCCTCTCGGCAGCCATAAAGGACAGGGGAATCACCAGTCCCGTATCTTCTCAAGCCATATCTGAGCTCTGACATAGGTGTCGTGGTCTACACTTCCGTCTTTGAGAGCGGCATCGAGTTTCTTTTGCCTTCTCTTCCATGCCTTGTATTTGCATCGCTTTCTGTCTTCAGCCATCTCCCCGGAAGAAACATAATTAATGGCACTTCCGATGCCGTTTTTGATTTTTCGGAAAACCCACCGGAAAAAGTAAAAAATGGCTACAATTATTATTGCGTCAGTGATGGTGTTCCACATAATTGTCCCTCCTTTTTGCAAATATAGCAAAATGTACGACATATCAATCAACTGTGCAGAAATAATCACTTGATTTTCTTGACGATTTCTTGTGCTTCATCCCTGTATCCCGCAGCGAGCTTCCCGGCGATGGCGGAGTATACGGCGAAGACGAAGCGGTTGTGGATACGCAGGCGCTTCTTGCGGCGGTTGCGTATGTCCAGGAAGCGCTCATATACCGGATGCGTGAGTGTGAGCCGGTCATCGGTGACGGTGACCCTTCGTCCGCTGAGCAGACGTCCTGTCCTGGATCCGTAGCCTCCGCGTATCGCATCCCCCTGCGTGCGCAGCAGGATGCCGCCTTCTTCCTCCAGCACGCTGCGTATGAACCTCTCTCTTGCTCCCATCAGTCAAGCGTCAGTTCTATGGAGTAGCCGCTCCATCCTCCGAAGATGGAGTACTCCGGGACCACGTTGAGCCCTGTCAGGGAGATGCCGGCCAGCATGCGGCATCCTCCGGCGGTCATGTCGTCAGACAGTTTGGCCACGGCTGCCTGCGCGAGGGTGAGGAGCCGTGCATAGGTGGCGCGCGCCAGCTCCGGAGTCCTGACGGGGCCGTTGATCTTGGCGATGGCGAACATCGCGACGGAGAGCCGGCCGGACCAGTCATCGGTAGTCCTGCCGCTTTCAGACTCTTCCGGGAGGCTTATCAGCAGCTGGTCACCGGAGGCGTTGGCCAGTACGCTGATGGCGTTGTCCTGGTCAACGACGATGGAGCATGTAGCGCCCTCAAGCCGGAATTCATTGAAATACTCAGTGGCCTGCACGAGTCTTTGAAGTCGCTTCATATCGTTTGTATTCCTTGTAGTTTGACCACATTATCTGGATTATCGAAAACAATGGTTCAGCATCTACGGCGTCCGTGTTGCCGATACATCCGTCCTTTGCTATCTGCACGAGCAGGTCGTTCCAGCTGCAGGCAGGCCCTGAAGACTTCGTCCCGGATGAGAACAAAGCCCCTGTGTCCACCTCCTCCCCATCGATTATTACGACTTCGCTCTGGAGATATGTCATAGTCCGGCAGAACCAGGCGAGGATAAGGTGCTTCTTCCAGGAAGGCATCCTCCGGGAAAGAGCCAGATCCAGTCTGAAGCCGGCACTCCCGAGCGGAGGGCAACGACGCCCTGCCTTGTTGGCCCTCCCGCAACCATGCCTATAGAGAATCGCGATACATTCGTCAAGATACTCCACCCTTCGCGTGTCTGAAAACGATTTGACCGCTGTGACCGCATGCCGGAACTCCCCGAACGTCAGGTTCTGGCAGAGATCTCCCGGACCGCGGCGTGGCCCGAGGTTCGGGATGGGATTTCTGGTGGAGTTGAACGAGAGCCGAGGGGTGCCGGAGCTGTCATCTATGAGGAAGCCCAGGCATTGCTCCGTAAGCAGATAGACATTCTCGGCGATTGTGTCATCCTGGCGCCCGGAGATCTTTTTCCTGATGTCAAGAAAATGATACAAAGCCCTGATGTTGAACTCAAGGGGCGAGAGGCTCTCCCGGCAGCACTTGCCATAAAGCCTGTAGATGAAGCGGACGTCGCGTGCGGTCATCTCGTCCCATGAAGACGGAATACTGACGGACTTGCCCGCGTCTGCTATGGTGATCTCGGTCATTGCGCACTGAAGAATTTGTATTCTGGGTTGCTCTTCGGCTGCGGGTCATAGCCGTCCCATGGATTGGCGCCGTCATTCATCACGGCGGAGATCTCGCACTCCGTGGACTGGAGGTGCTTGCGCAGTTTGGCTATACAGTTGTCCATCTCCGTTTCCGTCGCGGCGGCGCTTGCCCTGTTGCCTTGGTAACTCGGGGCAAAGCGCCTTGCAATCTGGAGCGGGAACACGGCCAGAGACCATCTCTCTATGGCAGCCACCACCGCGCTCAGCACGAGATATCTCCTGCACAGGGCTGCCAGTTCCCATTCGGCGGCATCTGACAGGCTGGACCAACGCTCTTCGCCCACGAGCTTCTGAAGCCTGGGCTGCGCTTCAATGACAAGGTTCTGGAGCATATAATAGACATAGTACGACCCGTCAATAGGGTAGACCCTCTCGAATTCCCCTATGCTGCGCACCAGTGATTCGCCCTGCGTGGCGCGGAAAGCGAGGAAATTCTTGTCTCCCGTCTCGGTGAGATGCTGATACAGGGCGTCCATCGCCCGGTAGTATCTCTCCTGTTGGGCTCTCTCGTCCCTGTCCACCATCCATTCGAAAGGGATTTTCTCGTCGGCGTCCATTTTGACCTTGCTGCCCCTGTCGTCGTGAGTCACAAGTTGGAGCAGTGAGAGGCGGAGCATGGCGAGTGCGGCCACGGGCAGCTGGACTTTGCCCACGAGCGGCGACTCTGCGCCATCCTCGTATGCCTTCTCTGCGGCTGCTACCACTGCGCTCCCGACGCAGGCCGCCACTGCCCTCATGGCCTCGTCAATCTCCGGCGCGATTACGCTATAACTGCTTGATGCCGACCAGATGCCGGTTACGGCCTGGAGCTCGGCACTTCCGTTGTTGTCCTTGTTGAAAAGCATGGTCTACTGGTTTTTCATTCGTGATGATGTCGAGGTGGCCTCCTCCGTGTGCACTGTGCGGTGATAAAACCCCGCCTTGATACCCTTTCCGGGGAAGTTGAAACTTATTGCCGTGTTCAGCGGTCCGAGCACAATGGATTCCGGGATGTCCGTGTCCGAACTCAAAAACAGCTTGTAGGCGTACAGCAGTTCACTCCCGGACGCCAACTTGCCGTTGATGATGAGGTTGCTCAAGGCCGGATGCAGCCCCATTCCTGATGTTATGGCTGAAGATGATGCCTCAGCGATCTTCAGTTGCGATTCCACGAAGTCCTTTATCTTCTGGTCTATCGGGTCTATCGACCATGTGGCCGGTTTGCCGGTGTCGTCGATGAAATCTACGGTGTGGAAGAACTTGCCCGCGTTCTCCTTGCCTGAAAGCACATCGGTCAGGTTTGTCAGGAATTTCTGGGTGAGTTCTCCTATGGCTTTCTCGACCTTCGCGTCATCCCAGTCGGGATGTATGTTCCGGAGAGTTTCGCGCTTGTTGTCCCAATAGGCCTGCGGAGAATGGATGTGGTATGCGAGGTTGAGTCCATTGTCCGTGACGTATTTGAAGATTGTCGGGATCTCCGAACCTCTGATGATCCATCTGAGCGTGCCCCAGTACTGAGGGACGCTGTAGTATCTCCTCCCGAAGCTCCTGGTGCGGCTGTACCCGGCGGACACTGCATGTTTCACCGGATCCGACGGGTCGAAGACAGGGTATTTCCTGATGCCGCCGAGGCACTGGTGCTCGTAGTCCCCTACGATGATATGGCGGATGTCCTCCGGGTTGCGCGACTCAGGCCATTCGAGGCGGGCATGTGATGACGGTATGACCTTGAGGCATGCTATCCTCGCTTTCCTGCCGATACGGAAGCCTTTCTCCCTTGATATGGACCAGAAAAACCCGTTCAGGTGCAGGTATTCCGTCAGGGCTTCCCTCGCGAAAGACGAGGCGTCCCAGCTGCCGAGCCAGTCCTCGACCTCAGGGTCGTTGATCCACTCTCTCACGATTTCTCCGTTCGTGAACCGCGTCCTGTACAGGTGCAGTCCCTGCCCGAAGATGAGTCCCCGTTGTCGGTCAAGCACACCGGGAGCGAGGTTGTTTGCGCCGAGAATATCCCTCAAGGTTGTCGGCAATGAGTTGGCGGGCCCCCACGGTACGACAAGCGCGCCGCCTGCCTGCTGCGGGAAATAGTCCCAGTCCTCTTGCGAGTAGCAATATACGGCCATGGCGAAGTCGTCTCCTCTGCCGTTGCTGAGGGTGTAGACGCGGCCGTCGTCAAGGTGTGCGGCGTATGAATGCTCGCCGAGCTGTCTGATCTCACTCATATCTCAATGACTTCATTGTTGTATGTCATCAGCAGCGGATGCCAGAAACGCCTGGCCTCCATCGTGTCAAGATTGATGTAGCGCTCCATCTCTTCCGCGTGGCTGTTGAACTTCCGGTCCTCCCGCTGCAGCAGCCTTGCGGACGGTACGAATACCACCCCGTCCGTGGTCCCCTTGCTGGAATTGTAGGACATGAACGAGAAGGAGAAACTCCCTCCCTCACGCGACACGCGTCGCATCTCGCTGATGGCGTCATACAGTTTCACGACACAAAAATACCCACTTGAATATGCTGGAAAAGGACATGTATCCCGGCGGAGGCGCATCTGCCGGAAGCCCGCGAACGGTCACGAGATTCATTGGATTTGCGCGCAAACGGCTTGACTGCCATTCCGTTGACTCGCGGCCTGGGCGAAAAAGGCGTTTTTGTGATGATGTCGAGGCCGGGCCGCCCTCTCGATGGCGCGCGCTTTCGTCTCCTCCGAAAGGTGAAATATGATGACGCTCAATCATTTGATAATCGGGTCAAGGTTGAGAGCTGTCGACGGGGTTTTGTTCTGTGCGAGCAGGCGAAACTCCCGTGACATGGCGAAATACTTGAAAGCATCGGACGGGTTGGTGGAGCGTGTCGGCAGTTCTTCTGCAGGCAATCTCTCAGAGGATTTGTCCTTGCAGATCACCTTGTCCTTCATCTTTACCCTGGCGTTCTGCAGCGAGAGCCTGAGAGGCTTGCAGGCATAGTAGTCGATGAGCACCTTCGGCAGCCGCGGACAATCTCCCGCAAGGAACTTCAGCATGAACTTGTATTCATCTTCCTGGTATATGGTTCCCTGCCCGATGTTCATGAGCTGCACAGTCCAGCCGGTCTTCCTCCCTGTGCTTCCGTCATATTCCATCGCCCGCTTGAGCTCCGATACCGCATCCTTGCCTACCTTACGGTATTGGTTGCCGGCACGGTCGTAATAGAGATAGACCGTGCGGCAGGTCATCGGAGCGAAGTACCGGACGAACTTGGAGCCGAGCGCCTGTACATGCTCTGGAGGCAGGGTGTATATGAACTTGAGCGCCCGCAGCACGCTCCTGCCTCCTGATTTGCCTGTCTGTCCCACGACCATCGAGCACATGTTGCCGAAGTCCACTCCGAGGCGGAGCGGCGCATCGCGGTCGAGGTGGCGGAGCACGCGGCAGTCCTCTTCGTCGCGGAGGCCGAAGCCGTCATAGGCGTCTTCGTCGATGCCGTCGAAATAGAAGTTGTCCTCGCTCAGTGAGGCGTAGAACCTGTCTCCTGAAGACAGGGAGGCGCGCATCGAGAGGATGGCGGTGTTGAGATCCGGCACTTTGCCGTCCAGAGCATCGCTGAACCATTCAGGAGTGAGGATGTCGGCGTTGACGAAACTGGAGGCCCTCATGTAGAACGACCTGGCCTCTTCTCGCTGTCGGAGGCTCGTCCATCTCCTGCGCCACTGGTTGGCGACCTTGAGTGTGGAGTCCGCCTTCACGAGGTCGGCTGCGGCGCCGGTCTTGAGCCAGCGATCCTTGGCGGCGAGGTATTCCCTCATCGATTCGTGGTATACGAGTCCCGCGCGGATCACCAACAGTATGGCCTCGACATTGACGACAGAAGCGAACTTGGCCATCCAGTCATATTCCCCTATGTTGGACGGATTGGCTACGTCGGACGTGAAAGTCACGCCCCTGTAGTATACAGAATAAGAATACTCCGGATAGCCTCGCACGGCCTTCAGCAGGTTGGAGATCTTGGCCTCCTTGAAGTATTTCGCCTCATCGCCGAACACGTGTACATAGCTCCGTCCGGCGAGGGTTGACGGGCGGTCGAGGCTTCCAAACGTGAGGTTCATGCCCGTGTAGAAAATGATGGTGCGTTTATAGGAGACAATCTTGTTGCGCGGTTTCCAGAAGTGGGGCTTGAGCCAGTCGGGAAGCCCGGCCGTCTCTGCGTCGTTGAAGACAGGCGGCTGCGATTCCACGACATAGTGCACGCCCTCCCTGTATCCCTTACGTTCCAAGGATTCCAACACTGTAGGGATCACATTGTTTGTGAGGTTGGTGAAGGTGTCGCTCACCCAGGCGCAGGGCGCGCCTGGCATGTCCAGCATCACATCCACCATCCTCTCCGTGAGGCAGTCTGTGGTCTTGGATGAGCCGCGGCCCAGCTCGCCGTAGAAGTTCTTGGATGACACAAGTTTCTGGAGCTGCAGAAACTTGTTCATATACAGGACGGACGCGATGTCGCTCTTCTTAGTGTTGATCTGCCTCCTGTGACTCATCGCTCAGCATTTTGACGATATCCATATCCACGATGCCTGCGTCCACCTCCAGCCTCTTCCGTTCGCTTTCCGGCACTGGCATCCGGTCGATGATCTCCGCCAGTTTGCGGCGGTCTGCGGTCTTGAGGCCGATGTCCTCAGGGGCGAGGGAGAGCACGACCGGTTTGCGCTCATAAACGGCCGGGTCGAGTTGCGGGGTTTCAGCCTCGTCGAGTTTCAGAAGTTTCACACGTTTGGCCAGGATGTCGGCCGCCGCCTGATAGTCGGCCGTGCTCTTGGCCGCCGCCACCGCTGCCTGGTAGAGACAGTCGTACATGTCCGCGGTCTTCTCCCTCAGTGCCTGTCGGGAGATGTTGCGGTTGCAGTAGAACATCTCCATGGCTTCGGAATACAGATTGACAGCTTGCGAATATGTATAGCCGAAAGTCTCAGAAGTCAGGAACTTGATGGTGTTGCGTTTGCCGTGTGTGCGGTCCAGGCTGAAGATGAGGTTGAGCAGGTCTATGTAAGACTCCTCTTTCCTGGACAGCTTGCCGGTGCTGCCGTTCTCGATATAGTCGCGCACCTTCTGCCAGGCCCCGAAGTCCTTCGTGCCGCCGAAGAGGTCGAGTTTGCTCAACGCGAACGACTTGTCGCGCATCATGTTGCGGTAGGTGACTATGGCATCCTCGTCACCGGCGATGGCGCCCTTCAGTATCCCGAGTTCCACCTTCGCCCTTTGCTCCAGCTCGCCTTTCTTGATGGTCTTCGCGATGACGGAGAGCGGATTGGCGACTTCGGCCTGCCACCATACCCTGTCGGTTATGCCGAAGAATGAGGCTATGTCATCCGTGGACCAGTACAGGGCCCCGAATCCTTCCAGATATTCGAGAGACTTCCTGGTCAACTTGAGCCGTCCCTTCTCATCAACGAACTCCTTCTCGTCGATGGCTGGCAGCATGTTGTCTGCATCAATGGCCATTGTTGTATTCTTCTATCATTCTCCGGACTTCCTGAAGTTCCCTCATCCTGGATTCCAGGATGGACTCGCGGCTTTCGTCCAAGTCGGGCCGGCTTCCGGACGCGAGGTCTCGACGCAGGCGCCAGACGCAGCCCTGAAGGTTCTTCTCCTTCTTGACGAGGCTGAGGATGCCGGAGGCGCGCAGATCTCTCAGACGCCTCATCTCGTCAAAGACAGGATGCTTTCCTAGAATGGTCTTATGTTCTTGGTAGTAAGCAAATTCGGAATAGATTTTCCGATTTTGACAGTAATATTTTACGCTGTTTTTTGCGGCTTCCAGGCACTCTTCCGGCGAGGCTGCGGAATAGAGTCTGGAGTGCCAGGAGACGAACTCCTTCCAAGCTGTGATCTTGTCGGCGGCGAGTATCTTCAGTTCCGGAGTGCAAGACGGGTCGGCGAGGAACGGCCAGTCGCTCCGCAGGCTGCTGTCGCCGCTGGCCGCCTCTGCGACCGTTTGCCGGTCTATGCCGGTCAGCGTGCGTATGAGCAGGTCGCGATAACGTCCGGGAGCGCGTCCTACAAGTCTGGCCAGCGGAGGATTCGGTCTATATACGGACAGGAGCCGAAGTCCTTCCTGGACATCAGCTCCCGTCCTTACCCACCGGTCGATCTCCGTCATGACTTTAGGATGGTTTCATCCGCAAGCTCTCTTACTGCCGGCCAGCCGTCAGCGGAAGAGAAGATGAAGTGCTTGCGGCAGAAACCTTCCATCACCACATGCTTGCACGGGTTCCCGCGGAGGACCTTTGTGAAGTAGTTGCCGAAATCATGCCCTACCTGGTAAGGGATGCCCGTCATCGTGCGCTTCTGGTACTCCCTCACGAGCTCCTCATCTGAGGCGAGGTCGGACAGGTCCGGCAGCAGCTCCGCAAGCACATCCTTGTCGAACCTTACCGGCGTGCGCCCCCAACGTACGGTGCCTGCCGGCGAGACGTCTTCTGTCGGGATTGCGAGCTCGTCGAACGTCACCGGACGCACGGGGATGAGGTTGGCGGGGACTAGCACGAAGTCCCTGCTGACGGAATTGTCGGCGACAATCTCTGCCAGCATCTCGGCAAGTCCGACGCCGCTTGCGGTCCTGACATCCGAGCCTTCAGGGCCATTTATGTCCCAGATCTTCTTCATGTCCATCTGCGTGCCAGGCCAGGCCAGGACAACGACTGATTTGCCTGTGTCCAGCAGATCATGATCTGCAGGAACGGGAACTTCGGCCGCCGCCACATTGACGGCTGCCGCAGTTTCTTTGAGATCAACCTTTGTCATTATGCGCCTCCTTCAGCTGTTGCTTCATCTGCGAGTGCAGGAGTCTTGCCGCTGTAAGTGCCGACCACGAACTTGTCTCCCTGGTTCTGCTTCCAGACGAACTTCCTGGAGGTGCCCTCGCTGGAGTTGGTGTATTCCGGAGAGAGGTAGAGAGGGTTGCACTTGCTGCCTACGAGCCTTGTCCTGCCTGCTGCGCTGCCGTCGCATTCCTTTACCAGGATGACGACCCCGCGGTTCATATATGCCTCGGCATGGTTGGCGATGGCCACGCTGTCTCCCGGGTGGGAATACTCCACGCCCTTGATGCAGCTGCGTGCATCGACCTCGCCGTTGGACTCCTCGGTCACCGAGATGCTCGAAGGGGTGGCGTAGATGCCGACAGCCTTGGCGCTCTCCGCAAGGGTGATGTCTCCGACCAGTTCGGTGTTGCCTACTTCGCGGGTTGGTTCTGCGGTGATGTCGGTGATGTCAACGATAATGATCGTAGGATCTTTGATTGTCGCAGCGCCGGCTCCGTCGGAGTTTTTCGGCACTGACACTTTTACATACTTTCCCATATATCAATGAATCTTTTAAGCTCCTGTCTCCTTGCCCGATTCGTCTCCGCCTTGAGTGGCGGTCTTGGCTCCGGTGTCCCACTCGGAATCTCCCGCCTCAGGGCTGTTGCCAATCACTGAAGTGGACGGGGTGTAGTCGTCAGGCACGGAGGCGAAGACGGCGTCCGCGATCTTGAAGCCGACGCTGAGGGAATACTCTCCCATCACATCCACATCGTAGTGGTGCTCCTCGATCTTGTTGACGCAGTTGGATGCGGACGCATAGTCCACGAGCATCACGAGATTGGACTTCGGGGTCGCGAAGAGGATAGGGGAGCCGTACATGCACTTCATCGGCTGGAAGCTGAACCCGCTGAAGCGGATGGCGTTGCCGACGCCCTGGCCGGTGTACTTGCCGTTGACGGCGAAGTCCTGCGCCTGGTAGTGCTCCAGGAACTCCTCGGAGCAGTAGATGAGCGGCTTGTTGACGAAGTACTTGCTGATGGCCTTCACGAAGCTGGCCACATAGTCCAGAAGAGCCTGTCCGGTGAGAGTGAACGGGTCCTTCACAGCCTTGAAGTGGTTGAACTTCCTGGTGGCGGCGGCCTTGTCCTCGACGAGGATGGTCTCGATGCCGTCCATGGATGACACGGCAGATGTGCCGACGTCGCCGTCCTTGGTCACGGAGGTAGGCTCCGCATATTTGCCCTTGCCGAGCATGATGCGGGTCACGTCATCCTGCACCTTAGGCATGATGAGCTGCTCCACGATGTACCTGGTGACAGGCATCTCCGCCGGGGTCTTGCCCTGCTCGTAGAGGAAGGTGAGCCAGCTCTTGATGATGTCGGCCGGCTTGAAGGTCACGTTGACCTTGTGGCGGCGGTACGGGATGGTGATCGGCCGGAAGGAAGCCTTGCCCTTCGGTGACCAGTACGGGGTGAACGCCTGTGACACCTCAGTCATCAGGGACTCGGCGGCCTTGTAGTCGGTGTTGCTCTGCTCACGGGTGAAGAGCGGGGCGTCCGGGATGCCGAGGTAGATGTTGCGGTTGAAAATGTCCAGACGGGTGCGCGGCGGCATCACCTTGCCGAACTCGGCGTTGATGTCGGTCACGTCAAGGCCGCTGTCTGCCAGACGCGAGAAGTCCATCGGGTTGGCGGAGGCCAGAGCTGCGGACACGAGCCTGTAGTGGGATGCGGCCATGTTGACGGCCTTGGCCACGGCTATGCCGGCCTGCTGCGCCGGGGTCTGGGCTGCCGGTGCCGGCTCCGGCTCCCTTACGAGAGCGTCGATGTCGGCGCGGAGCTGCGTGATGACGGCATCCTTATCCTTGGTAAGTTCCTCCGCCTTGAATTTGACCGCCTCGTTGAAGAGGGTATCGGCATCCGCTTCTGTGGCGGATGAGAAGTCGACGGCCTTGAGTTTCTTGAGGAAGCCCTCTCCGTAGGTTGCCCTGATCTTATTCTCCTCGTCCTCGGAGAGCTCAAGGAGTCCGTTGTCCGAGACGGAGAACCTCTCCTTCCCGAACATGCGCGCAACAAGACCTGTCATCTTGCTGTTGCCGAGCTTGCGGCCAAGCTCCGCTGCTGATACTGTTTTCTTTGACATACTTGAAATTATTGTTGGTTGTTGAATTCGTGTCTGATGAAAATGTTCGCGATACAGTCGTCCAGGCTCGCCTGCCCGTCGGCAAGGCCTGCGGCAACGGCCTCGGCCGGCGCGAATTTGGCGCCGCTGAACACGCCCTCCATGTCCTTGACCCCTGGCCGCCCGGCCTGGACGGCGCTGCGGAACTCGGCGACAAGCGACGAGAGTTCCTTCTCCATCTTCTCAGGCTTGCCTTCCAGGGCGTCGCGATAGGCGATGTTCTTGTCTTTGGACTCCGGGGCGTAAATGGTTATGATCTTCCGGCCCTCTCCGTCGGTGCTGTTATCGAGCAGCTGGGCGTAGGCGCCTATGCTGCCGCAGGAGGATAGGGGGTTGTCCAGGAAGACGGCGTCGCATTGGGATGCGACCCAGTATGCGGCTGAGAAGCAGGCGTCGGCATGCACGATGACCGGAAGTCCTGCCGCCCTGGCTTTGGAGATGGCCTCCACGAGCGGCGGCACGGCATTGGCGCTGCCGCCGCCGGAATCGATGTCGAGGACGAAGCCTACCACACCATCCTCCGACATGTAGCGGACCATGCGTTGCGCGATGGTCGTTGTGCCGTAGGATTCACAGGTGTCGTATTTGGTCATCGGGCCGTGGACGGGAACAACGATGACTTTCTGGACCGCGGCGTCATCGTCCTTGGCCATGTCAATGTCTCCGTCATCGGTGAGGCGATAACCCTCTGCCCGATAGTCCTCCAGGACGGGGCCCGCCGTGCTGCGCGACAAGAACGCGTCGACGACCGGGAGGAATGCCTCCGGCGCGTCGATAAGCCAGAATCCCCGGCGCAGGTCGAGGGCCAGCTGTATTGTATTAGCTCTGTTTGCCATAGTGCAAATATGCCAAACAGGGCACATCCTGAAAGGACAGACTACGGGATGTCCTCCCAGGAGGCTGTGAGGGTGATGTTGTCGGAGTCACGCGTCTCCACCCTGACGGGCCTCTCCCTGGTGCCGAGCCGTGCCTGAAGCCCGTCGTCAAATGTGGCGATGATTGTCAGGCCCGTGTCGATGGACGCGCTCCCGGTGCGCTGGAGTCTCCGGATGACGGCTTCCAGCTCATAGTGTACGACCGGACCGTTGTCGCTGTCCGATGTCTCGGCCGTGAGGCTGCCCGTGCCCGGGAGCAGAGCGAAGTCGTACCAGGTTCCGGTGCTCGTGGCATGTCGGTAGATGATTTTGGTAAGCAGGTGTCTCATTGCTCAAGTCCTTTGTAGTCGATGGTCTCGTTGATGTAGTATGCTTTGCGCAGCAGCTGTTGGCGTAGCCGTTCCTGTGTTCGCTGCTCGCGGCGGTATACTCTCTTATGCAGGGCGTCATAGGACGCGGCCGCAAGCCCCCTTGTGAGGATGAACGCGTCTATGATGTCCATCTTACGTATGCCGAGTTGCTCGCCACGCCTGTAGTATCCGGCGAATTCGAGATCGAACTCCGCCTGAAGCACCAGGTTGATGCGTGCAGCTGAAGCTTTGGTGTAAAAGAGCCACCGGTTATCCATGGCGGCGGTGGCGTTCCTGGCCCATGGCAGGTCCAGCCTTACCTGGTGGTCAGCCTCGGAACTGAACGGCAGGGCTGACGGTTCTGCGAGTGCGGTCATGAGGGCCCCTGTCGGCTTGGTGACGGACACCTTGAGCGGCCCGTCCGGCAGATCCGGGGGAAAGATGTAGCGGAGGTAGTCGGCGAGCAAGGCGCTCTTGGCGATGAAGGTGCAGTCGTACATATACAGCAATGTTTGCCATACTCCCGACACACAAAGATACAACTTTTGACGTGACGGATGAAAGGATTGTGAAAAATTTTGACGCTTTGACGCCGCTATTGCAATAAGTTGTAATTCAGATGTTTATCCGCGTCAGATACCCTTTCGGCAGAGTTGACGCCGCCGAGGTTGAAAAATGGTGTAACTCGCTGAATATCAAGCGCGTCAAAATTTTTACAGGGTTTTGGGGGTCTGAGCCCCGAAACTGCCCGGCGTCAAAAGGTAGTTGAAAAAATTGACGCCGATAACAGATTATTATTCAATTCGTTGCAAGGGCGCGTCAAAGCGTCAAGCATTTTTTCACTAATTTTCGTGTCGAGTATAAAACGGTCTTTTTGACGCACAAAAAAGCCCCCGGAGGAATCCGGGGGCCGTGGCCTTGGCGCTTGTGCGAAGTTTACCAAACAATCACGCGAATATGGCGTCAAGGTCTTTCGAGATGTTCTGCAGCCCGGCGCGGATACGCTCCTCCTGTGTCTTCCTCGGCTTTGTCCCATGTACGTATGCCCAGAGCTGCTTCTGAGAAATCCCCGTGACCTTCTCAAGGGTCGCGAGCGAGAACCACCCCTTGCCAAGATAATAATCCATCAGGCTCAGAGCGTCAACGGTGTAGCTGATTTTGAATCCATCGTCAAGAAATTCGGGATACTTGAATCCTTCTTCCTTGGCGGTGGCCCGGTAGAGATCCATCTGCTGAAGCATATCAGCTTTTGCCTCCTCGATGGTGTCTCCCATCCCTGAGAAGATCTCGTCCTTGCAGTAGACGGAATATGTGCCGTCCTTGGCTCTTTCGATGATTGCTTGAATCTCTTTCATATTATTGATGTTTAAAGGAGGGGGCTATTTTAGCCCCATCTCCTTTTTGATTTTGTTTACTAATCCTGTTCCCATCTCTTTTGCTCCATGGTATGGAACAGGGTAAGTCCTGGAGCCTTTCTTGTAGATCACGTGGCTGCCTGCTTTTCTCCAGTATGTCCAGCCGTTCCGTTCTACCAGTTTGTGAAATTCGTCTGATTTCATTTGCGTGATTGTTTGGTATTACAAAGGTAGTAAAAATTCTATTAATAACAATAAAAAACAATAGAAAATTTACTATTTTACAAAAATCTCCTCTCCGGCGCGAATCCGGGCGGCGAGGGCAGCCCTGGTGGATGGCCGGCAGAACTCCGTCCCCCATTGGCCCGCATGTGGGCCAATGCTGACGCGGTAGAGGACGGCCCTGCCGTTCACGAGATCGCGGAGCTGTGCCGGACGGACGCCTTCCGGCAGGTCGTCATAGTACCAGGCCGGCCACGACCGGCCTCCCATCCAGATGTGCACCTCTCCCTTGTCCATCAGAACAGCGGTTTCTCCGTGTCAGCCTCCGCCTCCTCCCCGCACCCCTGCTCACGGTCGAAAGCGTCGAAGATGACGCCGGCCTGCACCTCGCCGTCCCGGGCCGCGTCGATGTAGAAGTAGTAGCGGTCCTGACCCATGACCTTGCGGCGTATGTCGCAGCGGTCGCGCTCCGACTTGGTCAGCATCAGGGCCTGCGGGTTGAACACCCATTCCTTGTACTGGCAGAAGAGCTGGAGCTTGCGCTTGAATGATGTCGGCTTCATGTTCTCCGCTATAGCCTTCGGTAGCGTCTGCTTATAGTCTCCGAACACGGCGGCGGTCTCCAGAAGCTGGTTGAGCCGGTCGTCAGTGAAGTAGTCCTCCGCCCAATTGAGGAACTCCTGCGTCATCGCCTTCTTCAGGTTGCGCTGCTCGATGGACCGCATGCACGGCTGGATTCTTTCGCGGTACTGCTTCCAGACCACGATGCAGTCGAGCATGAAGTTGTAGAAGCGGTTCATGTCCTCGGGGCCGTAGTCCTGGATGAGGGTGCGCTTGAACTCCATGTCCGGCGAGCGGTGCGTCAGTCCCTTCTCCTCGTCCTCGGAATGGTAGTAGTTGCTGAACGCGGCGAACCAGGTGCGCCGCTTGAGGGAACCGTCGAAGTTGGAGATGGCGTGGTTGCTGGAGAAACTGACCTTCGGGCTGTGGGCGTAATCGAGAGTGATCTTGTCGGCATACTTGGCGTTGATCTCCATCTTGCCGGTGATCCAGTTCATGAAATAATGCAGGTCCACCCTGGAATTGAGGTCGTCTATATATATGGTGTCGGTGTAACCCGGCTTGACCTGCTGGAGGATGAAATCCATCTTGTCGGACTTGACGGCACGCCCGTCGATGTACACCTGCTTGCGCAGCTGCTCCACGCTGCCGAGCAGTATGGATTTGCCGGTGCCGCCGCGGTGCTCGCCATCGTCTCCCATCTCCGTCTCCATGGCGTAGATGCCATAGGGCTTGGCTGCGTCCTTGTGCTTGCTCAGCATGTAGCCTAGCGCCGCGACCTTGGAGATGAAGTTAAGGTCATGTTCGGCCACCTGCTCATCCGTGAGGGTATAGCCCCTCTCCTCCTCCTGCCAGTATACGCGTCCCGTGTTGTAGACGAACTTGAGCCAGTCGAAATCCGGGCGGAGGATCTCAAGCTGCCAGCGGGCTGTGTCTTTCACCGCGTCAACTTCCCGTTTTTTATCCACATATTGGGGCGTGCGGGGAGTGAGGGTGGACAGCTCTTTTGTCAGACGGGCATAGAGAGGAGACTTCTTCACGCTGAAGAACGGCTCCTCGGTCCGGAAGTCGTGCTGGATGATCTTGTCATCGTACGTCATATACGGGCAGTCCGACGCCTTCAGCTGCTCTATGCCGGACGCGCTGACACGTACGGTGCAGTTGCGGAAGAAGAAGTAGTCCGCGTCGATGCTGAACGCGTCGAAGTCCGGACGGACGCGCTTCAGGTTGGAGAGGGAGTCGCGGGAGATCTGCTGGCTGCGGAACATGCGGTTGATGAGCGCCTGGCGGAAGTAGAACGGGTGCTGCTCCAGATAGGCACGCAGCGCGCCCATGCAGCGCGGCTTCATCTCGTCCTGCGGGATGAGCTCCACACGGTTGTCTCGTATGTGGCAGAAGGCCGTGCCGCGCCCCGGGTCGTCGATGGTGTAATACCCCATGGCCTGGAGGAAAGCGTACATCTGGATGTTGTTGACGTCGTAGGTCGTGCTGTTGCGCTTGTCCAGACTCTCTGTCCAGAATTTCAGGCCGCAACTGAGTTTGAGCATATTCTCAAAGATCTGGTCGATGTCTCCGAGCCCCGGACGGCGGTAGTGCATGAAGAAGTCCTTGGCGTCCTTGCACGGCTTGCCCTTCCTGGTGCGGAAAGACGGGAGGTCCGCCGGGAGGTTGATGATGGCGATGTCCAGGAAATCCAGCGCTATCTTCTGCATGCGCTCGCGGCCGGTGTCATCCACGTCGTAGAGGATGTAGATTTTCTTGGCGATTTTCTTGAGGACGGCGAACTGGGCTGCGCTAAGCTCCGCCGTCTCGCTGTTGAGCCAGCAGACATGGTAACCGGCACGGCGCACGTTGAGTGCGTCCGAAGGACCGCTGCAGATGATCAGATCCTTCCAGGTGAGATCCTGGTCTGTCGATTCCTCATCATCCGGGTCGGCCGGGATGAGGAACGGCGTGTCTGAAGAACTGCGGGCTGCCTTGTCATACATCTTCAGGAATTCGTCGTCCCCGAGGATGAGGTCCGCTGGCTTCTCGCCGGTCCAGAGGAAGCGTGTGTCTCCGAGCGGAGTATAGATCTTGCCGAAGGTGCCGTAGTCGTAGTAATATATGGGGTAGGTGTCGTTGGCGATGATGCGCCAGCTGTCGCCCTTGGCGTTGGCCTTGGTGGTGAACGAGACGAGCGGCACCAGATGGAAGGAGTCGCATATCTCCTGCGTGATCTTGTAGCCGAGCAGGGCGAGCTCCGCTGCGGTGAATTGGCCGCCGTCGCGGCGCTCGACTGTGATGTCCTGCTGCGGCGGGCACCTCTCCATCCCAGGCTTCGGCTGCCCCGGCAGGGGCCTGGAGCGGTCGGCGAGCAGGTCGGGCGCGAACTTGCCGGCTATCCACTCCAGCGCCTGGGGGAAGTTGAGATTCTCCTCGCGCATCACCAGGGACACGGCGTTGTAGGCCTTGGTGTCGCTGCCGCCCTTGTCCTGGAGGAACCAGGTGCCGTCCTTTTGGAAGACGGTGCAGGACGGTTTGCGGTCGTCACGTCCGCGGATCGAGAAGTTGCGCCGCCCGCTGAACCCCACGGAACTCTGCGGATAATAGTGAAGGATTACGGACTTGCCGCCCTCTGTGGCGGCCATCACGTCCTCTGTCCTGATGCGGTAGTCGTTCATGATATCGCCTCCAGTTCTGACAGTGTCACCGCCATGTAGTGCGGATGTCCGGACTTGCCCGCATCGATGAGCGCGCCTCTCATCGACTTCATGAGGCGGACGAACGCCGCCTCATTGCCGTTATATCTTATCCTGTCGCCCGCCTTCAGGGTGATGGCCTGCTCTTTTGTCATATCATCTGGTGTTGAAAAGTCTCAAAATCGTGGTCAGCGCCTCCGCCACGCCGGTATAGTAGGCGAACTTCTGGCCGTACTGCTCTTCTTGGCCTGCCAGGTATCTGAACTTCCTGCAGAGGAAGCCGAGCTCCTCGCGGTCAAGGGCGATGCGCCGCCGCCCCGGAAGGACCGTGAACTTCTCGATGTCGATCACCTCAATCATGGCTGAAGTTG
>ULRB01105924.1_pt1 | contig 17782 bp, 12 predicted proteins | sample 1955051 | NCBI WGS metagenome assembly ULRB01 (sample SAMEA4835671, study PRJEB28245) | human gut metagenome | biome: gut microbiome; material: fecal sample | place: Denmark | collected 2008 | reverse complement strand
ATTTGTTTGTAAGACTTTCTCTTGCTTTACTTTTTATTTCTGAACTTGTCATTAATATTCACCCCCTTTTTTATTTAAAAATATATACAGTATAAAAAAGTTTATTACTGTATATATTTTGATATTATAAATATTTACTTTGAATTTGAGAAATTTCTGCATATTGTGTATCTAGTATGTCTAAAAAAGCGTCTGCAATAGCAGGATCAAATTGGGTACCTTTGCATCTTTCTATCTCGGATTTTACAACATCTAAAGGTAAAGAATCCCTATAAGTTCTTTTTGAAGTCATAGCATCAAAAGAATCTGCAACTGCTGCAATTCTAGCAAGGTAAGGAATGTCTTCTCCTTTTAATTTCCCTGGATAACCATTTCCATCATAGCGTTCGTGATGATGTTTTACTATTGGTAATATATCTCTAAAAATAGTTGCATTTGATAATATATGAGCCCCAATAGTAGGATGGTTTTTAATTTCTGAATATTCATCATCTGTAAGTTTAGATTCTTTTAGTAAAATACTGTCAGGAACACCTATTTTTCCAATATCGTGGAATAATCCTCCTAATTTTAATATTTTTAAATCAGGTTCGGAAAGTCCAAGCTTTTTACCAATTAAAACAGAATATTCAGAAACTCTATCTGAATGACCTCTTGTGTAAGGATCTTTTGCTTCCACAGTAAATCTTAAAGTTTCTATACTTTCCATATATGCTTGCTCTAATTTATCATATGTATCTTTTAATTCTTCATTAATTTGCCTAATTAAATTCATTTGAGCTACTGCTTTTATTCCAGACTCTACTAATAAAAGTAGTTGGTCCATTTTATCACTTTTTTCGCAGTATCCCTGAATGTCTAATCTTTTAATTGTATCTAATGGAGGTGCTAAATCTTTATGACCAGTAAGTAATAGTATGTATAAGTCTTTGTTGAATTTCCTTATTTCTTCAACTACTTGGTCACCATGTACAGGAGTCATAATAAAGTCCAAAAGCATTAAATCAAAATGTTCAGTTTTCACTCTTTTAATTGCTTCAATAGGATCTGTAATACCAGTAAAAGTATAACCTTCTTTTTCTAGAAAAACTCCTAGAGTATCTAAGATACCAGACTCATCATCTACAGCAATTATCTTGTATTTAGCATTTTCCCCAGAATGAATGCCTTTTCTCATGGCTTTTCCTCCTTATAAATTTACTATCAACATTATATCTACATAAATAAAAAAAATCAACAAAAAAACTTAAAAAAGTTGCAAGTTAAATATTCACAACAAAGTGCAGATATGATATAATTATGCAAAGTTAAATTTGAATTATGCAGCAGATAAGAACAAAAAGAGAGAAGTTAATAGTACAAAATTTGTAAAAGAATTTTGTAGGAGGATGTTGAAATGATATTTAAGGATTATTATAAAATCTTAGGGCTAGATAATAATAAAGTTACACCAGAAGAAATAAAAATAGCTTTTAGAGAACAAGCAAAAAAGTACCATCCAGATTTAAATGGAGGGGATACTAGAACAGAAGAAAGATTTAAAGATATAAACGAAGCATATAGAGTACTATCAACAGGTTCTACAAAAAGAAGATATGATAGAATGTGGAATACACATGTTGGCAAAAAGCAAATAAAACAAGACTATGAAGAAAGCACAAGAAGTAAAGATTCAGTTTTTAGCGAATTTTTTAATATGTTTTTTGGAACAAATCAAGAAGAAAAAAAGCCAGAAAGTAAAGTTCACAAAAAATTCTCAATAAAAGGAGAAAATATAGAAACTGAAATAACAGTGGGAATCGAAGATGCCTATTTTGGAACAGAAAAGAAAATATCATTAAGAACAGTAAACCGGAAAAATGAAAACTTTTTCTGTAAAAATCCCATCAGGAATTAGAGATGGAGAAAAAGTAAGATTACTAGGACAGGGAAAACAGGGGCAAAACGGTGGAAAAAACGGAGATATGTTTATAAAAATAAACATACAAAACAATAATAAATTTAGGTTACAAGGATATGATATAGTAACAGACTTATATTTAACACCATGGGAAGCGGCACTTGGAAAAAGAGTTAATATAGATTCAATAGAAGATCCAATTTCAATATATGTACCACCAGGAATACAAAGTGGTGAAAAAGTAAAAATACCACAAAAAGGATATAAAGATGGAAGGGGCAGTAGAGGAGACTTAATAGCAGAAGTAAAAACAGTAGTTCCAAAAAAACTTACAGAAGAAGAAAAGGAACTATTCGAACAACTAAAAAGTATTTCAAAATTTAATCCAAGAACAGCAAAATAAAACACAAAAGAAAGTAATTGGATAATGAACCTGCAATATGCGCATACATAGTTTTTGAAATATATTCTAATAAACAGTGATAATTAAAACTGTTGACATAACTTAAAAAATAAAGTATAATTATAATTGTAATTATACAAATGACAAAATACATTTTTTTAATATATGTAGAAATGGGGTGCGAATATCGCATGGAAGAAATAATACAAGGAAAACACTTTAGTATAACAGATCCACCAGAAGTAAATACAGTAATATATCAAGTAAATAAAACACCAAAAGAGGAGCTAAAAGAGAATTCTCCTAAATTTACTGTTGAAAGACTAGACTTTACAGAAGAAATAGTTGGAGAAAAAAAGAGAAAAACATTTTATGTTAACAAGCCGGCGCCAGAAGGAGACCATTTAGTGATATTATCTTTTGGCAATGAAAAAGTAGTAGTAAATACAGGAATTTTAGAAGATGCACAAGTAAAAATTTCTAAAAAACCAATGCCTATAAAATTTACAACACTTTATAACGAAAAAGAAACAGAGTATAAAGAAGTTCAATACACACCAAATTTGAAAAGGCCGATTTCTATAATTGACCCAGAAACAACAGAAGAATTAAAGCCAGTTCTATACTTTGACGAAGAGACAAATGAAGTAAAAGGAAAATGCAAATTAAAACCTTTTAAAAGTTATTTTGCATTTGAAGTTAGAGAGAAGATTAATAGGGAAGGGGAATAATTATGAACAGAGAATCTACAAATGTAGACGCTATAACAGTTGTAGGAGGAGAAGTGATTTCAGATCCAAATAATGATAAAACAATAATACCACCTACTAAATCAGTAGAAAAGGATAGCCCAGAAGAAGAGGAAGTTTTAACTATAAAATTAGAAGGAAAATGGCCACCTGAAAAAGATAATAACAAAGGTAAAGAAGAGGATGAAGATAGGGACAAATAGAATTTACAAATGAAAAGGTGATAAAGTATGAATTATAAAATAAAAAGTGCTTTAAAGAAAAGTAAAATGGCATTAATAATAGCAGCGGCAATATGGATAGCTTTATCCATATTGCTTTCTGCGCCTATAGCAGTAAGTGTAAAAGAATCAACAATTAATGGAATATTTGATAGTAGTAAATTTTTTGAAGTATTATTTTCTAATTTCAATACAATAGGATCAAATATCTCAAAAATATTTTTACCATCATACTCACCAATTTTTTGGAAGGTGGAGGGCTATGTAACAATAGGGGTTTTAATTATGTTAGCAGTAGGAATTGTGAAACTGATGCCAAAAAATGAATATTCAGATATTGAACATGGTTCAAGTGATTGGGCATCAGGTGAACAATATAGTGTACTTAGTCCTAAAAAAGGAATTTTACTTGCAGAAAAACACTATTTACCAGTAGATAAAAGAGGAAACGTAAACGTATTAGTTGTTGGACGGTTCTGGTTCTGGTAAATCTGCATCATATGTTATACCAAATGCCTACCAGCTTTTAGGATCATATGTATTTACAGATCCAAAAGGTGAGTTATATGATAAAACAGCTGGTTATTTAAAAACACAAGGATATGATATAAAAATATTCAATTTAGTAAATCCAAAAAATAGTGATGGATACAATCCATTAATACATATACAAAACGAGATTGATGTTGATATTATTGCAAACACAATAGTTAAAGGACAAAGTGATATTAAAAACCAATCAGATCCATATTGGGATGATATGGCAGAAATGCTATTAAAGGCCTTAATATATTATTTGTTGGCAACAAGACCACCAGAGGAGCAGAATTTAGCAAGCTGTGCAGAATTAGTTAGAGCAGCAAATAATAGTGGCGGAGGAAACTTACTTACAGAACTTATGAACCAACTACCTTATGACCATCCAGCAAGAATGAACTATAAATCTATTGAGATAGCACCAGAAAAAACATATAGTTCTATACTTTCTTCTTTACAATCAAAACTTGGTAAGTTCGATTCAAGAGATATAGCAGATTTAACATCAACAAATACAATAAATTTCGAAGATATAGGTAGCAAGAAAACAGCATTATATGTTATTTCATCAGATACACATGCTGCATATGACTTTTTGCTTACAATATTCTTCTCACAAATGATACAACACTTATATGACTTTGCAGACTTAAATGGTGGAGCACTTCCACAACCTACATATTTTATATTAGACGAGTTTGCAAACATTGGTAGAATACCAGATTTTGATAAAAAAATATCAACTTCAAGAAGTAGAAAAATTTCATTTAGTGTTATATTACAAAATTTAGACCAATTGGAAGCTGTATATGATAAATCTTATGAAACAATTATCGGTAACTGTGATACAACAATATTCCTAGGAAGTAACTCTCAAAAAACTGTTGAATATTTCTCTAAAGAATTAGGAGAGAAGACTATAAGCAGAGATAGCTGGTCTGTAAGTAAAGACAAACACATGTGGAAACAAGGATTTAATAAATCAGATCAAATTATGGCAAGAGCACTTATGACACCAGACGAGTTAAGAAGATTAGACAATGACCTTTGTATAATATTTGAAAAAGGAATAAAGCCAATAAAAGCACATAAGTATTATTACTTTAAATATGATACAATTAAATTGGTAAACAGATTTGAATGCAGCCATAATGACATAGATCCAATAGATAGAGGAAAATGGAGAAAATATAATCCATATAATCCTTATGTAGAAGAAACTGAAGACCAAAAAGAAGAAACAAAAATAGAAAGCTTAGATGATTTATTTGATGATGTAGAAGAACCTGAAACAAAGAAGGTAGAAGAAGCACCAATGCTTCCACAAGATGAAGAGGATGATAAAAAAGAAGATGATGTATTATCTTATGATGTGCAAAAAGAGCTGGAGGCTAAATTTGATGAGCTGTTCGGAGCTTTAGAAGATGATGATAATTAATAAAAAAGGTGAACTGAAAAGTTCACCTAAAATTATGTAAGAGGGGAAAACATGAGAATAGGGATAGATTTAGATGATACAATTACAAAGACAGATGAAATCTTGTTTAAATATGCAAAAATGTATAACGAAGAAGAAAAGATTTTATTTAAGATAAATAGAGGAGAATGGGATTGGAACAAAGCTTTTGGTTGGGATGAAGAGAAATGCGAAACATTTTTTTTAAGGTATTTAAAAAAAATATTTGAAGAGGCAGAAATAAAAGAAAATGCCAAGGAAAAAATAAATGCATTAAAAAATGGTGGTAATAAAATAATAATTATAACTGCAAGGGACACCAAAAGTTTAAAAGAAGTGCACAAAGTTTGTGAAAACTGGTTAATAAACAATAAAGTAAATGTAGATAAAATAGTAGTAGACGGAGAAGATAAAGCACAAAAATGTTTAGAAAATAAAATAGACATTTTTATAGATGACAACGTTTACAATTGTGAAAGTGTATATAAAAATCTAAAAATACCAGTATTATTGATGAATAGCAGGTACAATAAGGAGTATCAAAACCCGAACATAAAAAGAGTATATAACTGGAATGAAATATATAACGAAATATGCAAATATAAATAAAAAATCTCTTAATTAAATTAAGAGATTTTTTGAATAATATTAAAAAGTCTTTCTTACAATAACATTAATCGTTTTAAGATTTTTTCTTTAGGTGTAAATACCATGTATTTTATAAAATATTTTTGCAATGGATTAAAAAAGGTATTTAATAGTAAAATATCTCTAATTTTAAATTTAATGCCTTTTTTTTCTAAATAATCACAAGTAAATAATTTGCAAGAGATACATTTTGCAGTACAACTATAATCTTCTCCTAAATATTCACATAATACAAATTTAGTTAATGGTCCTAGAAATTTACTTTTATAATGATGACAACAACCTGTAACTGATGTAGTGTTTCTTTTTTCGCCACATTTATTGTCTTTAAAATCACATAGGTTTTTACCATAAAAATAGCTGTCTAGATAGTTACATACTGTGTCATAAATGTAATTATATCTTTCATATCTTGTGTTGTAAAATATTGCATTTATTGCCAAAATAAAATCATTTTGCTCTTTATTATTTTGATTATAATTTATTATATATCCAAGCAGCTTCTTTGAATTTTCTGTTACACCTAGTTTATTTGTATATATTTTTTTAATAAATAATAATTTTCTTAATATGTTTTTATAGCTGCTTTTATTTAAAGTATTAAAATTAATCTTTAATAAAAAATTTTTCATTTTTATTATTTTTACTAAGTTTAAACTTTTAATATCTATAATATCTAATGGTAAAATATTAAGATTATTTGTTGTTTTAAAAAAACAATTGTTGTCTAGCTCTATTACTGCTTCTAATGAATTTAGAGTTTCCAAGACAATCAAATCCTTCCTCTTTATAATGGTTGTGGCCTGGAGAAACCTCCAGACCACGGGATAGGTACTACTTACTTGTTGTGATAGAGCTGACCATCGTTACTCTTATCGTTGTTAATACGATAGTCTCCATCACCGGTCTGATAGCCGATAGGCTTGCTGTTTCCATCATAGACAATACCATTTTTGGCATATCCATTAGGATAGTCCTGGTGGAAATTCTCATTAGTCTTGTAAGCCACTGAAGTACCCTCCTTTCTTAAAATTATATCACTCATGTGATATAATTTTATTTTAGAACAGTTTTATGTAAATGTAAACACCTTCGACAAAACATACCACAGAACGACAAAAGTTCTCAAAAAACGACAAAAATTAAACATAGAATAGCAAATATATTTGCTATTCTAAATAAAAGCACTATAAAATTAGTTTTTTTTACATTGGTATTTCTATAAAGAATGATGTTCCTTCACTTGAAGTTTCATATCTTAAATTTCCACTAAAGTGAGCTTTTATATTTGAGTAGGACATAAATAATCCAAGTCCTGTACCATTTTTACCTTTTGTTGTTATCATTTCTTTAAACAATTTTTCTTGAACATTTTGTGGCAATCCACCAGCATAATCTTGAATTTTAAATATTATATTAGAACCTTCTTTATATATTCTAAAATCTATATCTTTATTAGTTTCTCCTCTTGATTGATATGCTTGTATTGCATTCGAAATGATATTGTTTATAACTTGTACTAAGCTGTTTATATTACCTTTTACTTCTGTAGAAGAATCTATGTCAGCTTGAGCTTTTAAGTTAATTAATGCGTTTTTTAACTCATGCTTCATTAAAATGTCAACATAGTTCATAAGTTCTTTAACTGTAAAGGAAGTAGAAGTTTGGTCTGCAAAATTAACAGCTTGTCCCTTTATAGCTGTAATTACATCAGACATATATGATAAATGAGTTCTTATTTTTTCTATCCATACATTCATGTCACTTGCTATTTCATGATGATCTTGAACAGTTACTTCTGGATCCTCAATGCTAGAATCATATTCTTTAATTAAATCAGATAAGCCTTCTGCGGCGCCTGCTATAGACATAATAGGAGTTTTTAAGTTGTGAGCAATACCACCAATCATTTGTCCAAGTGAAGCTAAACGTTCTTTTTCTATAAGCATGTCCTGGTTATCTTTAATTGTTTTCATATCCATAGTATGCTGAGTAATATCTTTAAAAAGTATTAAAGTTCCAAGATATGTATTTTTATTTTTAATACTATTAATTTCAATATTAAAATATTTATTTAATTGTGAAAAATATCTTTCTATTTTTATAGTTTTATCATTTGATTTTGTTTTATTAATTGCATCTAGAAAAGTATGTCTTTCCTCTGAATCACTAGAAAGCTTTGTAATTAAATCATTAATATTAATGTTTCTAAGTTCGCTAGTTTTTAGAGAGAATAAGTCTAAAAAGGTTTGGTTAAAATCTGTTACAATATTTTCGTCATTAACAATAATGTATCCGTCAGACATTCTATCAACAACCCTTTGAAGCGCTATTGGTGTCACTTTTAAAAAGTCAAATTTAAATATAGCAAGAGCCAGACACAAGACAGATACAGAAAATGCTATAGGGGTTGCAAAAACTGTCATAGGGATTACTTTCAAAACTCCACCTAACACGTTGATTAATAAAGGACAACATAAAGCTAATATTATTAATAGGGATTGCTTTGAAAAAAAACCTGAATTTTTGATTGAAAAGTACAGTAATCTAATAATTCCTATGAATAATAAGAAATATGAATATAAAGTATGTACATACATATATGGGCCAAAAATGGTATCAGCAAACGAAGAGGAATAAAAAACATAAAATAAATGATGATAAGAATTGGTCCATAAAACCATTAAAGACAATATTGGTACAACAAATAAAAGCAAATGAGCTTTTTTAAATTTAATTTTTGTATTTACAAAAATAGAACCCGTAAAAAATATGGATACAGGAAGAAAACAAGTACCAATGTAAATAAAATTTTCAAATACCATAGGATCCATTCTGAACAAGTTATAACAAATTGCTTGCACAAGAACTCCAACAGATATTATTAAAGTAAGAGCACAGTTTATTATAAATATTTCTCTTAACTGAGTATGATCTCGCTTTCTAAATAAGTAAATTAACAAAAACAATAATAATAGTACAGAAAAAAATAACAACCAAAAATCTAAACCCAAATTCCCCATTATTGCATATTTGCATATAACCAATATATGCATCCTCCTTTTTACTAATCTTTTATAAATTTAATCTTTCTTAAATAATTAATATATTTAATTATATAATCTTTGTCAATGTTTTTCCAAGAAAAATCAATTTTGTTGAAATATTCTTCAGAAAAACTACAGTTCAATCTAATGTTAGATGTGTAAATTAATTGTTTGTTTTCATCTAAATCATATATTATGCCAGATAAGATGTCTTTTCTATTATTATCCGCTAAAACTCCTGTAATAATATCTTTCATCATAGTATCGTTTACTGGTAAAACGTCTATGTGTAAATCATTGTTTAATGTATTTATTAATAGTTTGATTTCTAATAAATGAGTATTGTAAATATGTAGAACATTGCAAACGCTTGTATAATTAGCTGCTCTAATGATGGCTTTTGCGGCCAAATCAACTGGAGTTAATTCAATTGAATGTTTAAGCATATATTTTGGAAATGCTCCAATTTCTATAAATGATTTTATACGTTTTGCAAAAGCGTTTTCATCAGCATTCATTTGGAACACACCGTCAGAATACCTATTTGTTATATTTCCTAAACGTAAAATTTGGGCATCTAGTCCTTTAGAACTAATTGCTTCTAATACTAAAAGTTCTGCTCTGAATTTTGTTGTAGAGTATACTCCTTTAATATTTTGGCCAACATATATGTCAGACTCTTTGAATATTTTTTTATCATTTATATTTTCAGGAGTTTCTATAACAGTTTCTTCTTTTTCACCATTTCCAGATACACTTATTGTTGAAACATGCAATAATCTTTTTTTTGTGTTTAAACAAAAATCAATAACACTTTGAGTTCCTTTTACATTTATTTCTTCAAATTTTTTCTTTATACCAAAGTGTTTAACTAGTGCACCAGAGTTTATAACGATGTCAACATTATTCTTTAATTCAGAATAATCCTTTTCGGATAATCCTAAATTCTCCTTTACAATATCTCCACAAACTACTTTTATTCTATTATTAAATAATTCATTATATTTATTTCCAAAGTAGAAATTTAAAACTCCTCTTAAACGCTCTTTTATATCTAAACCATCTTTTTCTCTTACCAAACAATATGCAATACCTTTATTAGATTGTAAAAATGCATCTAAGACATGTGCGCCTAAATAACCTGTTGAACCAATTAATAACATATTATTAAATTTAATTTTTTTAATTGTATTTAAATTATCCATAGTATTTCTTGCTAAAACAGAATTAACTTTACTATAGTCATATTTTTTTATAAATATTTCATCAGGAGTTTTTAAATTAGCAGACAACTGCTTTATAGTTGGAAAAGCAAATATATCACCATACTCAAATTCCAAACCATATTTAACTGCTTCTATTTGCATACTAATTGCTGCAACTGAATCTCCGCCAATGTCAAAGAAGTTATCATTAATATCTATGTCATCAATTTTTAATATGTTTTTCCAAATTTGAAGAAGCTTTTCTTCAACAGAATTTAGCTCTTCAATATTTATTTTATTATTTGCAACTGGTTTGTTTAGCTCAGGCAAAGGAAGGGCCTTTCTATCAATCTTTCTATTTATTGTATAAGGCATTTGGTCCAATTTTACAATGTATGTAGGCACCATATATGCTGGAAGTGCTTTTCTTAAAGCATCTTTTACAATATCCTCTGAAACATCTTTGTCACAAGTATAGTAACCACATAAGGCCTCTTTTCCATCTATTTCAATTTTATTTACTACTGCAGAAGAAACGTTTGGAACATTTAGCATTACATTTTCAATTTCCCCAAGCTCAATTCTTAATCCTCTTAATTTAATTTGATTATCAATTCTTCCTAAACATTGAACTTTTCCATCAAATGTCCATCTACCAATATCTCCAGATTTATACATCTTTCCTTCGCCAAAAGGATTATCTAAGAATTTTTCTGCTGTTAATTCTGGTTTACCTATGTATCCATAACCTACTTGAATTCCAGAAATATATATTTCACCAACAACACCAATTGGTAAAGGTTTCATGTTTTTATCTAATATGTGAATTTGAGTATTCATTATTGGAGGACCAATAGTAATTTCTTTTTCTCCATTTAAATTTTGAACATTACAAAGTATAGTTATTTCACTAGGACCATATATATTGTAAATTGTTATATCGTCTGCTAGAGCTCTTAAGTCTTCAACAAATTTTTCTGGAAGAGGTTCTCCACCAAAAACCATATTTTTTACTTGAGCTAATGCAGTATCTGGCTCTCTATTGTCATAGTTGATTTTCATTAAGCTTGGAGTAACAGTCATAACATCTACATGACATTTTCTAATTAATTCATCTAAAAGCTTTGGATTTCTATGTTCTGCATTATTAGCCATAGCTATTTTTAATCCATGAGTTAATGAAACTATAATTTCATAAACAAAGATATCAAAAGGTGTAGAAGTTACAGAGGCTATACAATGCTTATTACCCTCTTTTAAATAGTCTAAAACAAGAGTCATGGCTTTAACCATGTTAGCAAAGCCTACTTGGTTTAACATTGCACCTTTAGGCTTTCCAGTAGAACCAGATGTATAAATAAGATAAGATAAATCCCCGCGATTTATTTTAACATTTGGATTCTCAAAGTTTTTATTATAAATATCTTCTATGCTTAAATCAATTTCTATACAATTTTCAATAGATGATACTCTATCTTTTAATTCTGTTTGTGTAAGTACATATTTTGTTTTGCTATCTTCTAAATAATATTTTGTTCTCTCAATAGGGTAATTAGGGTCAACATTAAAGAATGCAGCACCAGCCTTTAAAATAGCCATCATACATACTATTGTTTCAAAAGAACGATTTGTCATTACACAAACAATATCATTTGCTCCAATGCCTTTTTCTATTAATAGGTGAGCTAAGCTGTTTGCTCTTTTATTTAATTCATCATAAGTTAAAGTTTTGTCATTACATATAATTGCAATATTGTCTGGATGCATTTTTACTTGTTCCTCAAATATAGAAACAACTGTATCATCATTAATAGGTCCATCAGTATTATTAAATTGTTTTAGTAACGCTTTTTCCTTTGGAGTTATAATTTCAATATCGTCAATACTTATAGTTGTATTAGAAATTAATTGATTTAATATAAATATATAATGTTTTAAGAAACTATTAATTGTTTCTTTTTTAAACAGACTAGAGTTATATTCTAAATTAAATCTAGCTAAATCTGGAATGATTTCTAACCAAATATTAAATTTAGCAGTTTTTGTGTTTGAATACAATAATTCTAAATCAGCATTTTCTATATTATATTTTGATTTTTTTGTATTTTGATAAGTTAATACTACATCAAGTAAAGAAGTGTTCTTATCTAAATTTAATTTTTTAAGTATAAGCTCATAAGGATATGGCTGATTTGATATTGCATTTGTTACTATGTTCTGTGTGCTGTTTAATAAACTGTCAACTGAATTTTCAGGTAGAATATCATTTTTTAATACAATATTATTTACAAACATACCAATAATATTATTAAATTCCTCATAATTTCTTCCTTCTAATGGACTACCAACAATTAGATTAGTTTGGCCGGTATATTTATATAATAGAATATATAAAGCAGAAAGGAACACTGTATATGCAGAAACGTCATGTTTTTTTGCAAGTTCTTCTATTTTTGCAAAAGTTTCTTTTGGCATGTTATAAGATATTTTGTCACCTTCGTAAGATTTTGAATTTGCAGGAAAATCATAAGGCAAGTTTAGTGAAGAAATTTGAGAATTAGCAAATGTACTTGCCCAGTATTCATCATATTTTTTTATTTCATCACTTTCAACAAAAGATTTTTCCCATTCTGAATAATCTATATATTCGAATTTTAATTTATCAATATTATTATTACTATATAATGTGCAAAAATCTTGTATTAATATATTCAAAGAAGCACCATCCATAATTATATGGTGAGTATCTAGTAAAAGTAAAGTCTTTTTATTATCAAGAACGTATACAGAGGCTCTAAGTAAAGGTGCAGTTGTTAAATCAAAAGGTTTAGGAAATTTATCAAGAATAGACTGCAAATCTTTTTCTTGACCATTATAGCAATCAATTTTGATTTGGGCATGATTAATAATTCTTTGATACAACTCACCATCAACAATTTCAAATTGAGTTCTAAAAGAACTTTGGTTATCAACTATTTTATTAATACAGTCAACAATTTTATTAACATCTAAAACAGAATCTATTAATAATCCACCTGAGACATTATATACAACATTGTTTCCACTAGAAATAGCTTGTGTTGAGTAAAAGATTCTTTTTTGTGCAAAAGAAGCCTGATAGATATCTTTGATTTCTGCTTTCTTTAAAGGACAGTTCTTGTTATGTAAGTCCTTAGAGGAGATAACATCAGATAAATCTTTAATAATAGGATTTTCCAATACATCTTTAACAAAAATTTGTACATTAAGTTCACTATAAATTTTTGCACATAAATTTATAGCTGTTAAAGAATCGCCACCTAACTCAAAGAAGGAATCAGATATGCTAATATTATTAATATTTAAAATTTTACTTAACACTGATATTAAAATTTGGTCAATATCGTTCCTAGGAGGAATAATATTTTTATTAATAATTTCAAAATTAGGTAGAGGAAGATTTTTCCTGTCTATTTTACCATTTAAGTTATAAGGTAACTGGTCAAGTTTTATTAGGTAGTGAGGCATCATATATTCTGGTAATTTATTTTTTAAATATTTTCTAAGCTCAGTTTCAGAAATGTTTTGATTAGAAATATAGTATGCAATAAGAAAAGTATGTAAATTGTTTTTCTGAGACAAAACAATGCAATTTGTTATATCTGGGTGCGAATGTAAAGCGGTTTCAATTTCCTCTAACTCTATTCTAAATCCATTTACTTTTACTTGAAAATCATTTCTACCTAAAAAATAAATTAAGCCGGAAGTATCCATGTAACCTAAGTCACCAGTTAAATACATCTTTCCAGAATTAGTAAATTTATCTGTTATGAATTTTTTTTGTGTAAGTTTGGAATTATTTATATATCCATTTCCGACGCAATCCCCTGATATTGCTATTTGGCCAACCGTATTTACAGGTAGTAAATTGTTATCAGCATCTAAGATGTAAACATGAGAGTTAGATATAGGTTTTCCAATAGGTGGCTCCAAAGTTTCAATAGATGAATTTAATGTGTAAGTTGTTGCTACATGTGTTTCAGCAGGACCATAATGATTGTGAAGTTTTATGCCACTGTTTAATAGTTTTTTTATACCAGATGTGATAACAAGTTTTTCTCCAGCAGTAATAATATTTTTAATATTTTTTATAATTGACTCAATTGATTTATTATCATCTGCTAACAACTTTAAATAAGCGGGTGGAATGAAAAGAGTATCAACAGAGTGTGAGTCAATGTACTCTGATAATGATGATATGTTTTTTCTAACATCATCTTCTATAAGAACTAGTGTTAAACCATTTAGCAAAGCAGAAAATATTTCTTGATAGCTGACATCAAAACTCATTGTTGCAAACTGTAAGACTTTATGTGCATCTTGCAATAAAGTTGTACCATTTTTTTCAAAGGATATAAGATTAATCATGTTTTTATGAGAAATAGTTACGCCCTTAGGATTTCCAGTAGAACCAGATGTAAAAATGATATATAAGTTGTTATTCGGATTTTCTTCAGATAATACTGAGCAATCTAAAATTTTAGAAAATGATGAATATTTATTTGAAGAAATGTTTAAAAATGATACAGAAGTATCTATATTTAATATACTATTTGAATAAAGTATATAAGAAATATTTGAGGAACTTATCATATATTTGATTCTGTCAATTGGATAATTTATATCTATAGGAACATAAGTGCAATGTAATTTAAGAATAGCAAAAATTCCTATTATAGAATCAATAGAACGAGTTGTAAGAATTCCAATCTGATTGTTAGGCAGGATGCCGCTATGTAACAAATAATTAGCTAAACTATTAGCTCTTTCATTTAGTTCTCTATATGTTAATTTTTGATTTTCAAAAACAACAGCAATATTATCTGGAGTTTTTTCTACTTGTTCTTCAAATAATTGAGTAATTGTTTTATCACGTGGATAATCTGCAGAAGTATTATTAAAATCATATAATATTTTTTTCTTTTCATCAGGAGTTACAATTTCAATTTCATTTAATGTGATATCATTATTTTCTAAAACTTGGTTTATAATATATAAAAATCTAGCATGAATAGAACAAATATCATCAATAGAATATTTGCTTATTAAATAATCATATGCAATGTTTATATCACCAGTATTATTCATATCATAAAGGTGGATATCAATATCATCAGAAATAAAATTATTTCCAACCCAGCTAGATTCATAATTTATATCAGAAGTTTGTTTGTTACTTCTTACATTTTGATAAGAAAGTAATATATTATATAAATTAGGAATACTACTATCCTTTTTCCTTAAATCTTCTAAAAGATATTGATATGGATATTTTTGATGTCTAAAAATCTTTGAAAAATCTGCTGATATATTAGATAAAAACTCAGCAAATGGAATTTTATGATTGATAGAAATTCTAAAAGGAATAGTACTAATATACATACCTGTTGTTTGTTTTTCTTTAAAGTTTCCCCTATTTAATATAGGTGTACCAATAGTAAAATCATCTAAAGATGATACTCTTGATAAATATATAGCAAGAACAGCCATAAAGAAATTAAAAGCTGAAGCTTTGTTTTGCTTACAGAATTCATTAATTAAATTCATTGTTTCTTTTGGTATAACAAATTGCTTTCTTTTTGCCTTACAAGACAAAGAAGAATTAGAATTTTCAACATTAATAGAAGGAATTGTTGCAACTTCTGGAACTGTTTTAAAAATTTCATTCCAAAATTCCTTATCCTTATTGAATTTTTCACTATTTAAATATTCTTGCTCAGAAGTAATGTAATCTAAGTAAGAAGGATTTTGATTATCTATAATTTGTGAATTTATTATTTTTTCATAATAATCCATAATCTCATTAACTACAAGACCCGCTGTCCATGCATCAGAAATTAAATGGTGAGCTGTTATAACAAAACCACCATGACCATCTGGAAATGTAAATGTTTTAAATGAAAATAGTAAATTATCTAAAACTTCGAAAGGAGTATTAGACATTTCATTTTCTATATCTTTTATATCTTCATCTGTATTTACCATAACATTTTCAATTTCAAATTCAGAGAAAGAAGATAAATATTGTAAAGGTTTATCATCCTTTACTGTAAATTTCAACCTAAAACTGTCATTGCTTTTAACAAATAAATTAATAGCTTTTTGTAAAGCTTTAAGATTTAATTTTTCTAATACAATTACACATCCTGTGATATTCTCAATAGGTGTTCCTTTGTAAAATTGTTCTGTGAACCAAATTGATTTTTGTGGGTTTGTTAAATTGTATACATTGCTCTCCATAATATCACCTTTTATTATATTTTATAACTAATATATATCGTTAAAATCGTTATAAATCAACTGCTACACTAAATTGTAACATAAAACACAAAATAATGTAAATAATTTGACACAAACTTGTCAAATTACAGCAACAATCGACAAAAAAAGACAGTTAAATATATGATTAAAATAGTAAAAAAAGGAAAAAATATAATGTAGGAATATTGTAAAGGAGGGATAAAGATGTATGAATACAGGAAAAGAGAGAGTAAATTTAAGAAGATAATTAGTTTGATTTTTTTAGTAATAGTAGTTGCGGCAAGTAGTGTATTTATATATAGCATGTATACAGATATAGACGTGTATTCGACTGATGAAAATAATAATGTGGCAGTTAGACTTTCACAAAATGAAAGTAAAAAAGAAGAACAAAATATAACAGAAGTATTAGAAAGCGTTACAAAAAGTGTGGTTGGAATTTCTAAAATAAAAAATAAAGGAAATTCAATATTTTTAAATAATAGTGCTTCTGATTTAGGACTGGGAACAGGAATGATAGTTTCAGAAAATGGCTATATCCTTACAAATTGGCATGTAGCAGGTAACAAATATAGCAATTGTTATATAACATTAGAAAATGGGAAAAGCTACAATGGAAGTGTGGCATGGGCCGACAGTGACTTAGATTTAGCAATTGTAAAAATAAATGCAACAGGATTACAGTATTTAAATTTAGGAGATTCAGATAATGTAAAATTGGGACAAACCACATATGCAATAGGAAATCCCATTGGTGTTGAATTTCAAAGAACTGTAACTTCTGGAATTATAAGCGGAGTAAATAGAACAATAAAATTAGAAGAAGAAAATAATGAGTCATATATGGAGGATTTAGTTCAAACAGATGCAACAATTAACCCAGGAAATAGTGGAGGACCATTGATAAATACAAATGGGGAAGTTATTGGAGTAAACACAGTAAAAATAAATGAAGCAGAAGGAATAGGCTTTGCTGTGCCTATTAATATTGTAAAACCTATTATAGAAAGCTTTGTTACAAATGGAAATTTTGAAGAAGCATATTTAGGCATATTTGCATATGACAAAAATGTTGTACCTTATTTAGAAACAGGAATAGAATTTGGTTCTGGAATATATGTAGCTCAAATAAATAAAGATGGACCAGCGAATACATCAAATTTAAAAGTTGGAGATATTATAACAAAAATAGATGATATAGATATAAACAAAATGAGTGAACTTAGAAAATATATTTATTCTAAAAAAGCTGGAGATGAAGTAAACTTAATAGTTTTAAGAAATAAAAAGACGTATAGTATAAAAATAAAATTAGG
>ULRB01021035.1_pt1 | contig 17798 bp, 13 predicted proteins | sample 1955051 | NCBI WGS metagenome assembly ULRB01 (sample SAMEA4835671, study PRJEB28245) | human gut metagenome | biome: gut microbiome; material: fecal sample | place: Denmark | collected 2008 | reverse complement strand
TGCCCCGCGACCAGATCCATGACGACCTTGATACCCAGATTATGCGCTTCCTGCACAAGCCTCACGAAATCAGTATTGGTACCGAAGCGCTCATCCACCTTGTAGTAGTCGATGATATCATAGCCGCCATCGGTCCATCCTGAGACATAGATAGGATTGAGCCAGATGGCGGTCACCCCCACCGACTTGATATAATCGAGCCTGGATTTTATCCCATTGAGATCTCCGATTCCGTTGCCGTCCGAATCCTGAAACGATGAAGGATAAATCTGATAGAACACAGCGTTGTCGAGCCACGACGGCTGACCTGGTTTTTGTGCCGACATGACGACGGCATACAGCAGACATGAGACTGTAAGTACAACTGTTTTAGCGGACATGATTGAACATTTTCACCAATTCCCCGAAATTCATGGGCATATTCATTTCTTTCCTCTTCGCATCATTCTCGGCCTTGATTCTGTCGGCTTCTTCCGCCGGTATGGTATAGAACTGACGTTTGCCGGGTTTGAGATTCTTGATGACTGCATCGACAAGAATCCGCTCCATGTCATCATAGACATTGATTGTGGGATGTATGCCGTCGTACGAACAGTTATCGTCAAGTCCATTCTCATCGTTGGCGAGAGCAGAGAAGTAGTCTACATACGTGACATTCTTGTGAGAGGCGGCATAGGCCTTGAGCTTTGCGTTGAGAGCCACGATTGGAGCAGCCGCATCGATTGTAGGGATTGGCAGATAGTGCGCGCAGGGAGTCACAGAGCAGAGCAACACCTTGATCCCTGCATTCTCTGCAAGCTCGCACATGGCAATGATATTGCCTATTATCGTCTCTTCGGGATAATATGACATGGAAGCAAGACTCTGACAAATATCATTCGTCCCCGCCATTATGGCGACAGCCTTGGGGCGCAGATTAATGACATCGCGTCCGAAACGAACCAGCATCTGGCTTGCCGTCTGTCCGGATATGCCTCGTCCCGCGAAGTTGTTCTTCTCGAAGAAAGCAGGATCCTCCTTGAACCAGTTGTCCGTGATGGAATCGCCCATCAACACCAGGAACGGTGCCTCGCTGAGTGAAGCGTTTGCCTGCTCATATCGCTTGAAATCCGCCCAGTCCGCCGGAGCATTCCGAGCCGCCTTCTGCTTCTCTGCCGCATCTATTATTCTGTCGACCTCCGGCACTATGATCTCTTCCATCCTCGCATAACCCTCGACGGTCGGATGACAACCATCTTTTGAAAACGCTTCAGGCAACGATCCGTCTGGAAGCGCCATGTGAGTATGATAATCCACGTAGTCGATACGCTCCCTTCGCGTATAGGCCTTGAGAAGTTCGTTAAGCGCAATGACATCTGAAGCAGGCTGCGCCTCTGGATTCCAGTAGAACCTGTCACACGGCAAAAGGGAGCACACGATGGGGATAATATTATTGGCTCTAGCAGATTCGCACATCGTTTGTATACATCCGGCGATGTTCTCGAGGGACATCGGGCCGTTATTCTGTGCAATATCGTTGATTCCGGCGAGAATAACAACAGTCTTGGGGTGCAGATCTACGACATCACGTTGAAAACGAGTCAGCATCTGCTCCACGGTCTGAGCTCCAATTCCCCTCCCCAGATAATTGTGTGACGAGAAGAATTCGGGACGATACTCCGCCCAGAAATCCGTAATAGAATCGCCCAAAAAGATGGCTCTGGGGGCCGTCTTCACTTCTGCATTCGCAGCAGCATAACGATTGAATCCGCCCCAGTCACGAGGTTTCATAAACACGGGCCTCGTCCCCGTCTGCGGTGCAACAGTCTGACTGCTTTGAGCAGAAGAGAAGAAGGCAGCAGTCAACAATACTGTAGTCAGAAGAAATCTGCGCATTATATTAAAAGTTTTAGTGTTGGTTGATAAAGTCTATTCTTGTGACCTACGCCATGCGTAGTATTCGTCAAGAACCCACATTGAATCCTCGCTCGGGACAGGTGATGGATGAGGTTTCTCTCCAGTCAGCACCATCACCTCAGAATCAGTATTCTTAAAGAGCGGCCAAACAGGCAGTTCTGCGTCATCGCCCTTTCCGTTGGGATCACAGTACTTTGCAAAATTTGTCCAATACTCAAGCATATAAGCAGCCAGCTTCCTGTCGGAGGCAGAAGGGCTCCGGAGGCTCTGGAACACAAAATCCACATCCTGTCCGTGCGGTGAGCGATGTCCGTACTTGGGCGAGTCCTCAGGATATGCAGGCGGCTGGTCGAAATAGTACATATATACGGGCTGATGCCCCGTCTCGTTCTGCAGACGGCCCCAGCTCCATGTTCCCCAACCGAAGGCGGCATCCCTTCCTAAATCTCTTGCGGTCTTGGGCACATCATTCTCGCCCACGGGATAAGCCTGCAGAAGTCTGTCGGCGTAGTCCTCATATCTACTGCGCACATGTGCGATATGATCTTCAGGACAAGAAAAGAACTCGAAGCTGTCTCCCTCATCGGAGTTGTAACCTATGAGCAACGCGACATCATTGTAGTTGCCAGCCTGATACATCTTATATTGGTCATCGGGAATCACATAGCCGTCTACGACAGGCCATGCACCTCCGGTCACAACCGTCTGCCTGGCAAACACCGAGGCATCCATAGCCCGTAACTCAGCAATCGACGAAGCGCCCAGAGACTCGGCGAATGCAAGTCCTTCCGCCTCGGCCTGTGCAAGAGTCTTCATGTTCTCTCCTGGAGAAGACACGGGACGGATGGGGCCGAACGAGCTTCCACTCTGCGAAATGGCTCCGCGGAAGAGGCCCTTTGCCAGAGGTGATGCGGCGAGCATGCTCACGGAAATACCGCCGGCAGACTCTCCGAATATCGTAACTTTGCGAGGGTCGCCGCCGAAAGCGGAAATGTTCTTCTGAACCCACTTGAGGGCCGCAATCTGGTCAAGAATACCATAGTTGCCGGACACATGCTCCTGGTTCTCGGCGCTCAACTCGGGATGACAGAAGAGACCGATCTTTCCTACACGGTAATTAATGGTCACCAAGACGACACCGGTCTTTGCGATGGCTTCTCCGTCGTAGAAAGACGAAGTTCCCATTGAGAATCCGCCGCCATATATCCACACCATCACTGGGAGTTTGTCAGATATTTTGGTTGCTGGTGTCCAGACATTGAGATACAGGCAATCCTCGCTCATATCTCGCGGGAAACCCATGCTGGAGATAGGGCTGGGACCGAATTTGCTTGCATCCCTGGTTCCTTCCCAAGGCACTACGGGCTGGGGAGCCTTCCACCTCAGATCTCCGACAGGAGGGGCGGCGAAAGGAATACCTTTAAATACCAGCATGTCTTCAGCGACAGTTCCCCGAATCATGCCTCCTTCAACTTTTATCAAAGCAGTTGGAGAAATCCGCCCACTGCAGGCAGCAAAGAAAGCCACCGACAGAAATGCAAACAATAACCTTTTCATCGACACAGTGTTTTATTTGCACCAAAAATAGTCAATCGGCGGCATCGTTTGTTGCATAATCTCTTCAAAAATTAATACAATCCTCGCAGGAATCAACCACTCAACACCGCTCCGCCAGGCTAGACAAAGACTTCCTGACCATCAGCACCGTGGCGCACGCATACCTGTTCATCGCCGACAGCCCGACGCCCGAGAGGGCTGTCCACGAGTGCATCCACATCTGGCAGTTCAAGCGCGACGATCTCATTCGGATGCCGGACGGGGTGTACAGTTGGAAAGGTGCCCTCTGGCCGAAGACCGAGCCATACCGTTCCCGTCCGTTGGAACGGGAGGCCTTCGACCTCCAGGACCGGTGGTGGAAGGAATGCCGCGAAGGGCTGAAAAGGTTGCAACAACCCTGGACGGGTTTTGTATGGTTTGGTATGCAAAATGAGAAATTATTTGTATTTTTGCACACACGAGAGTATATAATATGGATAACACTTTTGCCCGAAGACTTGTAAACGCCCGGAAAATCCGCTGCATGTCGCAGAGGGACTTGCGTGATGCACTGAATGGAGCCGTTTCATCCTCCGCCATCGAGAAATACGAAAAGGGACTGATGATGCCATCCAGCGATGTGCTGATTCTCTTCTCCAAAGCTCTCGGGATGAATCTGGACTATTTCTTCCGTCCATTTGCCGTATCACTGAACCCCTCCGGATTCGAGTTCCGCAAGAGCTCAAGGCTGGGGGGCAAGCAGGAGGAGTCAATCAAGTACACCGTTTGCAACGAGATGGAGAAATATCTGGAGATAGAGGCGATTCTCGGAATTTCCGCGAAATTCAGTCTGGACTACAGCAATGTCAGCGTGGAGAGCGAGGGTGACGCCGTATCGCTCGCGAGGCGCTTCCGCCAAGATCTGGATTTGGGTGCGGATGCGATAGTCTCAGCTGTTGAGCTACTGGAATCCATCGGGATCAAGATCATAGAGATAGACGGAGGCGGTTCGTTTTCGGGCACTTGCAATAAGGCCGGAGACATCCCCGCCATAGTGGTGAACAGGGGGATGGCCTCCGAACGCAAGAGGCTGACCATCTTCCACGAACTGGGACATCTGCTTCTGAAATGCGCGCCTGGGGTTGACAAGGAGAGGATGTGCAATGTCTTCGCGAATGAGGTGCTGATACCGTCCGACAAATTCAGAGGGCTCATCGGAGAGGCCCGCCACGACATATCCCTCGTCGAATTGCAATCCGTTCAGAAAGAATACGGAGTGTCCGTTGACGCCCTTATGATCAAGGCGCGTCAGCTGAATATCATAACTGATCGCAGATACGTTTCCTATTGTAAAAAAAAGAATGCGCTTCCGGAGTTCAAGGCTGCCGTGGAGTCAGCTCTATATCCGGCTGAGTGCACCGACAGGTTTCGACGCCTTGTCTACCGCGCCCTGGCGAGCGACGTGATCAGCCCCTCCAAGGCGGCGGCCCTCCTTGAAACTTCCGTGTCACAGGTAAGGGAGGATCTCAATCTCATGTAAGGATGGAAATCGTTGTCAACGACACAAACATCTTGATTGACCTGTACAATGCCGGGCTGTTGCAATACTGCGGACAACTCGGACTAGACTTCAGGACGCTTGACGTGGTCATGAATGAAATCGTAGCCGAAGAACAGAAAAGGGCCGTGCTGGCGCTCGTGGACAAGGGTTTCCTCAAAGTCCATTCCCTCTCCGGCGAGCAGGTCGCGGAGGTCTTCGGGATGGTGGCAAGCTATCGCGGCGTTTGTAACCTGTCGTCCGTGGACGTCGCCGTCCTGGTCTATGCCAAGCGGTGCAAATGTCGGCTTCTGACTGGGGACAAGACATTAAGGGATAAGGCCTCGACGGAGAATGTGGTTGTTTCGGGAATACTGTATATCACGGATCTGATGACCTCCAGGAACATCATCAGCACGACAGAGATGATTACTGCACTTGAGCGGCTACTCCGCTCAAACTCTCGCCTTCCCAAAAGACTGATCCAAGAAAGAATTTCCGAACTCCATCAAGCCGAGAGCATTCTGAAATAGCATATAGACAACGTGAATCCCAGTGGCAATCTGTAGTGGATTCCGGCTCCTGCCCGGAAAGCAGAGAACGGAGATCCTGGAATCAAAAAGCGGGACAGAACTTGTCCCGCTTTTGTCCCGTTTCGGACTTAATTCTGCGTCTAATTTATTAAAAATCAGAGCATTAGCCCGCTTTCGCGGAAAGACAGGGATTCGAACCCTGGAGCCGTTTTTGACGACCACACGCTTTCCAGACGTGCCTCTTCAGCCACTCGAGCATCTTTCCAGTCGCGCCGCCACCGAAACCGGTCTCAGCGCAGGCGCAAATATACGAATAAAAAGCCTAAAGTTCCAACTTTATTTTCGCTCCTCGTGAATACGCTTCACCACTCCGGCAAGAGATGTCCACTTCCAGAGATGTATCCGGGCTATTTCAAAACCGCAGCCTCGCCACGGTTGAGGGCGATGCGGGCCTGAAGCTCCCAGGTACGTATACGGTCCTTGTAGAGATTGTTGGCGTTCACCTTCTCGACATCCAGCGCCGCATCCGAATTGTCATCCCAACGGCGGCAATCATAGAGCACATCCCAGATGCGCCCGATCCGGTACTCCCGGCTTATGCGCAACGCCACCGCATAATCCTCACCATACTTGGTCACCGGGAAATTGATCCGCCTCAGCAACGGAGTCCAGAAGCCGCGAGGCGCACCCAGTCCATTGATTCTCAATGCATTGTTGTGCCCGTTCTCCGGAGTCCACTCACGATGGTCGATGACTCCCGGCGGCAGCGGGTTCAAGTTGATGTCGGTAAGCTGGTAGGAGCCTATCACCATCGCGCAGTTCTGATCACGGAAGGCGTCCACGAACTTCTGCACCGTGTCCGGACCGGAATACACATCGTCCGAATCAAGTTGGAGCGCGAAGCGGCCGCAGGAAGGGTGGTGCACGGCGGCGTTCCAGTTGCCCCCGATGGCATGATAACTACGGTCCTGGGCGATATAGACAAGACGGGGATCGTCAAAAGAGCGGATCACATCCACGGTGCCGTCAGTAGAATTGTCGTCAACCACAATCACATTGTACTTGAAAGATGTCTCCTGCCCCAGAGCCGAGCGGATGGCGTCACCTATGGTGCGCACCCGGTTGCGGCAAGGAATCACAACAGAGGCCTCGTGCTCGAAATCCCCTCCCCCGGAGAGGTCCACACTCTTGAACTCCGGCCGCAGATACCCGCCGACAGCCTTCAGATGAGCGGTGCAGGCTTTCTCCATCTCGATCTGGACAGCCCTGTTGCGCGGATCCACATAGTCGAAGAGCTTCTCCCCGGACTTGCGTGTGTCCAGTTCCACCTCATAATAAAGGAACTCGTTGATATGCACTATCCTCCCAAGACGGGAAACCCGCAGCCTGAGGTCATAGAGCCCGGCATACTCGTAGTCCTCGTCCATCTGGGCGACCGCAGCCCTCAATGCGTCCGTCCTGTAGAGCTGAACCCCGCCGAAATCAAAGTCATCCCGCAAGGCACCTTCCTGCAGGTCGATGAGCGGATGCGGGAACACGCCCCCCTCCTCCGAGCGGAAGTGATCCGCATACAACATGGCCGCACCGGTATAGGATGCAACCTGGAGCATGCGCTCAAGTCCGAGATCCACCCACTTGAGTTCCATCGGATTGGTATAGATGAGAGTATATGCTGCGTCGCTGAGGGAAGCGATTTCACGGAGCCTTGAAACAGGCACCCGGGAAGGAATGTCAAATCTGCGTACTGTCATAAGTACAAAAGTAAATAAAAAGCACTAAATTTGCAGGATAAGGACACTAAAATATGGAACGGAAACTTGTCATAATCCCGACCTACAACGAGATTGAGAACATCGCAAAAATAACCGGGGCGGTACTGGACATCGAGGGGAGATACGACATCCTCGTGATTGACGACGGCTCGCCGGACGGCACCGGAGAGGAGGTGAAGAGACTCCAGAGCATCTACCCGGAGAGGCTGCACCTCATCGAAAGGAGCGGCAAACTCGGTCTCGGCACAGCGTATGTGACAGGATTCAAATGGGCCCTGGAGCACGCCTACGACTACATCTTCGAGATGGACGCCGACTTCTCCCACAACCCGGAGGATCTCCCGAGACTGCTCAGACCGGTGGCGGAAGGCAGGGCGGACATGTCCGTCGGCTCCCGCTACTGCGACGGCATCAACGTCGTGAACTGGCCCATCTCGCGCATCCTCATCTCCTACTGCGCCTCAATCTATGTCCGCACCGTCCTCGGATTCAGGATCTATGACAGCACGGCAGGCTTCGTCTGCTACTCGCGCAAAGTACTGGAGACCATCGACCTCGACGCCGTAAAGATGAAAGGATACGGCTTCCAGATAGAACTCAAATACACCGCCAGGAAACTCGGATTCCGCATAGAGGAAGTGCCGGTAGTGTTCGTGAACCGCAAGGAAGGTACTTCCAAAATGTCTGGAAGCATCTTCGGAGAAGCCTTCTGGGGCGTGCTGGCACTGAGATTCCGGAAAATCCTCCCGAAACAATGAAAGATTTATACCTCAACCACATAGCCTCTCTGCTGGAGCTCAAGACCTGGCAGGTCGAAAACTGCATAGAGATGTTCGCCGAAGGCGACACCATCCCCTTCATCAGCCGCTACCGCAAAGAGCAGACCGGAGGCATGGACGACGCGCAGGTGGCGGAAGTGCGCCACTGGGCCGATGTCTTCGACGAGATGGAAAAACGCAAGGAGACCATCCTCAAGACCATAGCCGAAGCCGGAGCGCTCACGGACACGCTTCGGGAGAAGATTGAGAACTGCATCAGCACGACCGAACTCGAAGACCTCTACCTCCCGTTCCGGCCGAAACGTCGGACAAGGGCGACCATGGCCAAGGAAGCCGGGCTGGAACCGCTCGCCGACCTCATGTGGAACGTCCGCACCCGCGACCCGCAATCCGACGCCGCCAAGTTCATCAACGACAAGGTGAAGAGCGGCGAGGAAGCCCTTGCCGGCGCGAGGGACATCATCGCGGAACGCCTAAGCGAAACTGCCGTGATAAGGGAAAATCTCAGAGCCATATTCAGGAACCGCCGCATCACCTCAAGCGTCACCAAAGCCGGCAGGGAATCGGCGGAGAGCTCCAAATACCGCAGCTACTTCGACTTCTCGATGCCTCTCTCCCGCATCCCGTCACACAACCTGCTCGCGATGCTGAGAGCCTCCGGCGAAGGCTATCTGAGCATAGGGATAGACGCGGATCCGGAGAAATGCGGAGCCAAGATATACTACGACTTCTGTCAGGAACACTCCTACCCGGCAGCGCCGCTCGCAGCCCAGATCAAGGAAGCCGTCGCCGACGCCTACAAGCGCCTGCTGGAGCCGTCAATCTCTGGAGAAGTCCTCAAGGAAGCCAAGAAAAAGGCCGACATCGAGAGCATACGCGTGTTCGGGGAGAACCTCAGACAACTGCTGCTCAGCGCCCCTGTGGGGCAGAAACGCACGATGGCGATAGACCCCGGCTTCCGCAACGGATGCAAGATAGCCTGCCTCGACGAGAACGGAGGCCTGCTCTACCACACCATCATCTTTCCTCACCCGCCTCAGAACGACAAGGTCAAGGCAATAACTGCCGTACAGGGCATGGTGGAGAAATTCAGCATAGAAGCCGTGGCCATAGGCAACGGCACGGCATCCCGCGAGACGGAGGACTTCATGAAACGCATCCACCTGCCGGACGGCTGCAAAGTCTGGACAGTGAGCGAAGACGGAGCGTCAATCTACAGCGCGTCGGAAGTCGCGCGCAAGGAGTTCCCTGACGAAGACGTGACCGTACGCGGAGCCGTCTCCATCGGACGCCGCCTCATGGATCCGCTCGCCGAGCTGGTCAAGATAGACCCTAAGAACCTGGGCATCGGCCAATACCAGCACGATGTGGACCAGGCGCTCCTGAAAGAGAAACTGGACAACACCGTGGAGAGCTGTGTCAACGCCGTGGGGGTGAACCTCAACACGGCCTCGCCATACCTCCTCTCATATGTAGCAGGCATCGGCCCCGCACTCGCGGAGAACATCGTCACATACCGGGCCGCCAACGGGGGCTTCAGGAGCCGCACGGAACTCAAGAAAGTGCCGCGCCTGGGAGCCAAGGCATTCGAGCAGTGCGCAGGATTCCTGCGTATCAGAGGAGCGGAAAACCCTCTCGACGCCTCCGCCGTACACCCTGAATCCTACGGGATAGTGGACATGATGGCCAAGTCACTTGGCGTCAGCACAATGGAACTTGTCGGCAACGCGCAGCTCTGCTCAAAGATCCGGGCGGAGGAATTCGTCAGCGACGCGGCGGGACTTCCGACGATCAACGACATACTCAAAGAACTCGCCAAACCGGGCCTGGACCCGAGGGAGGCGGCGAACGAGTTCGCATTTGCGGACGACATCCATTCCATAGAAGACCTCAAACCAGGGATGGAACTTCCGGGCATAGTCACCAACATCACCAATTTCGGGGCGTTCGTGGACATAGGACTCCACGAGAACGGCCTGATCCACGTGTCCAAGATGGGGCCGCGCGGGACAGACCCGTCAAAGGTGGTGAAACTCCACCAGCATCTGACCGTAAGGGTGTTGGATGTGGACCTCGACAGGAACAGGATCGCCCTGGGACTGGTCGGCAAAGCCTCCTAGTCCTCCTGGGAAATCTCCCTGAGCTCCGAGCGGTAGGCCGTCAGGAGGCGGGACTTGGAGATGAATCCGAGATACTTGCGGTCCTTGTCTATCACGGGCAGCCTCCACGCGCCGGTACGGTCAAACTTGTGCATCACCGAATCCATCTTCTCTCCATAGTAGATGTAGTCCGGCGGAGTCTCCATGATGTTGTAGACATGCACGCTGTCGTATTTGTCCGTGCTGAAAAGGTATTTGCGGACAGCGGCGAGGTCGATCATCCCCTGGAAGCGCCCGCTCGAATCTATCACCGCCATCACGGAAGCGTCCGAGCCGGAATTGGCAAGGATGTCCACCACATCGCGCAGCGGGGCGTCAATCGAGACCTTAGGGTATTTGTCGCGGATCAGGTCATTGGTCTGGAGCAGCGTCAGCACAGCCTGGTCGCTGTCGTGCGTCAGCAGATCCCCGCTCTGCGCTATGCGCTTGGTGTAGATGGAGTACTTCTCGAAGATACGCACAGTGCCGAACGCCACCGTAGAAGTCAGGATGAGCGGTATGAGCAGTTCGTAGCCCCCGGAAATCTCAGCGATGAGGAAGATGGCCGTCATCGGCGCCTGCATCACGGCCGCCATCAGGGCCGCCATGCCCACGAGGACGAAGTTCTGCTCCGGCACGCTCATCCCCACGAGGTTGAAGCAGCGCGCCACGACAAATCCCAGTATGGCCCCGGAGAAAAGCGTCGGTCCGAAAGTCCCGCCGACGCCGCCGCCCGAATTGGTCAGGGTCATCGCAACTATCTTGAAGAACAGGATGAGCAGGAAAAACACCGGCACACCCCAGCGGTAATCCATCAGAAAAGACAGCAGGCTATGGTTCTCCACCTGTATCTCCTGTCCGTTGAGCAGACTGTGAAGGTCCGAATACCCCTGCCCGTAGAGCGGAGGGAAGAGGAATATCAACAACCCCAGCCCCACGGCGCAGAGCAGCCAGCGCATATAGACATTGGTAAACTTGCCGAGTTTGTCCTCAAGCCACAGTGTGCCGTTGGTAAAATAAAGCGAAAACAGCCCCGCCAACAAACCGAGCACCACATAGAAAGGCAGATTCCCCATCGAGAACGGGGTCAGGGCACAGGCAAACACGGGCGTCTGTCCGCGGAAGGCATATGAGACCACCGTCGCCGAAATCGTAGAGATGAGCATCGGCAGCATCGACTTCATCGACACATTGAAGAGCAGGATCTCCAGCGTGAAGAGCATCCCGGCAAGGGGGGCCTTGAATATGCCGGCCACGGCACCGGCGGCACCGCAGCCCAGAAGCACGGTCACGCTGCGGTACGACAGCCCGCAGACCCGCCCGAGGTTAGAGCCTATGGCCGCACCGGTATAGACTATAGGGGCCTCGGCACCCACAGAGCCGCCGAATCCTATGGTAAATGACGACGTCAGGACGGAAGACCACATGTTATGCGGCTTGATTCTGGACTCGTTGCGGGACACGGCAAGCAGAACCTTGGTGACGCCATGCCCGATATTGTCCCGGACGACATACCTCAGGAGCAGCATGGAGATGAACATCCCGACTCCAGGGAAGACAAGGAAGCCCCATTCCAGGCTGCCGCCATCGAACGAGCTGTCGATAAGCCCGCTGATGACGGTAATGGCCCAGTCAAGGACAACGGCGGCGCACCCAGAGAGCACGCCGACCAAAAAACTTAAATACAGAAGTCTGTTCTGTTCAGATATTTTTCCGAGAACCCTATTCAGTAGCATCGGACTGGTCATCTTCGCCCCCGTACTGGGAAATGTTCTCGTCAGGGAGAGTTCCGCCTTCGTCTCCACCCTCACCTGCAGTCCCGGCAACCTGCTCGTTCTCTGCATCCTCCTCACCTTCGAGCCACCTCTCTATATCGTCCGCATCATCAATCTTGACCTTGATCTTGACCAGATAGATGGCATCCGGAATCTCAATCATCACAGCATAGAACGGAGTCCCGTCCGGCTTGGTATATTTGACAAGATCGGGGAGATAATCGCTGAATCCCCTCGGGTACTTCTCCAAAAATGCCTCCGCAAGTTCACGGGACATGTTCTCATAACTCACGATGTGACGCTTCTTGTTATCTTGTGCCATAATGAAGTTTGTCTTTGCGTATTTGAATTGGAGTGCAATAATACTACTTTTTCTGATTTTTCTGAAAAAAAACAGCTTTTTGCGCTTTTTTTCTTTCAGGATCGCGCTCGACAAAGACAGGCTTCATGGTCCGCGGATCCAGACCGGTCTTGAACATCACCGATGAGGTCGTCATCGGAGTCGGCATGAAGTCCTGCACCTGATCCATCCAGATGCCCTTCAGGCAAGGATTCGCGGCAAGTTTCCACATGTCCTGCAGCGTGCACCCGGGATGCGACGAGATGAAATACGGGACAAGTTCCGTATGCGTGCCGTTCTCCCGGTTGACCTTGTCAAACTCCCTGCGGAGCCGCTCGAACAGGCGGAACGACGGCTTGGCCATATAGTACAGCACCTTGTCCTCGGTATGTTCCGGCGCCACCTTGAGCCGTCCGGAAGTGTGCTTCAGCATAAGTTCCTTCAGATACGGCTTGCCGGTGTCGTCCACAAAGCCGTTCTCGTCCAGGAAAAGGTCGTATCGGACTCCGCTCCCGATATAGGAATGCTTGACCCCGCGCACGGCGTCCACCCTGTGATAGAGGTTCAGCACACGCGAATGGTCCCGGTCGAGATTTCGGCACGGCGCGGGGAAAAGGCAGGATTTGCGACGGCATACCGCACATTTCTCAGGATCCTTGCCGTGCATGCCGTACATGTTGGCGGTAGGGGCTCCGAGATCGGAAATGTTGCCGTGGAACTCCGGCATCGCCGCCAGCTTGCGGACTTCGGACAGGATCGACTCCTCCGAGCGGGACTGGATGAACTTCCCCTGATGGGCGGCTATCGTGCAGAAATTGCAGCCGCCGAAACACCCACGGTGCGTGATGATGGAATCCTTGATCATGTCATACGCCGGGATGCGCTTGCCTTTGTATCTCGGATGCGGACGTTTGGTGAACGGCAAGTCCCAGAACGAATCCATCTCCTCCTGCGTCGCCGGAGGATAAGAAGGGTTGATCTGGACGAACCCGTCGGCGACAGGCTCGATTATGACCTGCTGGTGGAGCATGTTGGCGTGGGTCTCTATCTGATGGAAATTCTCCGCGAAAGCGCGGTCGTCCTCCAGGCACTCTTCGTAGGAATGGAGCACGAGAGGGTTGTCCACCCGCCACTTCCCCTTGCGGAAGAATGCCAGCTGGGGAATCTTCTCCATCTGTCGGAGATTGCGTCCGGACTCGATGGCCCGAGTCAGTTCAAGCATCGGCCGCTCGCCCATGCCGTAGCACAGCCAGTCGGCTCCGCTGTCCAACAAGATGGAACGCATCAGGCGGTCGTCCCAATAGTCATAGTGGGTCAGGCGGCGGAGCGAAGCCTCCACTCCCCCGATGACGACCGGGACATCAGGCCAGAGCTCCTTCAGGATACGGGTGTAGACGGTGACGGCCCTGTCCGGCCGCTGCCCGGCCTTGCCGTCCGGGGTATAGGCGTCATCGTGGCGCAGACGCTTGGCGGCCGTGTAATGGTTGACCATCGAGTCCATCGCCCCGGCGTTGACGGCAAAGTAGAGACGCGGCGCGCCGAGCTTGCGGAAATCACGCAAGTCATCACGCCAGTTCGGCTGGGGGACGACGGCCACCCTGTAGCCGAACTTCTGAAGGTATCGCGATATGCACGCGGTACCGAAACTCGGATGATCCACAAAGGCGTCACCCGTAAAGAAGATGACGTCTATGTAGTCCCATCCGAGAGCACGGACCTCCTTGACGGAAGTCGGAATATTACATTCTGTCAGGCAGTTCAATTCCCAGTATTCCCATTCCGGCGCGGAGCACCGCAGCCGTGTCAGATATAAGTTCGAGCCTCATCTCAAGCAGCTTGCCGTCAGGCTCGCGGAGTATGCTCGTGTCGTGATAGTACTGGTTGAACTCCTTCGCCAGCTCGTAGCAGTAGTTGGCTATGAGGGCGGGAGAATATGCGGCCGCAGCCTCCGCGACTTTCTGCGGGTAGGACGAGAGCAGCTGCACAATGCGTATCTCCTTGGGGCTGAGTTCGGCGTCCTGCGCCACCGCGGCCTTGCGGCCCGCTTCCGCCGCCTTGCGGAGAATCGACTGGATACGGGCGTGGGTGTACTGGATGAAAGGCCCCGTGTTGCCGTTGAAATCAATCGACTCCTTAGGGTTGAAGAGCATCTTCTTCTTCGGGTCCACCTTGAGGATGAAGTACTTGAGAGCCCCGAGCCCTATTATGCGGTAGAGTCTCTCCTTCTCCTCCTCAGGCATTTCGGCGAGTTTGCCGCTCTCCTCGGAGGTCTCCTTGGCTTCCTGGTACATCTTCTCTATAAGGTCATCGGCATCGACCACGGTGCCCTCCCTCGACTTCATCTTGCCTTCCGGAAGCTCCACCATGCCGTAAGAGAGATGGTAGATGCAGTCGGCCCAGCTGAAACCGAGCTTCTTGAGGATGAGCTTGAGCACCTGGAAATGGTAGTTCTGCTCATCTCCGACCACATATATCAGAGAGTCAAGCTTGTGCTCACTGAAGCGGCGCTCCGCGGTCCCGAGATCCTGGGTGATGTAGACGGAAGTGCCGTCAGAACGGAGAAGCAGCTTGCGGTCAAGCCCGTCCGATGTCAGGTCGCACCACACGGAGCCGTCCGGATCGCGGACGAACACGCCCATGTCAAGGCCCTTCTGCACAAGCTCCTTGCCCAGGAGGTAGGTATCGTGCTCATAGTCAGTCTTGTCAAAACTGATTCCGAGGGCCTTGTATGTCTGTTCAAAGCCGGCGAACACCCACTCGTTCATCATCTGCCAGAGAGCGCGGACAGCCGGGTCGGCCTCTTCCCACTTGACCAGCATCTCGTGCACCTTGTCCATCACGGACGGGTCCTCTTTCTCCATCTTGGCGAACTCCACATAGCAGTCGCCTACGAGATGGTCACCCTTCTTGCCGCTGCTCTCAGGAGTGGCGCCATTGAAACGCTCCTTCCAGGCATACATGGACTTGCAGATATGCACGCCCCTGTCATTGACGAGGGTGGCCTTGATGACCTCGTTGCCGGCCGCCTTCAGGAGGTTGGACACGGACGCGCCGAGAAGATTGTTGCGCACATGCCCAAGATGAAGAGGCTTGTTGGTATTCGGCGAGGAGAACTCGACCATGATTCTGCGCTCTGTCGAAGGAAGCTGCCCGAAATCAGGATTGGCCGCGATACTCTCGAGGCTCTCCTTCCAATAGAGGTTGGAAAGGCTGAGATTGAGGAAACCCTTGACCGAATTGAAAGCGCTCACTTCCGGGCAGTTGGTCTTGAGCCACTCTCCGAGCGCGTTGCCCGTGGCATCCGGAGACTGGCGGGTGATGCGCAGGAGCGGGAACACCACGAGGGTGTAGTCACCCTCGAACTCCTTGCGTGTCGGCTGGACCTGGAGCGTCTCCGGAGTCACATCTGCCCCGTAGACAGCCTTGATGGCCTCTGAGGCCTTCGCGGCTATGAAATTCTCTGCACTCATCAGCCCAGATATGTCTTGAGAAGTTTGCTTGCGGCCGGCTTCTTGAGTTTGCGTATAGCCTTCTCCTTGATCTGGCGCACTCTCTCGCGGGTGAGGTCAAGCCTCTCCCCTATCTCCTCAAGGGTCATCTCCTGGCAGCCGATGCCGAAAAATGACTTGATGATCTCGCGCTCTCGGCCGGTAAGTATCTGGAGGGCACGCTCGATCTCGGTGCTGAGGGACTCGTTGGTGAGTCCACGGTCGGCGCTCGGAGAGTCGTCATTCGGGAGGACATCAAGGAGACTGTTGTCCTCGCCTTCCACGAACGGAGCGTCCACGCTGACATGACGGCCAGACACACGGAGAGTGTCGTTGATCTTGTCCTTAGGTATGTCTATCATCTCGGCCAGCTCGTCCGCGGACGGCTGACGCTCGTTCTCCTGCTCGAACTTGCCGAGGGCCTTGTTGATCTTGTTGAGGGAACCGACCTGGTTGAGCGGAAGCCGCACGATACGGCTCTGTTCCGCCAATGCCTGCAGGATGGACTGACGGATCCACCACACGGCATAAGATATGAACTTGAAGCCTCGGGTCTCGTCAAACTTCTCCGCAGCCTTGATCAGACCGAGGTTCCCCTCGTTAATGAGATCCGGAAGGCTGAGACCCTGGTTCTGATACTGTTTCGCCACTGAAACCACAAACCGGAGATTGGCTCTGGTGAGCTTCTCGAGAGCTTCCTGGTCGCCTTTGCGGATCCGCTGGGCGAGCTCCACCTCTTCTTCAGGTGACACCAGCTCCTCCCGGCCTATCTCCTGGAGATACTTGTCCAGGGATGCGCTCTCGCGGTTGGTGATAGATTTTGTAATCTTAAGTTGTCTCATTATACTATATAAAAATATTGTCGCGGCCGGACTGGTATCCGGTCGCGACAACACTATGAGTGCCTGCCGCCGTGCCGACTACTGGTCCTTACCGAAGCCGAAGTACCCAGGTCTGCCGGAAGCGGTCACGCCTTCGATGAAGACGGCGCCGTTGCTCTTCTTGGCTATATCAATGACATCCTTAGGCTTGCTGACTTTCTTGTCATTGACATACATGATGATGAATCCGTCCTCGCCGCCCGCTTCGGCAATCTTTCCGTTGCCAGCGGAGACGATCTCGACTCCCTTCTTGGCAGCCTTGAGCGTGGCCCCGTAGAATACGACCGTACCGTCCGCGTTCTGCGCCGCCACAAGGGACTCCTCATCCTGGAATACTACCTGAAGTTTCAGGGTCTTTCCGCCGCGGATGAGTTCGACCTCAGCCTTGTCGCCAGGATGGAAGGCATTCACCTTCTCCTGAAGTGCCTGCGGGGTGGCGGTCTTGGTCGAATCTATGGCGATGATGATATCCTCCGCCTTGATTCCGGCCTTGTCCGCTGACCCTCCCTTCACAACTTCAGCTATATATACGCCGTCGAGGGAAGAAAGTTTCATCTTTTCCGCCATTTCTTCATTTATCGCAGTGATTGAAACTCCGAGTTTCGCACGCTTCACCGAACCGAAGTCGATGAGATCCGCAACGATCTTGTGGACGATGTTGGAAGGAATCGCGAATGAATATCCGCTGTATGATCCCGTGGTCGATACGATGGCGGTGTTGATGCCGACAAGTTCACCGGACTTGTTGACCAGCGCGCCGCCGGAGTTGCCCGGATTGACGGCAGCATCGGTCTGGATGAACGACTCAATCTTGAATTCGCCGCCGGAAGACATCGAGCGGCCCTTGGCGCTGACGATGCCTGCGGTGATGGTCGAGCGCAGCTGCTCCCCGAGAGGGGAACCTATCGCAAGCACCCATTCGCCGAGGCGGAGCTTATCGGAGTCGGCGAACTGAAGCACAGGCAGGCCGGTCGCGTCAATCTTGATGAGGGCGACATCGGTGGCCGGGTCGGTGCCTATCACCTTGGCCGTATATTTCTTGTTGTTGTTGAGAGTGACGGTGACATTGGTCGCATTGGCCACCACATGGTTGTTGGTCACGATATATCCGTCCTCGCGGATG
>ULRB01021757.1_pt1 | contig 17846 bp, 17 predicted proteins | sample 1955051 | NCBI WGS metagenome assembly ULRB01 (sample SAMEA4835671, study PRJEB28245) | human gut metagenome | biome: gut microbiome; material: fecal sample | place: Denmark | collected 2008 | reverse complement strand
TGCCGCCGCAGCGGAGCCTGGCGTACATTTTAGTCGACCTCTTGCGGACTCTTGGCTCCGCGGCTATCAATCTTGTAAACTTCCGCCTGAAATCGTCGCTTACATCTCAAAATACAAATAAGTTTAAGCGAACTCTACCAAGCGTAACTTAAGCCTTAATACTCCTTCTCGTTAAAGAGAAGGATAAACCTTATTTTAGGTACTTGTAGCACGGATTTCAAACCTTTAAGTACGATTTTCAGTACGATTAATTTTCCTCAATATGCCACAATATGCAATATGGTTTTAGACAGCATTCAATCAATTTCATTTGTGTACACATTTGCCTTCACCTTTTTGGTATTTTAAAATTATTCAAAATAAATGCGGTGGGACATCCAAAGCCTATCATATTCCATAAATTACCACTATCCGGCGCAAAATGCCTGGAAATGACATAGGTAAAAACGCCTCATTTTTCTAGGGGCATGAAATCGTACTAATCGTATGTTAAGGAAGTGTCTCTATTTCTTCAGCTTGTCCACCAAAATATCCACGGTAGTACATGGATTGTGCGAAGCATAATCAGTTCCGGAATAAGCCAATCTAAGATTTTGTGCCCTCAATACTGCATTTTCTTGGCTTCCGTATTTCCGGAGGATGTCATACATCACATCTCCTCCCTTCTTATATGTGAACTCCGGTACATGCCGCCTTATCTCTCTTTCGAGGATGTCAATGTACTGGCAACGACTCACCGACGTTCTCATGTCAATGAAATGCAAGCAGAACCAAAGCTCGAAGGATTCATTCGACCAGGCACATTGAAAACCGGCTTTCTCGGCAAGCTGTATCGCTTCATTGAAATCCTCATTGTCATCCTTGTCGAATACCAGCCATTTATAGTCGAAGGTGCTCAAATCTCGAATCCTAAGCGCTTCCTCAAGCAACTTTTTTGTGCTGCGGTCAGCGCCGACAACCTGCACCCGCGAGCGTCTGCTCGTAAAGTGTCGAAAATATTCAGGTTCAGTCTTAGTTCCCTCGCTTACTATCAGAAAGCTATAAAAAAGCTCTCTGGTACCCTCATTACGCCGTGACTTTGTTCCTGCGTGTCTTGAAGATAGTTCTTCACGCTGTTTCTTTGTCAGATGCTTTGCCATAGCCAAGTTCTCCTACAAATATGGAATCGCTCCATACCGCCCATTAATATAGTCCTTTTCATAACTGCGGTCGTTGCGGACCTTTACGCCGGAAGCATCCTTGAATTCTACAAGCGAGTATAGGTCTGTGGATGCCGTCTCATCCTTTTCGGTAAACCATATTTGATCACGACGAAGGAACTTGTTGTCAAGAAGATTGGTGTCATGAGTCGTGAATATCAGTTGCGAACCCATCGGATTGGTTTCTTTGCTATTGAAAAGGGATATGAGCATTCTGGTAATCATGGGGTGCATACTGCTGCCGAACTCATCGATTACAAGCACGCGGCGGCTGGACAGGGCCTTCACGAAAATCGGAGCCATGTCGAAAAGTTTGTTAGTCCCGTTCGACTCGGTGTCGGAAAGGGACATTGATATCTCACCGGTCGCTTTCCCGCTTGCGTCATATACTTTATGAGTCGTCACTGCCCTGATGGAAGGGTTGTCCACCCTTCTGATAGTCTCAAATCCGAGTTTGAACCTTGAAAGGAAAGAGTTCAGCTCGTCGTCTGAAATCGAGATCGCCTTTTCGGAGAGTGTTTCCGATTTATCTCCATCGAAAACGGCAAAACATTTAAGTTCGCGCATAATGAGGCCGGCAATTCTGTCATTGAACGCGTCAGCTACAGAAAGGAATAGAGCATTGTCTCTGGTCCTTTCCACCATATCTTCCGCAGATTTGTAGTGAGATGTGACTCCAATGCCGTCTTCCGAACGGACAAACAGACATTTTTCACGACCCTTATTGCCGGTTTTAAAGTACAGATACTCTTCGTATATCCTATCCTTCTTTGCTGAAAAGCCATAGCGATACCAATCATCATCTATAAGAAGTTCTATTTCGAAGCAGGAAGGCTTTGTGCGGCTATCCTCGTCAAACATAAAAGGCGCCATCGGCAGTTCTTCAGACGAATTGTAACTCGCAGAATCATATACAGTCGTGAGAAATGTCCGTATAGCCTCTATCAAATTGCTTTTCCCGCTTGAATTGGCTCCGTACAGCACTGCAGAAGGAAGGACGGACAGCCCAACCGTCGAGAACAGAGACTCCTCATATTCTTTAATTGTCGCAGCTGTTAAATCCAATGTCTTTTTTGCCTTGAAAGACCGGAAATTAGATAATGTAAAACTCAGTAGCATATCAGTCGTTTTCTGCAAAGTAAGTGAAAAAATTACATAAACTCAAGTTTTATGAGAAATTTTCTCATAAAATATAAATTTTAGTGCCAAATCAAGCATTTAACGACCGTATTTATAATCACGAGTTCTAGCAGTTGAAGGTTGTTCACATATTTACTACATTTGTAAAGTTTTTATTCAAAAACTTTTATGGATAATGCAGAACAAGTTCCCGATTCCGGTGATAAGGGAAGCTGTCGCAAATGTACTTATACATCAGGATTTTTATATTTCTGGAGCAGGACCGTTGGTGGAAATGTTTGATAATCGCGTTGAGGTTACCAATCCGGGAATTCCTCTGGTTGACATCAAGAGAATTGTCGACAATCCTCCGAAGTCTCGCAATGAGAAACTGGCGCCAATGATGAGGCGCCTCAAAATGTGCGAAGAACTTGGTTGGGGATGGGATAGAATGGTATTGGCTTGCGAGATGTTATATATGCCGGTGCCGAGGATAGAAATTTTTCCAGACTCCACAAAAGTTACTCTATTTTCACAATGGAATTTGCAAACATCCCAATGGAAGATAAACTATGGTCCTGCTATCTTCATGCCTGCCTACTGTATATTCAGTGGGATGACTGACAAATGCATCGTTGAGAAAGCGGTTCGGAGTAAAAGATTCATTGACTGGGAGCATATCAAGACTCATCAAGGAGGCTGTTAGTCAAAGACTCATCAAACCTCTTGATTCGGATACCGCACCACGGTATATGAAGTACATCCCGACGTGGGCATAATTTAACTTGCCGGTAACTTGCTGGCAACTTGATTTAACTTGCGACATCAAGCGTCTTCGGCAACAGTTTGGCATAGGTCTTTTCGGTGTCGATTACATATGAATGACCAAGGAGATTGCCGAGAACGCCATTCTGGGAGCGCGTCTTGGATATATGTTGCATTTGCTACTTTCCATTAGCTTATGCTTAATAACGTCATCAAAGCTTACTCTGACTCGGATAGCGCAACAATAGTGTGTCTCTATTCCGAACAATTGTAAACGAGTGATTTGTTCCTTGCACCGTTTCATCAAAATAGGAACGTGGAAGATCAAACAAATGATGACCATCTACATCAAGAATCATATCACCCTCTTTCACTCCGAGATCTTGCCAAAATGACCCTTCTTTCAAGAAATCGACTACGGCGTGCCCTTCTTTGCTCCTAAAAGCACGAAAACGAAATTCTGTGCCATCCTTCTGCCTACTTTGATCCTCTTGTAACGAGATATGTGCAATGGGAATCAGTTCGATACGATTTCCAGCAGGATAGAGTCGCAGATTAAACGACTTTAAAAAGTCCATTCCTGCCACAATCATTTCATGCTCTCCTGAAATACGCCATTGTCGTGATAATTCGCGGTGTTCAATCCATATTTTTCGGCCCAATAATCCATATTCATGCAATAGATAAAGAGTTGGGGTAACACCGTTTTTGGAAGGACAAACGTATTTCTGGGTTACTTCGTCACTTAGTACCGAACGCATCGTACTGTCGGGTTCGGCATACAGATAAACAAGTGATTCAGGACTTCCTGTATCCAATACCAAATCTGCTTGTGGGTGCACGTAAGCGTTCAGATGACGGAACCTAAACGGAAATTTTCTAATAACGAACTGGTTTTCAACGAGATCCAATCGTAAAGAGACGCCTTGACAGGGGAAAATGGTGTGATCATATACAGAGAGAAGTTTATTCTCGCAGTCTATCTCCCACATGCGAGTCTCATCATTTGGAATGGAGAAAATTCCATCGGCAGCAAGGGAGTTCAGATCCCGTCCATCTACGATTCTACATTCAGGATAGCAGACCCTGCTATTTCCAATTGAAAGCGAGACAGTACCCTTCAAAGTCATGTATGGGATGTCACGCTCGAAATTCCATCCCGACTTCAGAGACTCGGTCGGGCGGAACCGATTGATTAAACCATTTTTTTTCGCAAAGTTCTTGTCCAAAATAAGCATTCCGGCACATCCTGTGTCAAAAATCAATCTACAAGGATATACGGAGTCCAACTTCGTTTCAATTACAGGATGACCAAGCATGTCGTACTCGAATCTCTCCGTTGCAGGCTCAAATATACATGCGGGAACGTGCGACTGCGTCCCTCCTTCTTGATTAATGCAACCGGAGACAAGGAAAAGAATGAAAAAAAGGAGTCTTTGATACATGATGGTCAATATTATTACAAAAAAAAGTAGACTGGCCAATATGTAGTTATTGACCAGTCTTATTACTTAACTAGTCCAAAAATCACGGCAACCACCATTACCATCGTCTATCATAAGGGCAGAATCTGCTGTTTTTTCAACAGAATTCTTATTTCCTGTCCAATTGTCATGTCCATTGTCTTCAATGGAGGAACCACCAACATTTCGATAATAGCAAGAACAGTTGCAGACATTTCCCCCTTTGGTGTGAACCATTTCGGCTTTTGAAAGACTCGCCGATTCGATATGATTTATCTTTATCGATTTCATAATAATTGTTCTTTAGTTTTGCTTCTTAGTATATGACAATTTTCTTAAAATCAAGTAGATAATTCATTTATTATCAGGTAATTATATTTGCAAAAGACCTTAAAAATACTTAAATTTAAGGTGATTAACTCCCACATTAACACCATGTTACGAAGTCCTAAGGCTCACTACAAAAGTAGTGATTTGTTCTCAATATTGAGAGAACATTTTGGAAAGATATGAATTTGGCAAGGATAAATGCAATGAGCATGATGATATGCGCTCTATGCAAAGTGCAGCGGATCAGATTGATATTTTCAAATTATTGTCATATACTTAGGTTTTAAAATAACGTTTTATATATTTGCAACAGAAACTGATAACTGAACATACAGTGCATATCATTTCATATGGTGAATTGACACAACTATAGAACATGTCGTTTTATATTGAATATTTGCTTTTAATATATTTTTGTTAAATTTAAAACAAACGCACGATTTATGTATGGATAACTCAAGATGGGCAAGATCGTTAGTAACATATTGCTGTTCATAATCCTTATACATATTGTATCTTGTGTGAACAATCAGCCGGAGGTATCTTCTCCACTTCCGGCAAATGTATTTATTACGGGTAATTCGCATATTGCCATATCTGTCCTGATAGATTCTTTAAATTTTAATTTTTTGTTTGATACCGGGGCCAGTGGCAAATTGATTGTCTCGGATACAGTTGCATCATTATTGGGGATATCAGATTCATTGAGTGTCAATTCAAAAATGGGATACGGATTTTCTCCGACACCCCCATTGAAAGTAAAAGAGGTGACAAAATCACCTCTTGATGTGACTATTGGAGGTATGCTCTTACGCTATGACGAAATCATCATTGACAATTCGATAGCTGCCTTGAATGCTGACGGTATAATATCAATTCCTAAAGGAGATTGTCACATATGGCATTTAGATTTCGACAGAATGAGATTGGAACTTTCTGATTCGTTATCAGCGTTACAGACGGCAGAATATGAAGATGGTACTTTCGATTTGTATGAGCATAGAGGAAATTATTTCGTGAAGGATATTCCGTTGGCGTTTGTCTCCGGACATTCTGGAAATACATATCATTACATCGATGACTATATGATTGACACTGGCAGTCCATACGAGATTGTATTGATGGGAAAAGGCGGACACAAAGGGAACTATGAACAGCTGATTGCCTACCTCGCTGACAATTCACTCAATTTTGAATATCTAATGCGCACAGGAAGTGAGGTGATCCATAATAAAATGTATTATATCGCCGAAAGCGGAATGGCCTGTGATACTGTGCAGATAATAAACGAAAATAAGTCACAATCTGGCTTTTCCATGAATATTTTGGGTGTTGGTTTTATGTACCGGTACAATCTTATTTTCGATTTGCACTCTAAAAAACTGCAGTTAAAGAAAAGGAACTGTTCAAAAGATTTCAATGAGACAGTTCTGTCTATCTGTGGATCTAATATGGATACGTATACAACTGCCGCGCACACAAATATTGTAGCGAGCATCAATCATAACTCCTTATTATATAAAGCCGGTATACGTAGATTTGATGAGATTACCGGGGTAACTAGCAGGTCGATGGAAGGTAACACCTCGAAAATATTTAAAATGGCGGAAAAAGGTGACACCCTGTACTTTTCAATTGTCCGGAACGGTCATAAACTGAACATCCCTGTTGTCAAGTAGCTTATTTCGATATTGCATTACACCCCAAGGTTGAATCTTATCTTGAACATTACTGTGACCGGGCGCAAGAGGTAATTGTATTGGTAATTGGTGATGTCTGACCACAAACGTTGGTTGTAGAAGTTGTTGTCCAGCAAGTTGCGTCCTTCGAGGATGTACTCTATCTTCTTTGCCTTGAGTTTCAGGGATGCGTCCAAGAAGAAGATGTTCCGGCTTCCGGAGGAGATGGCGTCGTTGAGATAATGCTCTCCGCTTATCTTTAGCGTGACCCGTTTGAAAAATACGAAATCTAAGCGTAGCCTCTGGTGCAGGGCGTTGATGGCTTTGAGTGCATCTGTTTGTTCATTATTTTCGCCTAAAATCTCGCTGCCGCTCCGCACATATCTCGCATAATATTCCAGAAACGCGTTGGCGGCAAGACGCGAAGAGACTTCCAGCCCGACAGGCAGACTCCAGATGGCGGTATTCGTAATTGTTCCTTGTCGGAGAATGTCCATTAAGTTCCTGCGGTAGCCCACCGGAATGCCCACTGTTGTGGAGATGGCATTGAACCGCTTTTCAATCTTTCCCTCTATTCCCCAACCTTGAGACGTGTTTTGAATGTCGTAAGTCCGTACTCTGCTCAGTGAGCTGAAATATTCCGTGCCGTACATCAGATTGGAATCGTTCCGCCGGTAATCGGCTTTGACAGATCCGAACAAGGACAGCAGGGCATCAGCATAGCGCAATTCCGCACTGTAATTTTGGTGTAATCCTTCGGCGATTCGGCCATCCCTGCTGCCTATCAATCGGTAGTCGGTCATAATGTAGCCGCTATATATGCCCGAGGCTGCTCCGAGGTTACCGATAAGGCTGCCTGAGGCCAGGAAACTGAGATTGGGCGTTATTTTCCAGTCCAATCCGATGTGGGGATTGAAATACACCTTGTCCTTGCTCTTGTCTTCTCCTGAAATGTGGTCGCTGGAAAACACGTATGAATAGACCGGGCTTATGCCTGTGGCGATGCTGAAATCCCGATGACGATAAGTCATACCGAGGTTAGCGCGAACGTCGAAACGGTGGTAGTCCGTGTCATTGCGCAGACTGTCCGGGATTGATTTGCCGTCAGAGGATGCCGTCACAGGATCATACAAGACGCTCGTCATTTCCTGAAGATCCGCGGAGAATCCCATCGAGGCGTGCAGGTCTATGCCTACCTTTGGAAATGTCTTGATGATTAATACGTTGTTGTCTGTGCGGAACTTGCGGTTGGACATCTCTTGCAGTGCTTCCTGTGCGTCATAGCCGAAGATCTCGGGGTACAGTACCGGTGTCACCCTTAGGTTTGAAGGCATTTCCGCCGCATTGACTCGTGAGGTGAAGTTCAAACGTATGTCACCGTTCAACACTTTGATGAAGCGGATGTCGTTTTGCAGACGCGACTGTCTCATCCTGAACCGCTGATCCACCGTTTCCGTGCCGTTCAGCACTTTGCCTAAATTGTTATCCCATTTAGCCCCGAACGACAGCTGCTCGCTAAGATAGATACTCTTGTCGTTCCGGTTGTATTTGGCCTTGAGCTCCGTCTCGTCTGTGGTTTCGGTGGCGGATGTCGTCTCTTCTACCTCAAGCGGTGTCTCTCCGGGAATATAATATGTGGTTAGTGAATTGGAGTTGAACCTCTGACGGTCTCGCAAGTACATTGCGTTCAGGTTGAGCGTGTGGTCTGAGATCTCACTCAACTTGAAGATGTTGCTTATGGAGACCGTGTGAGTCTCATTGTCCATATACCTTTCGCGGTCGGTGTCGGGAGTCGCAGGCTTGTGAACGGACAATGGTGAATATTCTTTGTCCAGCCGGTCGTAGAACGATTCCAGTTCGGATGTCACGTCCTGCCCGGCATTGTTCGTTTTGTATGTCGTCATCGTCTGCCATTTCCCTGTGAAATACATCGCGGCAAGTTCTCCGTTCCAAAGCCAAGGCTTATAGCCTGCGCCTAACTGTATGGTGGAAATGAGACTGCCCTTAGCGTTGTTCTTAAGCCGCAGGTTGATGGCGGCGTCAGGGGAGTATTCCAACCCCTCAATTGCCCTTATTGGTTGGTGATTCTCCATTACCTCCACTCTTGCGATGTCCTTGGCTCGGACGTTGTTCACGGCAACTCCGTAACGTCCTCCCATCAGATCCAAGCCCTCGATGTAGAACTTGTTTATCGGCCGGTTGTTGTATCTTATCTGTCCAGCGTCGCTGACATCGATGCCGGGCATCTTCTTCAGTACGTCCCCAATAGACCGGTCCACAAGGCTGTCAGCGTATGCGCTCACAATATAGCTTAGGGTGTCCCCTCGTCGTTTGACAGGTTCAGCCCTTACCACAACCTCTTTGATCGTGGTTTCCTCGAACTCCACTTGGAAATCCAATGGCTTCGCCGGCAGCCGGACTATACGGAAAGTGTTCTTCAGATTGAATCCGGTTACCATTATCCTTACCGAATCGGCTGAACTGTTATATTCGAAAAGGAATGTCCCGTCCGCACCGGTGATGTCGAACCCATATACTTTCTTTGCGTCGGGTGTCTGGAATATGACATTTGCGCCTGCCACGGTCTCGCCGCTCTTCGCATAACGTACTGTCCCGCTTATTGTCATCTGCGCCATAGCAGGCTGGACAACAGTTTGAGCGAGCAGCAATCCTGCGGTGAACAGCATTATCGTGGCCTTTATATTCATTGAGATAGATGTGTCCTTATTTCAGTTCCCGTTGAGGGATATAGCCGATGTAAGCGGCATATTCCTGCGAGGTCATATCACGCAGTTTTCCGGTGTTCGGGTCTCTCATCTTGAATTTCATTATACCGACACCGTTGGAGGTGGCGTGCCTGTAAGGGTCTTGCCACCGCATATCGTTGATGCGAAGGATATCTTCCCTTGCGCATTTGATGACTTGCGGTGTCTTGTACTTGTACATTGCTTCCGAACGTGGTTTCTGAATCTCTATCAGCTCGTATGTGTAAAGTTTGTCAGCATCTTCGGCTTTTAGAATCAGCCCCGGCAGACCGCATAACTTCCACGGGCCGTAGCGCAGAGGAATGTCGTATGTGAACCAGGCGTGCCATCTCCTGCCGCGGAAGTCGGCTACGGCCTCGCTACACTCATAACCGAGAACCTGAGCGGTCTTGCCCGTTATCTTCCAGTCAAAAGTCGGTATCGGCTCAGAGTAAGAGTAGGTCTTTTTTCTGATGGCATTGATGACGGTAAGTGTTCCCGTTTCCGGGTAGTTGAAAAACAAGTCCTCGTACTGTCCTGTCTCACCCGGTTGCAGATCCTCGGTTCGCTTGTATGAGCCTCCGGCTGACTTCCTTTCTCCAGTAACCGAATGCTTATACCAGGTGGAGTCCATCACTTCGGCGAACCGGCTATAGTAACGTACATACTTGACGCCTATTTCCAAGACTTGGTTGTCGTAATACTTTTCGTGGCCTACAGTGTCCTCGGAAAACTTTGTTCTGTACGTGAATCTGTAATTGACCTCGTCAATGACGGCCTTCTGCCTCGGATCGCGAAAATCAGCGTCAACGGAAATCTGGGCTTCCGCTGAAAATGAAAGGACCAACATCAGGATAGCCAGGCAAGCGTGTGATAAGGAATATTTCATAATCCTAATGAATGTTATCATTTTGCGACTATTTAGGGATTGTCGTTAAATGTTTTCAATCTGAGCGAAGCAGCAGACAATCCCTTCAATTTCTGCGTCCGACTCATCAAAAATTCAATTTTATATCTGTTTCCGGTCGTTTCGGCCGGATTTTTTGTCTGTTTTCATGGCTAGGATACAGTTCCCCTGCAAGAGCACCGCATTGACCGCAAGTTTCAGTGTCAGGCAGCCGCCAAACGCGCCCTTTGTTCTATCCTGTCCGCCAGTTGCACCACGTTTGCCGTGTGGATGCCGAAGAAGATGTAAAGGATTTCCGTCCGCTTCGTCCTGGCCTTGACCCTCCGGAGATCGTAGTGCTCTTTCTGTGTCCCGAACGAGCCTTCCATCGCAGTCGCCTTCACTCTGGCAAGTTCCTTTCGGACAAGGTCTTTCTCCTTTTTCTTCTCACCGAACGGACGGCCTCTTTTTACGAACGATATCTGTATCCGTTGTTATTCTTCCCGTGTTATTCATAAAATTCATTCAAAATTAATGAAAACATTATTCAAATTTCCAAAAGAACTCGATATCCTTTTTTTTCTCCGAATCGCTCTATTCCAAGTCGCATCAAACTGTCTTTATATTCATAGAAATATCTACTTGCATATGAATCCGTGAATTGATTGTCACCTAGGTGTGTCACGATATCATAATTGCGCAGACCCGCTTTGTAGGTTGGCATATTGCGACCGACATCAATGGCAACTGCTGCCGAGTCGTTTTTGAAAGGTATCATAGTTATGCCGGAATAAGATGCCCCATGGTTCTGAACGTATTCATAAAAATCCTCCTCTACAGTGTTTTTTTTCAAATAAGCCTTACGTTCATTTAAATCAAAGATGATGTTGAATTTAGATAATAATCCTAGACCAGCAACAACTTCATCAAACCCATAATCTGATGTTATAAAAGAGATTATAAGTGTGTCTTTGACTATTCCAGAATCTGTAATATGATATGTTTTAGTGGAAGTGATTTCTTCATAATGAAGAATCGAATTATCTTCAAAAAATGATTTTTCTTCCTTGTGGTTTTCTGGATTACCTATCATTGCCAGAGAAATACCATATGTTCCCGTATCTATTAGTAAATCAAAACATTGTGACAAAGTGACATCATTATTTCCACGAAAAACAAAAGGAAAACCTTTAAGACATAAATACCCATCATTGTAATAGACATCTGCTGTCAGGTCAAAGTTTTCAGCGCACATAAGTTCTTTATATCCGTCTTTTAGATCAAGACGGCAATTCTCAAAATCGAAATACCATATATGAGTGTCAGAATCCGGAATATTAATAATTACGTCAACACCATATTCTTTTTGCAAATCTGCCACAAAAAACTTATCATATCTAATGGTATCTCCAGCGAAACAAACATCAATACTATCGTGAAATAGTTTCCATCTGACTTTTCTTTTTGAGTATGAATAAAACACATCTTCTACTGTCATGCCACCAGAAAGACGTATTGAGTCAAGTTTCGGGAACTTTGACGCTATTCTTTTATCAACCACCAATCCGGGACAACCTGTGTCAAGTAAAGCATTTAAGCAAATACTGTCAATCTCAGCATTCAACTGAATATGTGTCACTCCACTATTTTTGTCGTATCGATAAGAAAAATTAGCATGCAATTCCGTTCCAGTTTTTATATCCGATCTAGAACTACATGAGCATATTAACGCTATTGATAATATTGCTCCAGTAATTTTCATAAAAATACTCAAGTTTCGCATTCGCAAGTGATATTTTATGAAATAAAAAGGGCTAAAGTATCTGATAATTTACCGATTGTCAGTATATTGTAAAAGCAAAATAACAAAAAATAGAACACTTTAGCCATGGACAAAAATAGACAAATAATCGGTAAACTGCAAGTATACCTATATACAATTGGTCAGGTTGATCATTCTGTTTCCGTTCTTTTCAATAAAGAATGCAGGTCGTTATGCTAATAGCGGTCTCGGGCAATTGTTTGGTTGCAAGAAGGATACTTTCTATCGCGTCATGAACAATGGCCGAACATTGACGGCTCGATACGACTAGAAGCGGGGAAAAACAGTGACATTAATCCTGGCTTCACAAAGAAGCAAAAAACAGCACAATACACCCAGTCGCGCGATAAGGATGAAAGGGTCAATGTCAGAAAAGGCGGCCATTGTAATAATGTTCCGCCTTAACTATTTGATTGTTAAGTAATTATCTGGGGGCAGGGGGCAATGGGGCTGCAATGCGCGTGAGCGCAGTGGGCTGGTTCTTTGATACATTGGATGAGACCGAACGTGTGGACGCTATATCAGCAGCAATCACTCACAACCATCCGGAAGGCATTAAGGGTGCACAGGCTACTGCCGCTGCTATCTGGACGGCCAGAAATGGAAAAACCAAGGAGGAGATTCGCGAGTACATTGAAAAGACATACGGATACGACCTTCATAAGACCTATGAGTATTGGCACTCTATCTACTGGTGGGACGCCAGCTGCCAAGAGACAGTACCGCAAGCGATAATTAGCTTCCTTGATTCCACAGATTTTGAGGATGCCATTCGCAAAGCCGTTTCTCTCGGCGGAGACAGCGATACGTTTGCGTGCATTACCGGCGGAATAGCAGAGGCGTATTATAAAGAAATTCCGCGAAGTATATCAGAACAGGTAGTCAAACCATTCCCTAAAATCTTCAACAAGATCCTGGACGCAGTGCGTAAGGAAACAGTCTACGGTATCACATGTAAGATTGTTGATTAACTTGGGTTGGATAAAACCATATAAATCCATACTGAAGATGAGAATATTTAGATTGACGCGAACATCATTCTCTCGTCTAGAAGGGAGAATTGGGCGGAATAGTGTACAACCCTAAAGTTATTTATCTCCGAACTGCCAATAATTGAGATAATAGAAAACCTTGTCATTAAATGACACTTTATTCGATTAGTTTTAGGATGCGTAAAGAAAAACAGTTAATTTTGTAATTGAAAACTCTGTCATCAAATGATATAAAATTCGATTAGTAATGACTGTTGAACAAAAAAATTGACTATCTCTGCGATTCCTTCCTGATTGAAAAATCTACCCGTTACGACATCAAAGGAAAGCGGTATATCAATTCTCCATATAAATATTATTTCATGGATTTGGGATTGCGCAACGCATGCATCAATTTCCGCCAATCGGAAAAAAGCCATCTGATGGAAAATATTGTTTACAATGAATTGAGGGCTCGTAGGTTCAATGTGGACGTGGGAGTCGTTCCTGTCGTGACAAAAGATAAAGACGGAAAACAGAAGCGTTCAACTCTTGAAGTCGACTTTGTCTGCAATTTAGGTAGCAGACGTTACTACATACAGTCGGCATACCGTATGGAGTCGGACGAGAAAATAAAGCAGGAACAAGCTTCTTTGCTGAAAGTGGATGATTCATTCAAGAAGATCATCGTTATCGGAGAAGAAAGTCCGGTTATAAGGGATGAATCCGGCATCACAACCATAAGCATTTATGATTTTCTCCTGAAGGACAATTCATTGGAATTATAAACCTTCTAGTAGCTCAGGCCGACTTAAACCGACAGCTTGCGGCTAATAAGAAGAGCTATTTGTCATATGACAATGTGGAATCACGACTCGTACTCGTCATCCATCGGCAGAATGGTCTCCGGTGCGGCATCCGCGACGATCCCGTCAGCAGGCCCAGTGCATTGTTCCTCATCTTCTTCATGAACCTGCGGTTGACCGGCATAAGTTCCTCCTCCGAAAAGGAGAGTTGAATACTCTCGTTATCATCAGACAGTGTCTGGCTCTGACGCTCGCGGAATTCCCGACCGAACATTTTTGACATCTCGCGCGCGGTACACTTGGATAGTTTGTGCCTGTTTTTACCCTGAAAAACAGGCAATTTTGGGCACGAAAAAAGCACCGGAACTATCCGATGCTTAAATCATAAATCATTGAAAATCAATCAATAATATTTTAACGAGTGGTTAACACTCCTCCTCGTTAAAGTAAAGGACAAAATCCTCTACAGGCCATTCAGAGGCCGTTTCTGAGGCTCCCGAAAGATTTTAAGGCAGTTTTTCAAAAATTATAATTATTCAAAATAACCTATTTTTTCAAAAAATTAAAGATGCCCTCAAAGGCCATCATATTCCTGCCAGAGACATCGTTTTGCCCTCAAATTACCGATTTGGAAGACGAAGACAAAAACTGCCTAAATGGGTGTCATTATCGCAGGCTTATTTCCAGCGCCAGAATCAAACACTCAGGTAATTATTTGAGCTCTTTTACTGCCTTCTTCAAGGCCTCTTCACCTGGAGTAAATACATGGTTCATTATTCCGAAGGAAACGACCTTGGTGTCTCCATCGTAAGTCATGGTGCCGATGCTGCAGACAAAGTGATTGTCGACCTTCAGCATGTTGTCAATCACGAGTCCGCCTATGCCGGTCCCTATCATTGAACCGAACATGACAAACCCCGCATCACTATCATCACTGCTGGACAATTCTTCGGTAATAGCAGTATTCAGTACGTCCTTCAGCGCCTCACTATGTGATGCCTTGTCAGGACAGGTAACCACGCAGACCCCTGCGACAGTCACCAATATCAAAATAAATAACAGAAACTTCTTCATATACAAATAGTCTTTTATGAGTCAGAAGGAATGATGCTGTCAAATATCTTCCGCACCTCTTATTCTCCCTGCGGCTTCAACTTGAACGTGATATTCACTTCCCACCCGTAGCTTTCGGCAATCATGTATATATTGCTGATTGAGAGGTCTTCCTTCTTAAACCATAGCTTGACTGTATTATTTACTTGTCGTTGTGTATTAAAATAATGCTTTTGAGAAAACATTAACCCTATAAGCACCAAATGTAGTAAAATAAAATCAGAATACATGTGGGTACAAATTAGAATTCCTAAGGGCATTATTGAAATACATCCTACTTATGTGACGCAACTCACACGTAATGGTTTCATCAAGTCTCCATTCAGAGACGAGGAGAAAGAAGATACGTGAAGTAATGCGGTTCAGCCTGAAGAGCGGCCGGGACCAAGGACGACCTTTTTACGCACTTATCACTCCGGGAGGCGGAGAAAATACTCATACAATTGAGCGTGTATACAGGTACAGCCCATATTCGCTCTTTATCGATATTATTGTCAGTTCAGAATCTTGCGGATTGCACTTATGACCTCCTCCACATTACCGCCCTTGCGACTCATAACAAGACCATTGTTGAACCGGATGCGGATCTCATAAACCTTCATCGGCTCATCGCGTTGCACCGATGATTGAGTTCCATCTGGATTTACCTCTATGAAAACGGAATGCTTGTCCGCGATGATCTTCGCATCCATCTCGCTCTGACCTTCTCTCGCCAGCTTGCAGAACTTCCAGTAGTCGTACCCCTCGTCCTCGCAAAACTTTTTTCATTGAACGACCCCGGCCGTATCTGTGATACTGACGCAGCGCCGCTTAATAATCAACTACGCCCGACTGTGCAGATTCCTGTGCTGTTTGATTCTTTGTTTCCATTTGCCTTGAAACTTGATTTCGGCAAAGGTGAATCCTATTTCTCAAAAGGCAAGGCGGAGAAGTGAACGCTTACGCAATTCAGGCTTCGTATTCCGCCCTTTTATTGCTGACATACAACGGTGCCTCTGTTCTTTCGTGAGTTTATCCATATCTTTCAGATGTCATCAGATTCTTTCAAAGAAATCTTCGTAATCACCGTCTATTATTCTCCACATTCCATTCTTCCGGCCTCCTTCTCTGACAATGAACTTCATATCTGTCATTCTCTTGAGGTATTTACGCACCTGACGGTCAGAAACACCTATGTTCGCAGCCATTTCAGCAATTGTGATTCCTGGATTAGAGGAAATCAATTTGTATATTATCCTCTGCGCTTTTAGGAACTCTTTCCGGAACTTATTATCCTCTTTTAGGAACTCTTTCTCTGTTCCTATATCTACTTTTAGGAACTCTTTTTCATCCATCACACCGTTACTTCCATAATTTAAATTCCACAATATCACATGGAACTCCGATGCATTTGATTGGAATTCAGGAGCATGAAAATTATGCAGCACCTCAAACCTCCTATAGGAATCAATTATCTTCTTCATTCCGCTACCACGCCGTTCCATCAGTCCCAATCGGCTGAAGAAATCAGCCAATAACGGATTCCTTCTCTTGGATGGCACAGTAAGAGGATTCAGCTGCTGAATAAGCCGGCCGTCCATCATTCCTCCTGGAGAGTATATTTCCAGCCTGTCATCGTACATGTCAATATGAATCTCACTTCCCATCTGCAAGTAATCACGATGGATGATGGCATTCGCAATCGCTTCCGTCACCGCACGTTCTGGATAATCTGAAAGTTCCTCACGATAGTCGTTCTCCTTCCACCATTTCTTATGAGAGTTATTTCTCACAAAAGACACGGCATCCTGCAGCTGGCCAATCACACAGCCCTCCAATTCAACATCATCAATCGCTTCTCCCAAGCCGCTGGTCATATCCAGGCCGTTCCAACGTGTGCAGAAAATACGGGACTGCCGTACAGGTGATTCATCAGCCAATAACGCTCCGGCATTTGTCAGATTGCCATTTTCATCCACAATGCCCCACGACACGAATTCGCTGTCATCAAATGAACGCTGTAGCCGTTTGTAATGGACGGATCTGAGTTTTGAAAAAGCCATGTCCTCAAATCTGTAATTGGACGGCAAGCTGTCATAAGTACGGCCGGAACTTTTCAAGACAAGGGCTTTCAATTGAATACGGTCTGCCGTAACCGACTCGTTTCCTATGCGTACAAATGCTAGTCGTTGTTTGTCTCCAATGTAGTAATATGGAGTTTCTTGCCCAGAATATACATGCAGCAATATGAGTCTCTTTCCATCAATCTCCTTGTATTCAAGATTGACTACAGGCACCGGATCAAGTTTGGTCTTTATCTCTTCACTGATTTTCTCCGCATCGCTTTCTGCATCCGCCAGCCCGATTATCCGGTCATCATCACTGATGCCAAATATCAATGTACCGCCTTCACCATTGGCGAAAGCGGACACACTCTTAAGCCAACTTTTAGGCCGCTTGATTTCAAGTATTTGTTTTTTGTCGTAAGCGGTTGCTTCGCCTATCAGTGATTTTATATCCAATGCCATAACGATAATAAATTTTTAATCTACCAGTACGGTCGGTTATCTATTCCCGAGAATAAACAAAGATAATGTATTTTGCACAAGCAAACTATCATTATGACAGGAAGAACGCAGTGAAATAAGCCATTTTGTTCAAACAAACCGCACCGTCTGAGGCCATAAAACACCAACGCGACAAACAAATTATCATTGTTCATCGCGCTGATATTCAGTTGTTTAACCTAAATAAAGGCTTTTAATACTCCTCCTCGTTAAATCAGTCAAGGATACTTTGTAATTATCTTGTTGTCAAAGTGTTGCAATTATAGCTTACCGCATCTGGGCTGAAATGGATAGTATGTTTCACTTTTGAAACCACTGAAACTTGACAATGACTATCCATCGTTTTTGAGACTCTTCTCCAGAGCCAAAATCAAATTGAAGATACCGGATGACGGGTTCTCAA
>ULRB01083498.1_pt1 | contig 17850 bp, 7 predicted proteins | sample 1955051 | NCBI WGS metagenome assembly ULRB01 (sample SAMEA4835671, study PRJEB28245) | human gut metagenome | biome: gut microbiome; material: fecal sample | place: Denmark | collected 2008 | reverse complement strand
GAGGCGACTCTTTATTGCTTTTCCTTTCGCTGAATAGTTACGGGGGTAATTTGAAGCCTTTTGCCTAATTTTGTGCCGGATTGTAGGCATATCAGCCCCGAGGTTCCACACTGTAATTCCCCTATTTCGGATTCCCTTTGTTCCCTCCACCGCCCCACCCCTAACAATCCCCTCTCAATCACGCTAAAACTTCAACTCAAATACACTAATCTTTAACCGTATGAAAAAACTTCTACTCCTTTTGGGGTTAATATTGGGCACCATCGGTACTACCCGTGCCGATAGCTATACGATAACCTTTAGCTCCACGGCAAAGTCAGCCACACAGATTTCCACATCAACCAAGGCTACCACATTTATAGCCTTAAATTCACAAGAATATGTTGATGGATCCCCTGTCACTGCTGCCACCTCTGCATACTACGGTGGTAATACAGACGATGAAAAGACGTGGATACGTATAGGAAAGTCTAAAGCGAATGGAAACCTCACCCTCAAATTATCCACAAAAGGGCAGGTAAAAGCCACCTCCATCGTCATCTCTGCAAAGAAATATGGCACTTCCGACGCAGATGCCACACTTACATTGAATGGTAAATCCGAAACCATTTCATCAGCAACCTTTGAAAACAAGACTTTTACATTCACCGGAGAAGAGACATTGACTCAACTGGTTTTTTCCACAAATGCCCCGTCTAACAACTCATCAAACCGAATTTATATCCAATCGATAACCATCAATTACAATGGTAGTGTCCTCCCCGACCCGGTCGAACTTGGAGAACTTTCCGCTACATGTAACGAGGCGACTGTTGAAAGTCCCTTGACTGTTGATGCCTACACCCCCATTACTTTTCATGCCGACAATGCAACTTCATTCCAAGTTACTGTCAACAATGATGAACCTATCATCTTGACCGCCTCAAACGGCTCGGCTGAATGGATTCCTACCATATGCGACAACGCATCTGTCTCTGTCGTGGCGAAACGGGAAGTTGAAGGGGAGGAAACACAGACATCCGAACCGCTCACGTTCAACCTAACTGTAAAAAAAGCAGATTATATTATTGCAGACTGGGTTGTAACAGGAATACCTAACGTATCAGGAGGGTCTGCCATAAACAATGTAGCCCTAATCTGCACTCCAAATAGCGCCACTGGTGTCTGGAAAGCAAAACATGATAAATCATATGCAACAACCAATAATAATGCGGCTCAATTAGGATCTTCAAACAACACTTTTAATGGAGGTACTTTGACCTTATCTGGTTCTGATATTCCTGCTAATGCCATCATCCTTTCAATATCGTTGACAGGATACAACAACAGCTCGACACATGCGGTGTGGAGCATAAAGGTAGGAGAAACCACGGCTGATAACACCATCACATTCAGTAATTCAACCGCCACAAATACCGCAGATGTCAATTTAATCGGAAATTCTATTGTTCTTACATGCGGAGGAGGCACCAACATCAAGCAGACATATATCAGTGGTATCTCCATCAAATACACTATTCCCGAAGAGCAGCCCGGCGAGATTGTTGTGGACTACGTTCCGCAGTATTGTCTGGAAGCGAATGATGACAAGACCGAACTGACAGTGATGACAGGTGCCGAATTGCGCTTCTCATCAATGGCTGCCGCCAAAATGGAAATCACAACTGAGGAGGAGGGCATAGAACTGCCCGAGGCTGTCAATGAGGCCAACATCACCTGGACAGTTCCGGCAGACATCATCGCCACCATAAAAGTAACAGCATCCAGTGAGTCCGGAGAAAAGACCTCGGAACGTGTCTACACTATCTGTTCGGAGGACATCACCCCAGAAATTCCCGAATACATCTTCGAGAACGATTCCAAGTCAGTCATGATTTCGACTGACGCGGGAGCTTTGATGATTATGGCGGCACCCTACACTCCTGCTCCGGAAGAAAACGCCTCGATGATGGCAATTGAAGCACAAGGATGGGCCTTCACCACCGGCGATGATCCCAAGTCATATGAGTTCTCTTATGAGGGCATGGAGTCAACAATGAATGTCAGCGTGAAGTCCGTCACCCCCACTAAAGAATCCGACATCGTGTCGTTCTATGTCAGCAACGACGGTCAGGTTTCAGGCATCGAGAATGTGGCAACCGACGTAATCGCCGGAGAGGCTGTATATTACAACCTCCAGGGACAGCGCGTCAACGCCGACCGTCCGGGTATGTATATCCGTCAGCAGGGTGGTAAGGCCGAGAAGTTCGTCATCCGTTGATTCAGTAGTGAAATCAACAGAAACACAATGCGTTAACTTAGTTTAACAATCGGGGGGGTAAATCGCGGTGGTTTTGCTACCTTTGCCAAGCAATCCGAACGCCCCCTTCCCGACAGACAAATGATATTTACAGCCGTGAGGCTGCAAGCCCAAGAAAGTTTTAGTATAATTGAAATGCAGGGAGACAGCCACTGGCCGTCTCCCTCTTTTTATGTGTCAGCGAATTCAACCAAAGTCTCTCGCAGATTACCCGTAAATTTAACGAAGAAGTCTCGCAGATTACGCAGATACGCAGATTTCACGCAGATTCTTCGAAGAGGTCTCACAGATTACACGGATTACACAGATGCCATTCGGGCGGAACGTTATTGGATTTCCAGCCGGATGGCTCTGCGTAATCTGCGTAATCTGCGAGACCTTAAAAACCTTAAAAATTATACCAGGCCTTAAATTAAATCTGTGAGGTCATTCTCCTGATTCGGACTCGAACCGCGAGTTTCAGGAAAAGGGTCTCACGCAGACTGGGTGAGGGAGGGGGAAATAAAAAAAAGCAGGTATCTCGGTGATGAGATACCTGCGGGAGGGTTTTCGGGGTTGTGGGCGCTGAGGGATTCGAACCCCCGACCCTCTGCTTGTAAGGCAGACGCTCTGAACCAGCTGAGCTAAGCGCCCGAGTGATGCTTTTGTGAGTGCGAGTTGCTTCAATGCCCGGTTTCTCAATGTCCCTCGTCAGAGAGTTGCTTCCGGCGGCTTTATCCGCTTTGGCTCGTTGAGCGGCTCTCTCCAGGGCCGAAACTCGGATTGCATTGAGGCGAGGTTGATGTTGTGGGCGCTGAGGGATTCGAACCCCCGACCCTCTGCTTGTAAGGCAGACGCTCTGAACCAGCTGAGCTAAGCGCCCTCTCGCCCTCAAAAGCGATGCAAAGTTATGCACTTTTTTGTTACCCACCAAATTTTTCAGCAACTTTTTTCAAATAAAATTTCGCATTTTTCCAAACATCGTTGATAGTTAGCAATTTAACATCCCGGCCAAAAATCCGTCAATTTCCTTCCGCCGAGACCGCCGCGAATCATTCGCGAAACCGACACAAAACAAATCCTCCCGACGGGATGTCGGCAAACTTGTTGGGGGCTACCGGGATTTTTTGTAACTTTGCACTTTCAAATCAGTATAAGAACCTTAAACAAGCTCGTTTTGGAACTGTCAACACTCACCGCCATCTCCCCTATCGATGGCCGTTACCGCTCGAAGACTTCGGGTCTCGACATGTATTTCTCTGAATTCGCCCTGATCCGTTACCGCGTAAAGGTCGAGGTGGAGTATTTCATCGCCCTGTGCAAACTGCCGTTGCCCCAGCTGGCCGATGTCCCCGCCGATGCGCTGGAGAAACTCCCCTCCTTATATAAGGATTTCACCGAAGCCGACGCGATGCGCATAAAGGAACATGAGTCGGTGACCAACCATGACGTAAAGGCTGTGGAGTATTTCATCAAGGAGCGTTTCGACCAGATGGGGCTCGCCCGGTGGAAGGAGTTCATCCATTTCGGCCTGACGTCGCAGGACATCAACAACACCTCCGTGCCGATGTCGGTGAAGGATGCCGTCAACGATGTGTTCCTCCCCCTGCTGGATGAACTGATTGCCGCCCTGGAGGCACGCGCCGAGGAGTGGGCCGAAGTGGCCATGCTGGCCAAGACCCACGGACAGCCCGCGTCACCCACCCGTCTTGGCAAGGAAATCGAGGTGTTTGTCTACCGTCTGCGCCGTCAGCGCGAACTGCTCGCCTCGACCCCCATCACCGGCAAGTTCGGCGGAGCCACCGGCAACTTCAACGCCCACAATGCCTCCTTCCCCTCGATCGACTGGCGCAAGTTCGGCAACAGCTTCCTCAGCGAGAAGCTTGGCATTGGCCGCGAGGAGTGGACCACCCAGATTTCAAACTACGACAACCTGGCCGCGCTTTTCGACGCGCTGCGCCGCATCAACACCATCATTCTCGACCTCGACCGCGACGTGTGGATGTATGTCTCGGCTGAATATTTCAAGCAGAAAATCAAGGCCGGCGAGGTCGGTTCCTCCGCGATGCCCCACAAGGTCAACCCCATCGACTTCGAGAACTCCGAGGGGAACCTGGGTATCGCCAACGCCATCTATGCCCACCTCTCGCAGAAGCTCCCCGTTTCCCGCCTGCAGCGCGACCTGACCGACTCCACGGTTCTTCGCAACGTCGGTGTGCCAATGGCCCACAGCGTCATCGCCATCCACTCCACCCTCAAGGGACTCGGCAAACTGCTGCTCAACCAGAGCGCGATCGACCGCGACCTCAACGCCGCGTGGGCTGTTGTCGCCGAGGGAATCCAGACCATCCTCCGCCGCGAGGGCTACCCCCATCCCTACGAGACCCTGAAACAGCTCACCCGCGTCAACACCACCGTCACCGCCGAGTCCATCGCCGAATTCATCGACACCCTCGACGTGACCCCCGAAGTGAAGGCCGAGCTGAAACAGCTCTCACCCTCTACCTACACCGGCATCTGATGAACCGCGACACCTTATATGTAAGCGACCTCGACGGAACGCTGCTCGACCCTTCGAGCCGCGTTTCCGCCGAGAGTGCCCGCATACTCAACTCACTCATCAAGGAGGGGGCGATGTTCACAGTGGCCACGGCCCGCACCCCCGCCACCGTGCAACCGCTCCTTGAGAAGGTGCTTCCCGCCAAGACCCCGGCAGGACGCGACATCCCGGCAATCGTGATGACAGGTGCGGCCTACTGGAACCGCCGCCTGGCGCGCTACGACTATGTCCGCATGATGTCGGCCTATGACTCGGAGACGATAGCCCGGGAATTTGAAGCCGCGGGCATCCACCCCTTCAACTACTGCCTTGGGCAGCACGAGATGCTGAATGTCTACCACACCGCCGGACTGACCTCCCGCGAGGACGCTTTCTATCAGGAGCGCCGCCATCTGGCCCTCAAACGGTTCCATCTCGGCCAGAAGCCCAAGGCTTACGAGGCGACCGTGCTGTTCTTCGCCATCGGGAACCCGGAGAAGATGGAACGCCTCTGCCAGGCAATCAGGAAAAAGACCGAATGCTCGGCGGCCTGGTACCGCGACATCTTCAATCCCGAGGTCGCCCTGATGGATGTCTATGCCCCGGGATGCTCCAAGGCGACGGCCATCAGGGATGTCGCGACTGAGCTTGGAGCATCACGGATAGTGGTCTTCGGCGACAACCTCAACGATCTCCCGATGATGGAGGTGGCCGACCTTTCGGTGGCGGTCGAGAACGCCCTGCCGGGGGTAAAGGAGCAGGCTGACGTCGTAATCGGGCCGAACTCCGCGCCCTCCGTGGCCGAATTCATCCGTGCGGATTTCCACTCGGAGGGCTAACCGATCACCCCTTCCCTGAAAAAAATATCATAAGGCCGTGCAACGTTCCGGCTATTCCATACGTCTAATGATAAAACCTCTCCCCGATACCGTCTCATCATAGATGTAATAGCAAATATGGCACGCAGACTTTTGCTGTCTCTCTCCCTCATTCTTTCCATAGCCGGACTTGCCACGGCTGCATCACCGTTCAAAGCCATCGGTGAGGTGGCCGATTCGACAGGCGAACCGGAAATTTACGCCACAGTCAGGATTTACGCCGCAGCCGACTCGCTGAAGCCGGTGTCGCTCGGTGTGACCGACGACCTCGGACGTTTCTCCCAGGGGTTGCCGAAGGGCGGCGACTACCGCCTGACCGTCACCTCTGTCGGCAAACAGCCTGTCGACCTCCCCTTCAAGGTGACATCCTCCGAGCCGGTCAAGGATTTTGGCCGACTGACTGTCAGCGACAACAAAAACGAGCTGGCCGAGGTGGAGGTCGTGGCTCAGCGGCCACTGGTCACCCGCGAGATAGACCGCATCGGTTACGACGTGAAGGCCGACCCGGAGGCGCAGACCAACACCTTGCAGGAGATGCTGCGGAAGGTGCCGCTGGTAACCGTCGAGTCAGACGGCACTATCAAGGTCAAAGGCTCGACCAACTTCAAGATTTACAAGAACGGCCGACCTAACAACTCCTTCACCAAGAACGCCAAGGATATCTTCGCCGCCATCCCCGCCTCCTCCATCAAGAAAATCGAGGTCATAACCGACCCGGGCGCACGGGAAGATGCCGAAGGGGTCGGGGCGATTCTCAATATCGTGACAGACTCCGAGACCTCGATGCGCGGAGTGACGGGCACGGCATCGCTATACCTCGACAACAACAATCCCGAACCGCTCCCGAATCTCTACCTTACCAGCCAGATCGACAAGCTGACCTTCTCGGTCTACGGAGGTGAGAGCTACAGCAACCGCAAGGAGACACGCCGCCGCAATGAGCAGAGCGACATATATTACGACTCGGGCAACAGCCTTTTCTCATCCGGCTACTCCGAATCGACCTATCGCAACGGATGGGGCGGACTTGAAGCGAGCTGGGAACCGGACACCCTCAACCTGCTGACGATGGAGGCTCAGGGATGGCTCTGGCACCAGAACCACTTTGACGGAGGGGGTCACACCGCACTTTTCGGACCTGACGGCTCTGAACTTTACAGCTATTCACGCCGCAACACATACCCCGACAACAACTATTACGACATCGACGGCTCGGCCAACTATCAGCGCTCCACCCGTCGCAAGGGGGAGACCATCACGCTCAGCTACCGTCTGTCGACAACCCGCCAGCACAGCAACTCACTGACCGAATATACCGACAAGGTCAACTGCGAATTTCCCTATTCAGCCATCGGTAACAACTCGAAGCTGACATTCACCGAGCATACCGGGCAGGCCGACTGGAGCCGCCCTTACGGCGAGCACCACAAACTCGACGTGGGAGCCAAGGCCATCTTCCGCCGCAACCATTCGACAAGCCTGCAGGACTACCGCGACGTGGCGCAATATGAGACCGAGTTCACCCATCACACCACAGTGGCGGCTGTCTACGGCGATTATCGCCTGATGTTGGGGAAGTGGAATTTCCGTGCCGGAATGCGATATGAGTATTCCTATCTGTCGGCGAAGTTCATCCACCAGACCAACGGCGACCATCCCGACTTTGCGTCAAAGCTCAACGACTGGGTGCCCTCGGTCGGAATGTCTTACAACCTCACCGACGCGATTACCCTCAAGGCATCCTACAACCGGACAATCCACCGCCCCGGAATCAGCTATCTCGACCCTGCGCGGTCAATCACCCCGACCACCGTCAGCTACGGCAACCCCGACCTCGAGAGCGAGGTCTACAACAACATAACCGCCGAGATGTCGATGTACACCAACAAGTTCAACCTCAGCTTCTATGTCGGAGGGACAATCGTCAACAACGCCCTGAGCGAGAAGAAATGGGTCGAGAATGACATCAGTTATTCGACATATGCCAACATCGGGAAACAACGCAGCTTCATCTCATCGTTCTACGGCCAGTGGAGCATCACAGAGAAGACATCCTTGCTGGTCAACCTGAGCGCGGGCTACAACCATTACCGCAATCCCGACAAGAGCATGAAAGGATGGTGGTGGAACCCCTTTGTGAGAGTCGTGCAGAAACTCCCCTGGAAACTTGAGCCCTCAGGCTGCTTATGGTATTGGTCAGGAAGCGTCGGCTCCCCCTACTCGGAGACCAAGATGCCCGGCAGCTCAGGTCTGGGGTATGAAGTGGTACTCACCCGCCGTTTCCTCAAGGATGACCGCCTGACTGTCGGAATCATCGCCCGCAACTTCGCCGGTCCTACCCGTCAGGATTTCCGGACCATAACCGACACCCCGGGCAGCCACAGCGAATATCTCTCCATCGGCTCCTCGACGCGCCGCACCTTCGGCCTGCGCATCTCCTACCGTTTCGGTTCCCTCAACACCACCGTCAAGAAGACAGCAGCCTCCATCTCCAACGACGACCTCCAGGGCCGCAAAAAGAACTGAAGCCCCCCATTCCCCCAATGACATCAACAATCCGGCACCCCGTCCCATCCACGGGTCGCCGGATTTCATATTATTTTCCAGTATTTACTTTGTGACAAAATATGTAAAATCGGGGGAGGATGGGGGAAGTGTGGGGAATTGTTGCTACCTTTGCAGGTTGATTGTGGTAATTTGCCCGGTTAACCCCAGCGAAAGAAGTGAAGAGAACAGGAAAGTTTGTGGCGATGGTGATGGCGGCTGTGCTTTGCGTGTTGGCGCAAGGGTGCAGCTCGACCAAGCATGTCCCTGACGGAAGCTATCTGCTCGACAAGGTGGATATCGCCGTGGTGGACTCTTCCGGCGTGTCGACAAACGGGCTGGTCAATTACCTCCGGCAGGTTCCGAACCATAAAGTGCTGGGATTCTGGAAGCTGCAGCTCGGTGTCTACAACCTGTCGGGGAAATCGGACGGAAAATTCAACCGGTGGCTGCGCAAAATCGGCCAGGAACCGGCCATCTATGACCCGCAGCTGACCGACCAGAGTGCGCGGCAGTTGCGTCTGGCTATGATCAACCGGGGCTACAACGATGTGACTGTCGAGGTCGACACTGTCAGCGACGGTAAGAAAAAGATTGCCGTCAGCTACCTGCTGCGTCCCGGCGCGCCCCACAAGGTCAGCTCATTTTCCACCGAATACTCCGACTCGACCGTCAGAGAAGTGGTGGCGGCTGACTCCCTGCGCTTTCCGCTCGCGGTGGGGGACAACCTCGACCGCAACAACCTCGACAATATCCGCGCGGTGATAACCGAGGAGATGCGCCAACGGGGGTATCTCGGATTTACCAAAGAGTATATATCCTTCACTGCCGACACCATAGAGGGTTCCAAGGAGGTAGACCTGAAGATGACGGTAAAAGACCCGGGTATGCGCTACCGTTTCCGGAATGTCTTCATCGTCACCGACTTCTCACCCGGCGACGACGCTACCGCGATGCGTTTCGCCGCCAACGACACCATCACTTACGACGGCCTGAAAATACTCTACGGCCCTGACAGGTTCCTGCGCCCCGGCGTATTGGCCGAGCAATGCTACATCCGTCCCGGTGAGCTTTACTCCACTTCGGCGATGGATCGCACATATGAGAATTTCAACCGTCTGGCCATCCTGCGCTATGTCAACATTGTCACCTCCCCTGCCGGAGAGGTCGACGGGGAGGAGGCTCTTGACGCGTTCGTTCTGCTCTCCCGCACCAAGAAACAGGGTATCACCTTCGAGCTGGAAGGCACCAACTCCGAGGGAGACCTTGGAGTCGGGGGGGGAGTCACCTGGACCAACCGCAACATTTTCCACGGCGGCGAGATACTGAATGTCAAATTCCGAGGAGCCTACGAGAGCCTTTCAGGCAATCTTGAGGGACTGATAAATGACCGTTACACGGAACTGGCCGGGGAGGTGGGCATCACCTTCCCGAAGATGGAGGCACCATTCCTGACCTCGGCTTTCAAACGCCGTAACCGGGCATCGACCGAGTTCGCGCTCACATTCATGTGGCAGGAACGGCCGGAATACACCCGCGTCATCGCCGGAGCGGCGTGGCGTTTCAAATGGGCTGACCGCAACAACCTGACCCGCCGAACTTTCGACCTGATAGACCTCAATGTGGTCTCGCTTCCACGCTCGACGGTGGATTTCATCAACCATATAGCCCCCAACAACCCCTTGTTGCGTTACAGTTATGAAGACCACTTCATAATGCGCACGGGCTACACCTGGTATCACACCAACCGGCGTCCGGCATCGGCATCCACCGGGCTTTTCCGCCTTCCCCGACAGGTCAACACCTACACCTGGCGCGCCTCCATCGAGACCGCCGGCAACCTCCTCTACGCCATCTCCAACATCATCGGCCAGAAGAAGTCAGACGGGGCATACAAGATTTTCTCCATACCCTACGCCCAGTATGTCAAGGGGGAAATCGACTACACAATCAACCATGCTTTCTCAGACCGCAACTCAATCTCATTCCATGCGGGAGGGGGCATCGGCTACCCCTATGGCAACGCCTCGATGATTCCTTTCGAGAAGCGGTTCTATGCCGGGGGCGCTAATTCCGTCAGGGGATGGAGCGTACGCACCCTCGGCCCGGGAAGCTACGACTCGCGCAACAGCGTGACGGACTTTATCAATCAATGCGGCGACATCTCCCTGATTCTCAGTCTTGAATACCGCAACAAACTGTTCTGGGTGTTCGAGGGTGCGGTATTCATCGACGCGGGAAATATCTGGACTATCAAGGATTATCCCAACCAGCCGGGAGGAATGTTCCGCCTGAAATCGTTTTATAAAGAGATAGCGGCCGCCTACGGCATCGGACTCCGCATGGATTTCACATATTTCCTGCTGCGTTTCGACCTCGGCTTCAAGGCCCACAACCCCGCCACGGGGCAGGAACCCTGGCCGCTGATCCACCCCAACTGGAGCCGCGACGCGACCTTCCACTTCTCCGTCGGTTACCCATTCTAAGACCAATAATCATGAAACAGCTTGTCATATTCGACCTCGACGGCACATTGCTCAACACCATCGCCGACCTCGGCAATGCCGCCAACCATGCCTTGGAAATGGCCGGTCTTCCGACCCACCCCGCTCAGGCCTATCCGCGTTTCGTCGGCAACGGTGTGCGCAAGCTCATCGAGCGTGTGCTGCCCGAGAGTCAGCGTTCCCCACGGATGGTAGACAAGATGCTCGTCGATTTCAAGCAATATTACGAGGCACATCTCACTGACTGCACCGAGCCATACCCCGGAATTCCCGAACTGCTCCGCGACCTTGCCGAGCGGGGAGTGAAACTCGCCGTCGCCTCAAACAAATACCAGAGCGCGACCGAACGTCTCGTCAACCATTTTTTCCCCGACATTCCCTGGGCCGCCATTGAAGGGCAGAAAGAGGGCATTCCCGTCAAACCCGACCCTTCGATAGTATTCGAAATCCTGTCGAAATCCCCCACACCCAAGTCCGAGGTTCTCTATGTCGGTGATTCAGGGGTCGACATGGAGACCGCACGCCGCGCCTGTGTCGAATCCTGCGGCGTGACCTGGGGCTTCCGCCCCTTGGACGAGCTCCTCTCCAACCACGCCGACCACGTCGCTGGCACCACCACCCAACTCCTCCGCCTCATCCTCTGAACGATTGCCTACGATTTTGATTTTTTGCACAAGGTTTTGTCAGTTTCAAAATTTGATGTATCTTTGCCGCACGCTTAGGTGGGAGCCAATCCGTCTGCGATGGAGGACGCTCCCTTAAAAGGGAATCAGGTGAAAGACCTGAACAGGCCCGCTACTGTAAGTCGCAACACTTACTGCCTTTGCCATTGACGTGCCCCCGGGGCGCGTCGGTCACTGCCGGAGACTCATCCGGCGGGAAGGCCGGCAAAGACAGGCGACAAGTCAGGAGACCTGCCTGAGCTACTTTTCAGCTCGCTATCTCGCGGAACAGATCAGAAGCTGGCCAACACCGACCCCGGTCAATCGTGTCGTGGGGTTGTTGTGTCAAGACCTGTCTATCATTCTCCCCGCCCGCGTGCTGAAAAAGCATCACGGGCGGGGAGCCGCTTTTGTTGCCGGTAGAATCTTAACCAACAACCTAATATTTATGACACAAAGCTATTCTTTCAGACCGAGCCGTCTGTATAAGCTTCTCCTCGGAGGAGTCATGCTGCTTCCGGCGACGTCGATGGCCGAGACATTCAACATGCCTCAGTTCGGCAGAGTGGAGAAACAGGTGACCGAGACCATAGATTTCTATGACCTCAAGGGCACTTCGCAAATCTCCAGTTCGTCGAGCAACAACTCTTTCGCCACGGTTGTCTTCACCCCCGCAAATCCGGGCGAGGCGGTGCAGATTTCCTTCTCGCGCATCCATCTTAAAGGTGACGGGAAAAATTACCCCGTGTCGCTGTCGGTGTTCAACGGCAACTACAATGAAGATGTCACCTATCCGACGACAACCTCAGGAGTGACCGCCACCGACTTCCCCGACAACGGAAAACTGTTGAAACGCTATTATTCCGAAGCTGACAAAACACTCATCGAGGAACAGAACGTGACCTACACCTCGACAGAGGAGGATGGCTCGCTTAGCGTCTGCTTCCTGTATAAATATGCTGCAGCCTGCGACGGCTGGGAGGCCACGGTGAAATCCGTCACCCTCACAGACCAGCAGATAATATCGGCCATCCCCGACTATTCATCGGTGACCGAGAGCGTGTACTGCGGGCTTAAAGATGTCACCCTCGGCTCCCTGAACGTCAAGACCGTGGGGTTACTTAATCCGTTCGATGTCACCTCCCTGGGCTTTGATCTCTCCGATGCGGCAGGAATCCTTGAGAATGTCAGACTCTATGCCAACGGCACACCCGTTGAGGCCCAGCCGACAATCAGCGGCTCAGTCTACACATACAATATCGACACTCAGCTCGTATCCGGCGACAACATTTTCACCGTAAAGGCCGACATCGCGGGAAACGCCCCCTTCTATTCAACCGCCTCATTGCGGTTCTGCGGACTCACCACCACCGCACTCGCCACGCCTGCAATCGAGGAGGTCACTCCGGAAGCCGTATCCGTCGCCGCCCTCGTGCTGATGCCTGCCGACGGTTCGCATATCACCGCGACAATCGAGGAGGGGAAATCTGTTCTCTTCTATGACAACGGAGGCCCGGATGGGAAATATCCCGAGCAGTCATCGGGAACGGTCACTTTCAAACCCGCCCCCGGCAGCGAGGGTAAAGTAATGATCGACTTCTCCGCCATAGAGCTGTTCAACACCAACCCGGCGAAGAACGACCAGCTGATTGTCTACAACGGTTCGGAAGTCAACCCCGACAACATCCTGATCACACTTCTGAAACAGACAAAGGCACTCGTGCGCTCCACCGCCGAAGATGGTTCGCTGACAGTCAGTTTCTCGACCACAACCGGTGTAACCAAAGCCGGATGGACTGCCAACGCCTCCCTTTTCACCCCGCAACCAATGACCCTCACAGGCACAGACGTGACCGCGGCATCCGACGCGACCGTCGGAGCGGGCGACACTGACTGCCCCCTCCTGCGCGTTCTTGTCAAGACCCAGAACACCGAACCTCCGCTGGCCCTCTCGGCCATCGCGCTCGACTTTGACGGGACTGCCTCCCAGTGGGAAAACGTGAAAGTGTATTACACCTCCAACACCGCCACCCTCGATCAGGCCACCGCGACGCAGCTTGGCTCAGCGGCCGTCAACGGCGAGACACTGGAGATGACATTCGACACCCCCGTCTCGCTCCTCGAAGGTGAAAACTATCTTTGGCTGACGGCCGACGTGAAAGCCGACGCCCAGTCAGGCACCAAGGTCAACGCCATCGTGAAGACCCTCACCCTCAACGGACAGCCCGAGACCGTGACCGCCCCCGCTGCAACTACCGGCCGGGAGGTCTACAACCTTGTCTATCCCACCACAGAGCATCCGGTCAAGACCGTCTACGGCTCGATGTCGATGGCCCACAAACCCTATTCCGAATATTACGCCGGATATGATGGCACCAAAGACAACCTGTTTGTCACCTTCATCCCGGCCCACGAAGGTCACGTCTGCGAGATTGATTTCTCAAAGCTCAACCTCTATTACTACGAATCCTCCTGGTACCCCTCGAGCAATGTAACCCCTGAATTCAAAATCTTCGCGGGAACAACCGCCGAAGGGACACCTCTCTATACCCACGAGAAGGACAACAACTTCAAGGCCGGGGAGGACAACTCCGCTGTAGGCACCATCCGCTCCACTTCAGCCGACGGCGCACTGACGATACTCTTCAATGCCGGCGCGACCGGTTCTTCCAACACCAAGGATGGCCAGTTCGGCTTCCTCGGCGAGGTAAGGGAATATCTTTCACGCCCGATGGCCGCGAAAGAAACCGAGGCGTTCGCCAGCCCGCTGACCACAGTGGCTGTCTCCACCGCCTCCGGCGTTCCCGTCATCGGCCTGAAAGTAACCACCGAAGGCAACCTCTCCCCCATCCTGCTCGACAATGTGACATTCAGCCTGAAAGCTGACCCAGCCATCTACACATCCCTCGGCCTCGCCACTTCGGGCCACAAAACCTCCCCCGAAGAGGCAACCGTGATAGCGACAGCCCAACAGGCCGACGGACAGGTGACATTCTCCCCCGGCATCCCTCTATCGGAAGGTGACAACATCTTCTGGCTGCTTGCCGACGTGAGCGCCGACGCGGCTCCCGGCTCTGTAATCGACGCGAAAGTGGAACTCCTGACTGTCGCCGGGAACGCCATGCCCGTCGGGAACAACGACCCGGCAGGGGAAATAGTGACCGTCAACACCTATGACCCGATTCTCGGCAACAAAGACCAGGTGGTGGAAGTCGGAGAGTATCCCATCCAGATCAACGGTGTGACCGCCGCCTACATGACCAACGAATACACCATCACCGCCAAACCCGCCACCGCCGGAGGCAAAGTGACCGCCACTTTCACTGAAGGTTCCTTCAATGTCAACCCCTCCAACCAGTACATCACCGTAATCGGAGGTGCCGAACCCTTCGGAGTCGACTGCAACACCGTCTATCCGGTTTCTATCACCTCCGCCCGCGAGGATGGACAGCTCATCATCGAGTATCATTCAATGACCATCGAGAAACCGGAGGGATGGAAATGCACCCTCTCCTGCGACAGTCGCAAACCATTCGTCATGGATGGTTTTGAATCGCTCGCCGCCACCACCGACTGCGCCACACGCGGCAGCGAAGTTCTGCTCGGCGGCATTAAATTCGATGTCACAGGCGACAAGGATGACATCACAATCACAGGCTTCGGTTTCGACATCCCCGACGCGCAGACAATCTTCAGCGAATTCCGCCTGTATGCCACCGGCGACAGTCCTGAATTCCTGCGCAACAACCTGATTGCCTCCTCCGATGCGTCAGCCACCATACTCGTCCCCGATGAACCCCTGGTAATCTCTGCCGCAGGCACTTACCACTACTGGCTCCAGGGTGTGGTCAGCCACGAAGCCGAAATCAACGCCTCTACCACCATCAAGCCCGTCAATCTCACCTACACCGTCGGTGAGACATCCGCCAGTATAGACCTGTCAGCCCTCGACACCCACAACCTCACAGTCGTTCAGGGCTACCACGGTTCATTCCGCATCGGTTCATCCATCAATGCCGACTATCCCGACTTCGCTACCGCCCTCAACGCGATGGCTGCCGGAATCGAAGGGGAAGTGACATTCACCGTGGAACCCGGCACATACAACGAACGCATCGAGCTTGACCATATCCAGGGGGCTTCCGCCGCAAACACCATCACCTTCGAAGGTGAGACCGGAGACCCCGGGGATGTCATCCTTATCTCCAACGACTGGACCGAACCGCCCTACTCCGAAGACAAGCTGGAGCATTACTACGGTGTGGCGACCCTCCGAGGCACTTCCAATGTGACCTTCCGCGCCATGACCATCCGCACCACCAACGTGCAGATGCCTTCGGTAATCCATATCGCCGGAGGATCCTCTGATGTCACAATCGAAAGCTGTGTGGTCTCCGCCCCCACCTCCAACACCAATTACAACAACTTGGCCCTGATTAACTCTTATGTGGGCCAGTCGGCAACCACTGTCAACAACAGAGTGTCGGTAATAGACTCAGACCTCGTCGGAGGCTATTGCGGAATCAAGTTCGGCTCCGCCACCATCAACCAGCCCGAAAGTGAAGGAATCACCATCAGCGGATGCTCCTTCACCAACCAGGGTTATCAGGCCATCTACCTCTACTTGGCAAAGGATGTGACCATCACCGCCAACTCTCTGCGCGGTACCGGAACGGCAGATGACAAGAACTATTGCCAGATGATTGACCTCGACATATCAGGTCCCGCAATGATAGAGCGCAACATCCTCGAATACTCCAAGACCGGCACATACGGAATGTATCTGCGCCGTCTGGCAGGAACGGATGACGCGCCAATCATCATCGCCAACAACATCCTCGACATCAGCGTGGGTTCCAAACCGGGAGCCGGCATCCAACTCTACAACTCCTCGTCGAAGCCATACACCGGTTTCACACTGGCCCACAACACCGTGCGCACCTCCGGTTCAGACATCGTGATGCCGCTGATAATAAACATCAAGACCGGTACCACTGTCGATGGCGTGATAGCCAACAACATCTTCCAGAACACCGTCCCCACCTATGTCATCAAGGAGCAATACGGCCCCTCCGGAGCTACCTACCTCAACAACGCGGGTTACACCTCCGATGAGACCTACGCATACTGGGGCGGTTCTTACGACCAGGAGATGACCTGGAACCAGTGGTTGCTTGCCAGCGGCGAGACCGGAGGGGTCAACGCCGAGATTCCATTCGACAGCTCTGATGAGACCCGTCCGCTCTGGCCCGCTTCATTCTCCGCGCTCAAGGCCGGTACCCCCCTTCCTCAGGTGACGACCGACTACCTCGGCGTGACTCGCGACACCACCACTCCGACCATCGGAGCCTATGAGCATTTCACCTCCGCAATCGACGCGGTGGAGGACACCACCGACAATGACAGCCAGACAATCTCTGCGTCAGACATCCTCTCGGTGGAAGCTGACAACGCCGAGCTGTGTGTCTACACCATCTCCGGCGTGATGCTCATGCAGACCCGTGTCAACGGACGCGTGGATATCACCGTGGGACATCTTCCCCGTGGTCTCTGCGTGATGACCCTCGGCTCAAGGGCATCCAAACTGCTCCTGCGCTGAACTCCGCGCCAATGACGGACGGGACATACCCGTCGCAAGGCGCACCCTAATCTGATTTTTTCGTAATTTCCAAAACCGTTCTATTTAATTTGTGAAGCTGCCGCAGGCCGTGAGGTCGGCGGCAGTTGCTTTCTATCCTTTTGGTGTTGCCCAATTGTTAAAATCCCGACAAAAACAGACATATGCTTTCACATACCGATAATTATTGTTAAATTTGTCGCGCAGACCCCTTCTTTGAAGCCCCGGAGGGACTGGGGACAGCGGGAGGGGTCGGCAGACATTTTGAAAAGCGTTTACACGACGCTTGATTCTTGACGAATGGAAACTTCGCAACTTTCTTTGAATCAGTCAAGGATGAAGCAACGGTAGATGCCCATGGATATGTAACATTTGTTATTGAGCGCGGTTTTTCAGGAGAAAGACCGCCGATGACACTTTACATATACAAGCGTGGGGCTTCTCGTTGCTCGTTCCGACTGATTCGGGCAATGCGAAGGCCTCCATTCGACAGAACGAGCGACAAGTACAGACTCTCACGCTTTTTCTGTATAAACCAATCAACTTTGCCGAAGAGGAGAGGCCAGAGGCGCACAATGAACCATGAAACACATCATTGCACCATTAATGGCCTGTATGGCAATGGCTTTGCCCGCATCCGCCAAGGAAGTGATGACACTCCTCAACGGTGAGGAAATCGAAGTGGAAATCGTCACACTCGGAACCAACGACATCTCTTACAAGAAGGCGTCGAATCCCGACGGCCCCACTTACACCACCCCCCGCGACAAGGTATTCTTCATTCTCTACGAGGATGGCACCAAAGAAATCATCACTCCGCTCAACGCC
>ULRB01102275.1_pt1 | contig 18236 bp, 14 predicted proteins | sample 1955051 | NCBI WGS metagenome assembly ULRB01 (sample SAMEA4835671, study PRJEB28245) | human gut metagenome | biome: gut microbiome; material: fecal sample | place: Denmark | collected 2008 | reverse complement strand
GAGCCTTGTAATCCGTTGCTGACGGATATCCGTGAACCATGGAGAACACCATAAGGAATATGAACGCGATAGATGCGATTCCCATGCCTATGCCGATTTTCTTCGGGGTGGAGACAGCCTTGCCTTTTTTTGTGAGGAACGAGAATATCGCCATAATCACCGGAGTGAGAACAATCACGAAGAACGGGTTTATGGCCTGCCATACCTCAGGCGCGACAGCGGATGAGTCCACGAAGTCACGGGCGAAGAAAGAGAGGGACATTCCGTTCTGATGGAACGAGAACCAGAAGAAAATGACTATTCCGAGAACGGCAAAGAGGGCGTACATCCTCTGTTTGATTTCCTTCGCCATTGCAGCCTTTTCCTCTGCGGTGTATTCCACGCCCTTCACGGCTTCCTTCTTCGATGGAGGAGGGAAAGTCTTCTGCGAACAGATGAAAATCACAAGGGAGATGAGCATCGCGGCAACTGACGCTATGAACGAGTAGTGGATGCCCTCGTTGAATACCTTCAGATACTTCTCGCATGAAACTGTCATATCGGATACGCTTCCGCCGGCGGAGGTCATTAGGGCGTTAAGGTTGTCGAGAGCCTGTGCACTCATGGCCGAAGAGTCACTGAGGAACTGATGGCAGAGGGCAGGAAGCTGCGCATTGTACACAAGATCGTTGACGTTCAACCACCACTCGCGCAGAAGCGGAGCGACGAACGGGGCGATGAGACCACCGACATTTATGAACACATAGAAGATCTGAAAGCCGGAATCACGCTTCGACTTGGCCTCGGCAAGCGCTTCCGGGCCTTTCTTTGCCGCTTCTGCCTCGAAGTTATCGTACATCTGTCCGACGATAGCCTGAAGGTTACCTTTGAAGAGACCGTTGCCGAACGCGATGAGAAACAGCGCAAAGCAGGTCAGAGGAAGAAGCCAGGTTATGTTGCCGGAGGTGGCAAGCACAGGAATGGATAGGAGCACATAACCGGAAGCCATGACGATGAGTCCGGTGCGGATTGTACCCTTGTAGTTCTGAGTCTTGTCGGCAATGATACCTCCGACAAGGCTCAAGATGTAGATTCCGGCATAGAACACGGAATAGATGCTGCCGGCGGCGCTTTCACCGAGGCCGAACTTCGAGCAGAGGAAGAGAACGAGAACGGCGTTCATTATGTAGTAGCCGAAACGCTCACCCATGTTGCTCAGGGCTGCTGCCAGCAGCCCCTTTGGATGTCCTTTAAACATATTTATTTCGTTTTATTATTATTTCTCAGGTATCGCTGCAAGCACAGCCTTGAGGAAATCCCAGGCCTTGACCACCGACGGGATGTTCGCCCGCTCGTCAGGAGAGTGCGGACTGAGGAGAGTCGGTCCGAATGAGACCATATCCCAATGCGGATAGGCACCGCTGAGAATGCCACACTCAAGTCCGGCATGAATTGCCATCACTGCCGGTTCCTTGCCGTAGAGTTCATGATAGACCTTCTTCATCGTGGCGAGAATCGCAGATGAAGGGTTCGGAGCCCATCCTGAATAGCCTCCGGTGAATTCCGTAGAAATCCCGGCGAGCTTGAACACCGCGTCGAACTTTTCGGCAAGAGCCTCCTTTGCAGAATCGACGGAGCTCCTCATGAGAGTCTTGAGCGCGAACTCGCCCTTCTCTATCTTAACGACAGCCAAGTTGTTGGAAGTCTCCACAAGTCCCGGAATGTCGCTGCTCATCCTCTCCACGCCATCAGGGCAGGCAAGGACTGCACGAATGAAACGGAGCGCGTCTTCCTCAGGAACATAAAGACACTCGCTGTGGTCACAGCACTCCCCTTCCTCACATTTGTACGGCTCAAAGACCATCTGCGCGTCAGGGTCGGTCGCAGCATACTCGGCCTTGATTGCCGCGAAAGTCTCCTCTGCAACACGCTTCGCCTCAGCCACCTTATTCTCAGGAATATATACAGTCGCAAAGGCCTCACGCGGAATCGCGTTTCGGAGCGTACCTCCCTCAAGGTCAAGGAGCTTTACGTCGGCCTTGGTGATGAGCGCATAGAGCATCCGCGCCATCACCTTGTTAGCATTGGCGCGGTAAAGGATGATGTCCATCCCCGAATGTCCGCCCTTGAAGCCCTTTACGGCCAATGACCAGCACTTCCAGTCCTTTGCAGGCTCTTCCGGTGTATATTTCGTAAACGCTGAAGCGTCAAGTCCTCCGGCACAACCGACATAGAGCTCACCCTCCGTCTCAGAGTCGAGGTTGATTAGAATCTCACCCTTGAGCACACCTGGCTTGAGAGCTTGCGCACCGGTCATCCCTGTTTCCTCGTCAAACGTCACGAGAACTTCGAGAGGCCCGTGCTTGATGTCGTCGGATTCAAGCACAGAAAGCGCCATTGCCACGCCGAGTCCGTTGTCTGCGCCGAGAGTCGTACCCTTCGCGCGAACCCAGTCCCCGTCGATTACCGTTTCAATCGGGTCTTTTTCAAAATCATGCACTGTGTCGGCGTTCTTCTGCGGCACCATATCCATGTGTCCCTGAAGAATCACGCCCTTCATATTCTCGCAGCCCGGAGTCGCTGCCTTGCGGATGATGACGTTACCGATAGGATTGCCGTCGATAATGGTCTCGAAACCATGGCTTACTCCCCAGTCATAGAGATATTTTGCGATTTTTTCCTCGTGCTTCGATGGTCTCGGGACACGGGTGATTTCATAAAAGTTCTTCCACACAATCTGCGGATCCAAATCCTTTATTGTCATAGCTATAATATATTAATTATTTCTTTTCCACCGGTACGAGGTCGTCATATACACGTTCGTAGCCGAGTTGAGGAATGACGACATTGCCTTGAAGGAGCACATTCGCCCCGTCACGCATCTTGAGCACGCATTCCGCCGGGATAAATTCAGTCTTGGACTCCCATTGGAAGCCTTTCGGAGCCTTCTTCCTCTTCTTTGCAGGAGCGGCAGTCTCGTCCGACGGCTCCGGAAGATTTGTCGGAATCAGTTCAAGAGTGACCATCCTTCCCTCAATATGCTCTGCAGGGAGGAGACCATTCTCGGAAATGCGGAACGCCACATAGAGATGGCTGTCCTCACCGGCTTTTGGAAGCACTATGAACTCGCCTTCAATGCTGTTTGTGACCGTGTAACCGAGAAACAGTTTGAGCAGTTCATTCTCCTGGCGGGCAAACTCGTCAAGCGTGAGTTTAAGGCTCTCGCCGGAAAGGGACATATCCGTGTCGCCGGTGAGAATCTGGTAACGCTTCTGTCGTATGTCCATAATCTGGTCGGCAGCACGTGCCGCTGAGAGCTCGATGCTGCGCTGTCCAACATTTGCCTTGAGCAGAGGGATTGCCGAGAAATCGGCCGTCTTCTTGAGAGGCTTCCCGGAAGTGAATCCCAGCTCATCCGATGCGGAGGGCACCGAAACCACCTTAACTGCGGTCATCACAGTCGATGTGGAAGAAGCCTGTTCGGCCTCAACTCCGAGATATTTGACTGAATATTTAGCATACGGGCCGGCATAGAACCGTTCCTGAACTGCGTTCACCTTGATTTTCAGGGCAACCGGAGACTGTGCCGCGGCGGAAAGCCCGAGGAGGCCCGCAAACATAAAGAGCAATATACGTTTCATATCCAAAACTATTTTGTTTTCATTTCGCATTTCATTCGTCACTTTTCGAGGTTCAGGCGCGGGTCCGAATATGAAAAATCCTTCCACCTCTTGTGAGACCACAGCCAGTTGTCCGGATGCCGGTAGATCTCGTCTTCGAGACAGTCATAATACTTCCGGATGATTTCCTCCGGCTCCATTTCCGAAGCGTCCATGCAAATCGGAGTGAAGGAAACGTCGTAATGTCCGCGACTCATGCGCTCAAAGTTCATGTAGAGGACTGCAAAACCGAGCTTGTGGGCAATCTCCGCCGGTCCGAGGAAAGCCTTTGTAGGCTGGTTCATAAAGTTTCCTATCTCAACGGCAGAGACATACGGACTCTGGTCAATGTTCAGAAAATAGGCAAGACGCTCCTTCCTGTTCGTGAGCATGTAGCGTAGCAACTGCCTTGATTCCAGCATCATATCCTCGCTGGCGCTCATAGATGTGCGGCTAGCCTTGAAGAAGTCGTCCCAGAGAGCGTTGTTCAGCCTCTTGTAGACACAACGCAGGCTTGACTCCGGAAGCGGAAAGGCCGGAGAATCGGCGCACGCGGAATGCGGTATGCCACCCATCAGTTCCCAATTCCCACAATGGGAGTAGAGAATCACAACCGAAGGAGCCGAGTTCCACGCCTCTTCGAGCACTTTCGAGTTCGTGACCGTGACGAGAGAGGAGCGCATCATTTTCTTCGGATTCGCACCAAAGAACCATATAGCCTCAACGATGATTTCCGCCATGTGACGGTAGTAGAGTTTTGAAAAGCGTTCTATATCATCATAATAGCACGCTGTGGAAGGGAACGAGCGTCCCATATTTATCGCTACGACGTCCCGCCTATAGCCGACGACGCTGCGGAGCACCCATGCGATGACATCTGCCCAAAAGTAGTGCACCTTCAGCGGAAACATAGCGAGAAAGCGCACTGCTGCAGTCAATAATGTCAGCTTAAAATTCTTCATATTCTGCAAATATATCAAAAAACTTGCATAATTACGCAAAACCGATGGCAAGTTTGGGTGTCTTTTAATAAATTTGCGTTCCGAAACGAAATGCTGATATATGGACGAAAGAACAAGGGACAGACTCATCGAATGGGCCGTGACATACAATGACAGGAAATATTTCACCGAGGACCCGATTGCGTTTCCGAGGCATTTTGCCGAAAACTATGCGTCGGGAAACTGCGGGCTTGCGGACGTGGAGATTGCAGCCGTGATTGCGGCGCACCTTGCCTGGGGACGAAGGGCGATGATTGTGCGTGACTGCGGACGTGCATTCGATGAAATGAACTGGAGGCCATACGATTATGTAATGAACGGGGAATACCGGAATGATGACGTGAGCCTGCACAGGACGGTGAAATGGAGCGAGTTTGCCCAAATATGTGCCCGCCTGCACGAGCTATACTCAGAATGTGGGGAGGCGGCTTCGCCGAGTCTGGAGGGGTTGGACGATGAAGGGTTCAGAGTGAGGGTATATGGACAAAGACCTGATCGCAGGGCTCCGAACAAGAAGATAAACATGATGCGCAGATGGTTGGTGCGCGACGACGGGAAGGTGGACCTCGGAGTGTGGAAACATACGGACAGGCGCAACTTGATAATTCCGCTTGACGTGCATGTCTATGACGAGGCGACGGCGCTGGGCCTCACGACGCGACGGCAGAAGGACATCGTGACGGCAACAGAGATTACGGACAGTTTTCGGGAGATATTCCCGGACGACCCATGTCTGGGGGACTTCGCCCTTTTCGGATATGGCATAACTCATTGATACATATTTTTATTGATATATATCTTTATTGAGACATATGAAGGAAGAAACGCATCTATTGGAGGATTAACAGAATGTCCATGCCAAAACTTTACATCGTATCGGGCTGCAACGGCTCAGGGAAGACGACGGCGTCATACACGCTGTTGCCTGAGATGCTCGAATGCGCACAGTTCGTGAATTCAGACGAGTTCGCAAAAGGGCTGTCGCCTTACGAACCGGAGAAAGTGCCGCTTCAGGCCAGCAGGTACATGCTGATGAAGATTCAGTATCTGTTCCGAAAAAAGAAGGATTTCGGAATAGAGACCACATTGGCGACGCGCACACTGCTAAAGATGGTTCGCAAGGCGCAGGCTGAGGGCTATTTCGTGACTGTCATCTATTTTTGGCTCGACTCTCCGGAGAGGGCGATGGAGAGGGTCAAGGCAAGGGTTGAGAAAGGCGGACACAACATTCCGGTAGAGACAATAATAAGGCGCTACTACGTCGGCCTTGAGTATTTTTTCAATGATTACATGAAAATCTGCGATCGCTGGATTCTCGCTGACAATTCCCAACCGCCGTTCAAGGTCGTGGCCGAGGGATTCCGGGAGACCGGAGAAGTGATCGTGAGGGATGCCGCAACATTCGAGCGGATAAAGAAAGTGTGTGAGGATGGGCGTGTAAGGCTTTCGGAGGAAGAGGGAGACGGAGACGCCATTGCCGGATAGGAGAGATTTATGGAGATGGAGAAAGAAGAAAATCATTACCTTGAGCTTTTCGGGGTAAGCAGGGCAAATCTTGAAAGTCTCATGGCGGGAGCATTGTCTTCCGGAGCGGATTTCGCCGACATCTACCTTGAATGCACCAGCTATACAAATCTGCTGCTGAAGGATTCGCAAGTGACTTCCGGAGGCTACCACGAAGATTTCGGAGCCGGGATCCGCGTGCTCTGCGGTGAGCGGACGGGCTATTCCTACTGCGAGACGACAGAACGCCGGGATATGGAGGCGGCAGTGCGGGCGGCATCTGCAATTTGCGCGGCCGGAGGCAGTTCTCAAGCCATCAGAGCCGGAAGGCAGAGTGGGCGCCGCATTTGTGCAGACATGTATGGGAACATGCTGGAAAAAGCAGCGGCAGGCAGAAAGTGCCGAGGCGGACTCTACGAAATGACAGAGAGCTGGGAAAGTTGCAGCCGCCGGAAGATGGCAGATATACTAAAGAGAATTGAGGAGGAACTGCGCAGGCGCGAGCCGAGGACGGTGAAGGTCATAGCACAGATTTCAGACAGCGTGAGCCGGGTGGTTATGTACAACTCTCTTGGGGAACTGACGTTCGAGACCCGTCCGATGGGAAGCGTTTCGGTGTCCGCAGTGTTCTCCGGACATGGGCTTGACGGAAAGATGACCAACATCACGAAATCGGAGTCGCGCAGTTTCAGGGCAGGGGCGGATATGCTGTCCGAGAACCTGGTGATGGAACTCGCGGACGGCGTGCTGCGCAATCTTGACGCGCGTTTTGAGGCCATACGTCCGAAAGGCGGTAGGATGCCGGTGGTAATGGGCGCCGGAGCATCCGGAATTCTGCTGCACGAGGCCATGGGACATGCCTTTGAGGCAGACTTCAACAGAAAGGGTCAGTCTATTTTTTCGGACAGGATGGGTCAGAGAATTTGCGCCCCGGGGATCAGCATTGTGGACGACGGGACAATACCCGGCAACCGCGGGGCATGCGCATTCGACGATGAGGGCATTCCAGGACAGAAGACATACATGGTCGAGGACGGTGTTCTGACAAGCTATCTTCATGACCGCATAAGCGCCGCCTGGTACGGGGTATCCCCCACCGGGAACGGACGCAGGGAGAATTTCCGCTTCAATCCGATTCCGCGTATGAGGGCCACATACATGGAAAACGGAGACTGTGATGCTTCGGACATCATAGCCTCCGTAAAAAAGGGAATATATGTCGATGAGTTCTCGAATGGTCAAGTGCAGATCGGTGAGGGTGACTTCACTTTCTATGTGAACAGCGGTTTCCTCATCGAGGACGGCCGCCTGACTGCACCGGTCAAGGACATCAATATCATCGGAAATGGTCCCGAAGCTCTCGCGGACATCACGATGGTCGGAAACGATCTCAAGATAAGCAACGGCACCTGGACCTGCGGAAAAGAGCAGTCCGTGCCGGTGTCAGTAGGCATCCCCACCATACTTGTCAAGGCATTGACAGTAGGCGGGGAATAATTAATATTTCTGCCCCAAAACTTCAAAATAGGCTTTGCCTGAGACCACAGTCACACGGTAGACAGTGTTGTCGACCTGATAGTATTCACGACCGTTGAAGGTGAACACGTCATAGTCTTCAGGCAGGGCATCCACGAGGGCTCCGGCAGGCGGAACAATGACATAGTACTGGCCATTCACATTCTGATAGAACACCCCATCCTGACAGAAGTAGTCCGTGCCGGCAGCCGCGTAGCTCTGGACAAGCCCCATTGCAAGCGCGAGCTGGTAGGCGTTGCTCGAACGGGCCTGCATGTACTGCGCCTGGGCCGCAAGAGTCGAATTCTGCTGCGCCAGAAGCGCGTTGTTGCGCGCAATCTGTTCGTTCTGCTCAGCGATGTAGGCATTGTTGGAGTTAATCTTGTCGTAGGTATTGTTCAGCGTGTTGTAGTAGCTGATACGAACGGCAGTCCATGTCGCGTCGGCCACGATTGCGGCAGCCAGAGAAGTGCCGAAAGGCGGACGGCAAACGATGTAGCACCCGTCAATATAGCGGTAGTAGATGTCGTTGTAGCAGTAGTAGCGGACGCCGTGCCAGTCGCGATACCAATAGCCGGCCGGGAGGGTGTGAACCCTGTAGCCGAAGCAGTGGTCGTGATGCGGGTCATAGAAGCGGTGAGGCGGCCTGCGGTCGAAATCTATGTAGCCACGGTCACGCGGATGTTGTGGGCGGAAGTCGTCGCGCGGAGGATGCGGCTTGCCGTGGTGGTCATCAGGACGCGGATTGTTGCCAACGTTGCCTCCGGGGCGGTCGCCGTCTGCACGAGCAGCCGCACTTGTCGGAGGCAGGTTCCTCACGGAAGAGGATCTTTCTGACGTAGTGGCGTTGCGGACAGAAGATGTTCCGTTGTTCCCGTCAAGGGATTTTGCCTTCCTTACAGACGATGAAGCTGCAGACTGGCGCGTTGTGGTCTGGCGTCCGACGGTAGTCGTCCTGTCCGATGACGGAGTCTGTCGCGCTGATGAAGATGCGCTCTGCCTTGTTGATGATGAAGATCTTGCCGCGGAGCTGCTCTGACGTGTTGAAGACGTCGTGCTCTGTCTCGCTGAGGTTGTTCCGGTCCTTCTGTCCTGCGATGCGGAAACGTTTCTGTTCGTCACTGAGGATGATGGCCTTGAGACTGATGTCTGACTCGCGGATGATCTGTTGGTTGACGATGAAGTTTTCCGCGAAGTCGACGAACTTACGGATGAGCTGCGTCTCGCAGACGACGAAGACTGCCTTGGCGTTGACGAGGACTGTCTCGCAGACGACGAAGACTGCCTTGCTGTTGACGAAGATTGTCTCGCGGACGATGAAGACTGTCTTTCGGTTGATGAAGATGTCGATGTACGGCGGCTCTGGGCATATCCGTTTGTCTGGGATGCCGCCAGCGCGATGAGCATCGCCGCCACTGCTGCACGATATGTTCTCATAAAAATAGTTTTTGCGGAAACATATATGCCCGAAGCATTATGTTCCATGGTTATACATAGTGTCCACCGGCTGTCAGTAGAGCCAATATTTCTTTGACATTTCCCTGAATCTTTCCGCGTCAGAATGCCAATACTGCGAAATGTCATCAAACTCATAGCGACGGCAAAAAGCCTCTCTGACATAATTTGTGCCACAGACCTTATCGAATGCGCCGACAGCAGTTGCAGCCTCGAATGCACGGCGGTCCGGATAGAGCCTTGCAATAGCCTGAAGGACGCGGAATTGCACCTCGGTGATGGAGGCCTTCTCATAGTCAGTGAAAAAATATTGTACGCCCTTGACAAGTTTCCCAGCCTGAGAGCCGGAGAACGGCTTGTAGACTATAGTACGGAACGCAACGCCGGGAAGGTCATAGCTGTCAAGTTCAGCCTTGAGCGCCGCCGGGTCAATCCACTGCGCGGCAAAGACCTGAAACGGAAGGGTATAGCCTATGCCAATCTGCAGGAAGTTAGAGAGTTCGCCCGCGATTCCTGCTGAGGCATAGTATTGCGGAGTGTCACAGAAAGGAATGTTCGGGGACGGAAGCACCCACGGGAGACGAGTCTCGATGTATAGCATATCCCGTGTCCAACCCTCCATGGGAATGACGGTGAGGTTGCAGCGAGCAGGTTTCTGCGTGCCGCGCTGTCCGCAATTGAGTCCCTCGCTATTGAGCATCAAGGCCAGTTCTCCAACGGTGAGCCCATATACATAAGGTATCTTGTACTGGCTGATGAACGAATGGTAGCCGTCACGAACGAGCGGGCCCTCAACCTTGAGACCGCCAAGAGGATTGGGACGGTCAAGCACTATGACCTCTATCCCGAGTTCGCCACAGGCCTCCATGACAAGGCCAAGCGTGCTGATGAAAGTGTAGGAGCGCACACCGATGTCTTGTATGTCATAGACTACAGCATCAAGCCCCTCCAGCATCTTAGCAGTCGGCTTGCGTGATGCTCCATAGAGAGAATGGACCGGAAGCCCCGTGGTGAGGTCCGTCTCTTCCCCCACCTTATCTCCGGCATACTTGTCTCCACGGACGCCGTGCTCCGGACCGTAAAGAGCGACAAGTTTCACACCTTCTGCGCCGTAGAGAATGTCTATCGTAGAGTTGAGGTTGCTGTCAACACCGCTCGGATTGGTCACGAGCCCTATGCGTTTTCCCTGAAGAACGTCAAATCCACGGTCGCGGAGCACCTCTATGCCTGTCCGGACCAATGGCGCATGGACATTCATACAAACAGGCTCCGCAACCGGCGAATCCTTCGCAGGAACGGTGAGCGAGTCCGGATATTCCTGTCCCACAAGGATCTGCGATGAAAGTGCGATGAATGCGGCGATGAGGACGGCGTATATCTTCTTATTTCTTACCATATTCAGGTTCTATTTTCAAGAATGTTGTCACAAAAACAGTCACAAGGCAGCAGAGGCCTACTGCCCAGAAAAAGCCGGTGTAGCCAAGAGCCTCCTGGAGGTAGCCCGCAACCATTCCGGGCAGCATCATACTCAGAGCCATGAAGGCTGTGCAGAGAGAGTAGTGAGATGTCTTGAATTCACCCTGCGAGAAATATATCATGTAGAGCATGTAGGCCGTGAATCCGAACCCATATCCGAACTGGTCGAGACACACGAAGACTCCGACGGCCCAAATCGACGAGGGCTGCGCGATGCTGAGCCAGACAAATGCAAGACACGGAAGCGCAAGAGAGAGCGCCATCGGCCAGAGGCAGCGTTTGAGCCCCCATCTCGCGACGGCCATTCCGCCCAGTATGCCGCCCACAGTGAGGGCAACGACTCCGACTGTCCCATAGACGGCACCGACTTGAGTCGTCGTGAGCCCGAGCCCGCCATCCTCAGCAGGAGCGAGAAGGAAGGGGTTCATCATCTTGATAAGGAACGCCTCAGGAAGACGGTAGAGCAACAGGAAGGCAAGAGCTGGAATGACGCGTGGCTTTTTGAAGAATGTCACGAATGTTCTGCCGAAGTCTCTGAATATAAAGCCTGTTCCATTTCCATTCGAGTTGCCGCAATGCCCGGATGAAAACTCGCGAGAACTAACCGTTGCTGACCTGTCTGACAACGGGCGCGGAAGCACAAAACTGTGCCACAGAGTGACAAGCGCGAAGATCGCGGCAGTCAGAACTATTGTCCAGAACCACGACTTTGGAACATCGCCGAGGCGGGTCTCAAGGATGCCGGCAATCACAACCAGGACGCCCTGTCCAAAGACAGAGGCAAGACGATAGAAAGTGCTGCGTATGCCGACAAACAGGGACTGCTCACCCGGTGTTAGACCGAGCATGTAGAATCCGTCGGCTGCGATGTCGTGAGTCGCGCTGGCGAATGCCATTATCCAGAATATTATCAGAGTGACAGTGAAAAGCGAGATTGAGGCTGACCCGTCAGGAGCGCGGTGCGCGGCAAGCGTTCCGGCATTGGAAGGCAGTGACAGGGCGAGGACAATGAAACAGACCGACATCAATATCTGCATCGCCATGACCCACCATCGCTTGGTGCGAATGATGTCGATGAAGGGACTCCACAGCGGCTTTATCACCCATGGGAGATAGAGAAGGCTCGTGAAGAGAGCCATCGTGCCGTTGCTGACGCCCATTTTCGTGAACATCGTGACTGATATGCTGTTAACGGCGAAATAGGGTATGCCCTCTGCAAAATAGAGCGTGGGCACCCAAAGCCACGGGGATATGTTCTTACTTTTTGTCGTCATTTCGAGAGCGATTCTGAAACCTGAGTGCCAGGATAATAATGTTCGAGAATGGCCCTGTAGCCATATCCCCTGTCCGCCATGACAGCCGCACCGATCTGGCACAGGCCCACACCGTGCCCCCAGCCAAGGCCACGGAGGATTACCCTGCCGTCGGATGTGAACTCGGCGTCAAAGGCAGAGCTTCTTAGATGTGACGGGGAGAGTATACGTCTTATTTCCAGTTCTTTTCCGACGATGAAACTGTTCTTTGTCCCAACCACGCGAAGCCTGAATATCCTCCCGGAAGCCCCCTTCGCCAAAGGTTCGAGGGCAGTGAGTTCACCTATGTCGACACCGCTCTTTTCGCGCACAAGAGCCGAAAGTTCACGGAGTTCATACACCTGCGTCCAACGATAGAAGTCAGTGGTTTCACGGTCATAGCTATTGAAGACCCTCGCGAGAAGCGGACTGTCCGCAAGCGAGCAGAACGGGACAACGATGGTGCCATCGGCATTCGCCGTATCGAGAGGAAGATGTCCTGGTGTGTCGGGCAATGCCGGAAGATAGGCCTTGTCATCTGACGCCCAGCAGGTTGAGAAGAGTTCTGTAGTCCCGCCGCAGCATTTCGAGAAACGCGCGTCGCACAATTCACCTCCGAAGGTCAGGACCTGCCCCCATGTCGCGTCAATGGCCTTTTGGACAGAAGTCTCGGTGGCTCTGGTGAGTCCCTGATAGCGTTGGCAGTGGTCATCGGCGCAGACATCAAAGTTACAGTGATCACTTCGGTCGTACCATCGGATATATTCCGTTTCACCTGACGGAGCTTCCGGAACATGCGATTCATTCCCTACGGAATGGCGGTGCATAGCAAGCCAAGTGACAACTTCCTCTATATTTCCGCACTTCAGAAAACTTTCCCGTTCGGCGGCATCACAGGCAATTTTCCCGTGATGGGCGAGCTGAGCCATGACCCATGAACGGGATATCACGGCGTGGGCCTTCAGGAACTCCTCCGGCGAATTCTGGTTCATCTCGGAGGATATGACGCTGAGAAGATAGTCCTCGACACCGATAACATTGACTGCCGTGAGTTCGTTGTTCTCGACGATGATTTTCAAAGCCCCTGCAAACTTTTGTGTCTCACGGCGTTCCCAGTGAAATCCCTTGCCTATTGTGACATCGTGAAGTTCAAATGTCGGCTCGGCAAAGAAAGTCGAGGGGGTCTGTTCCTCGAAAAAAAGTTCGTCATAGAGAGCGCCGTCATAGTCGATCTTGCCCTCGCGATAGGTTGCGACTCGTGTGCCGCCCCCGTCCGGATACATCTGGAACTCAATTCGTTCCGCTGACATTATGCCTACGCTTATATGAGGCTGCGTGCGTGTGAGACGACGGACAATCTTGTGCTGCGCCTCCTTGCTCAAGGTCACCTCATCCAGCATTTCCGTGAGGAGCTTCGCGTCAAGCTTCTCGAAGTCCTCCGGCACCGGGGCGATGAAGCAGCCTCCCATGTCGGCACAGCCGGGGCTCATCGTAAGGTGGTCCGGGCCGTCGGAGAAGTAGTGATGCGAACGATGCGCGGTACGAAACACAACTATCGAGCAGTACTCCCCATCGGCATACCACGACATAAGATTGAACAGCGGTTCACTCTCCCCCTGCGGAGTGTCGGCACAGTCGAGAAGTCTGTAGAAAATCTTTGCGGCTGATTTTGAGGTCGCCGCGCGGAGGACGAAGACACCGTTCACGAACTTGTTGTAGTGGAAGAGTTGCGCATCCTGAACCGATGTGAGATAGGTCAGCTCCGGAACGGGCGATGAGGGTTCCTCATCCTTCACTGAAGAGACCCGCACCTGTGCAAGCATCCTCCGCACATCGTTCTCCAAAGGCATAAGAGCGTTCGGAGCGGCCTGAAAATGGTGGTGGTCAGGTGCGGAGGCTCCGGAATGGGGACCATTGTAGAAGAATGTGTAGTCCTGATATTTTCTGGAAAGATCAAGTATGTCTATGTAGCGCTTCCAGATGGACTGGTCGCAGTGCCTTGTGCTCGCAATCACGAGATGATCCGGAAAAATCGGATAGGGATTGAGCAGTATGTCGTATTTCTTGCCCTTGCGTCCCTCGAAGCGGATGTAAGTCTGTTCCGGGAAACGGTTGCAGAAGAAGCAGGGGCGCTTCGCGACTGAAGTCTTGTCGAGCTTTGCCGCTGAAGAAATCATCCTCGCCGGGTTGTGCTGCACGATAACGTCCAGTCCTCCGATGTTGAGAGTCTTGGTCTTTACGTTCTTGAGCGCCCTGAAGTTTGCGCAGGCAAGCGGCCAGCAGGAGAGCTGATCGTTGACAAATTTCTGTATTTCGTTGTTGTCCTTCATTTTCATTCAGTTCTTCGTACCTTCGCCGTCAAGGTTGCCGCAGGAGCGCGACGTGCATTCCGCCTGATTCGCGAGAGAAGTTCCACCGTGCGAAGGCTGTCCTTGTAGAGATTGTTGACGTTCTGCCTCTCTATGCTCAGCGCAGCGTCCGAGTTTCCGCTCCAGCGGCGGCAAAAATAAAGGGATTCATAAATCCTGCCGATACGGTACTGCCCGGAAAGTTTCAGCCCTACCGCATAGTCCTCACCATAGCTCGTATTGGGAAAATGAATCCGTCGCAGTATGTCGGTCCGAAACGCACGCGGCGCGCCGAGGCCGTTGATTCTCAAGGCGTTGTTGTGCCCGTTCTCATCCGTCCACTCGCGGTGGTCGATAAGGCCTGGAGGTATGGGATTCAGGTCGAAGTCAGTAATCGTGTATGATCCGATGAGCATCGCGCAATGTTGCGAGAGAAAGCCGTCCACGATTTTCGAGAGCGTGTCGGGAGTGGAATAAATGTCGTCACTGTCAAGCTGGACCGCATAGAGTCCACAGCAGGGACTGTCAATGGCTGCGTTCCAACAGCCACCGATTCCAAGGTTTATGTCTTCCGGGATTATATGAACGAGGCGCGGGTCATCCGCGGAAAGCTTTTGCAAAAGACCGGTTGTGCCGTCGGTGGAGTGATTGTCAATGACAATGACATTGAAATCGAAGTCACACCGCTGCGACAGGGCACTTCGGACAGCATCCCCGATAGTCCTGACCCTATTGAACACCGGGATTATTACAGAGGCAGTAACAGGAAATCCGGTCTGTTCCGGAGCGTTGCCAATAGCCCCCGTATTGCCAGGTGCACTCACAAAATGTGCAGGGGTGTCCGGTTCAGGGGCATCCGGAAGAGGTCCGTCAAGCCATGCCCCGACGCGTTTAAGATGGGCTGTGCAGGCCTTTTCCATCTCTTTCTGCACCTCACGGTTGGACGGGGCGACATAGTCAAACTGTTTCTCGCCGCTTCGACGCAAGTCATCCTCGACATATTCATATAGGTACTCCCTTATGTGGAAGATGCTTCGCATGCGAAGGCGGAGATCATAAAGTGCGGCATATCTGTAGTTTGCCTCGCCAGTCTGACATTCCACGGCATTTCTGAACGAAGATGTGCGGAACAAAAGCGCCGGTCCGAAGTCAAAGTCGTTTCGCAGTGAGCCCATCTGACAGTCAATCAGAGGGTGGCGTACCCCGTTCTCGATGCAGTCGGAGTAGAGCATGTCAGCTCCGGTGGCGTCCGCAATCTGCACAAAGCGCTCAAGCGCGTGCTGCACCACTGAGATGCGGTATTTCTCGTTGCAAAGAAGAAAATATTCCGTTCTCACCGCCGAGGCAATCCGGCGCAGTTCGTCTGCAGCTCCGGGGGCATTCTCGTATATTACCGATATTCTGTCCATTTATCCACTTTTCGCAAGTATTCTAACTTATCTCCTTATAATAATGCCAGCAGTTTGTTCCGGATTCTTCCGAATTCCATTTCAAAGTTAGGGGTAAGGACATTCTTTCCCATGGCAGCGTCTATTTCGGCTATGGTCCAGAAACGTCCGTCCGTGACCTCGTCAAGATCCGGACTTATGTCAAATGAGCCCACAGCTGCGAATATGTTGACGAGTTCACGCTCCCTTTCGGAATCATACGGATATGTCCCGATGTACACAGGATTGAAGCGCGTCAGGTGCAGTTCTTCCATCGATTCCCTCAACAACGCCTCGACAAGGCTCTCCCCATAGCCGACATGTCCTCCGACTGCGGTGTCCCATTTTCCGGGCTGGATGTCCTTTTTCATCGAACGTTTCTGGAGATATATCCGCTCCTCATGGTCTATTATGTGAAGATGGACCACAGGATGCAGAAGGCGTGAGCCACCATGACAATATGAGCGAGAAGCACGGCCAACCACAAGTCCGCTCTCCTCGACGACAGGGAAAACCTCACCGTCAAGCCGCCCGTCACGAGGCGAATTTGCCGTGAGGGAGGGCAATATGGGCGCCGGGTCCACCGGATAAATCAGTTCAAACATCGATTCTCCGCTTTACAACCTATAATTGATTATGTAGAGTTCTTCTTTCGTGTAGAGCAGCGAGTCGAGGAAGTCCGGGAAGCAGTTGACCAACAGCACGAAAATGCCGAACAGGACCGCAGCCAGACCCAAAAGCGAGGCAAGAGTTATGAGGACGATTTTCCCGGGGGACATTTTTCTTGTCTCTCCGGTCACCGGATCTGCGACCGGCTCAGCGACTGGCTCAGCAACAGACTCTACAACCGGCTCAGCAACAGGCTCAGCAACAGGAGACGACTCTGAGACCGGCTCAGCAACAGGCTCAGCAACAGGAGACGGCTCTGCGACTGGCTCTGCAACCGACTCTGCAACCGACTCTGCAACCGGCTCGTCCACCGTACCGGAACCAAGAATGTCCCCAAGCTCGTCCATGGTGGCAGAGAGTTCCTGTTCAGTTTCCTTGTGAGTCTTCAGAGACAGCGGTTCAAGACCGAAGCCCTCCGGATAGATGTCAAGAGCCTCATCCGCGACAAAGAAAAGATTGTTCTCCCTCGTGGCGCGAAGACGCCCGAGTCCTGGGAAAACAATCACCTTGCGGTTAAAAAGTATATCCCTCATCTCCGCAAGGAACTCTGTCAGAATCCTTCTGGCATCTTCTTCCGCGACGCCGTTAGACTTCGCATAGAGTTTCACAAGCAGTTCGCCGTCGTCCGGCTTGCTCCTGAAATAAAGCTTCCTATATGGAGGATTTATCGTGTACCCCTTGTCGGAGAAGCTCGCCGGCACAATCTCGGCCACAAAGCATCCCACTCCCGGCAACGCGACTCTGTCGTTGTCGAGAATCAGGTCATACACCATTTTTGAAAGAAGGTCAATGTCCATAATGGCAGTCTTGAGGTTCTGAAGAGCGCAAAATGACGCTCCTAAATTTCCTAACCTACAAAATTAAGCATTATAGAAATATGAAAAAAATAAAAGAAACAAAAAAGGCACTGAAATTTCGATTTCAATGCCTCTTCCTGGTAGCGGGGGAAGGACTCGAACCTCCGGCCTCCGGGTTATGAGCCCGACGAGCTACCAACTGCTCTACCCCGCGATGTTGCTCCTGAAGCAGGACTTGAACCTGCGACCCTCTGATTAACAGTCAGATGCTCTAACCAACTGAGCTATTCAGGAATCTTATTGTCTGTCCATCCGGAAGTCCCTTCAAATGCGCTTTTCCCGAATGGGATTGCAAAGGTACAACAATTTTTTGATGCCGCAAACTTTTATCGAACTTTTTGCAATATTTTCAAGAAAAACGTCCGTTCGAGGCACAAAAGTCATCCCTACAGTCCAAGGAACGACATCATTCCAGCGATGTCCGTCCTGTCAAAGGAGGTCTGCTCCCCTGTAGACAGATTCTTGAAGTTCACCTTCTGCGCTGCGGCCTCGTCGCCTCCGCAGATGGAGATGAACGGAATGTGCCGGCGGTCGGCATAGTCAAACTGCTTCTTGAGTTTGCCGGACTCGGGGAAAACTTCACAGGCAACGCCAGACTCGCGAAGCGCCTTCACAACCGGAAGCAAATATTTAACCTCGTCCGTACCCATGTTCGCAAACAGGACCCTGGCACTGTCAGTCACGCCCTTAGGGAATTTGTCCAAGCCCTTCAGCACATCGTAGATGCGATCGGCGCCAAAGGAAATTCCCACGCCGGACATGCCCGGAAGGCCGAATATTCCCGTGAGGTTGTCGTAACGCCCTCCTCCGCAGATGCTCCCTATGGCAAAGTCAAGCGCCTTCACCTCAAAGATGGCTCCGGTGTAATAGTTGAGGCCGCGGGCAAGCGAAAGGTCGATCTCGACCTGCTGCAAAATCCCGGCAGCATCAATGTAGCCGAACAGTTCCTCCAATTCGTCAATTCCACGAAGTCCGGTGCCGGACACAATTCCCGATGCCGAGCCTCCGTCAAACAGGGCACGCATGAGGGCAATTTTCTCCGCAGTAGTGCCGCT
>ULRB01078321.1_pt1 | contig 18293 bp, 12 predicted proteins | sample 1955051 | NCBI WGS metagenome assembly ULRB01 (sample SAMEA4835671, study PRJEB28245) | human gut metagenome | biome: gut microbiome; material: fecal sample | place: Denmark | collected 2008 | reverse complement strand
CGCGATGTCATTACGCTGTCAGTGGAGAACGGGACATTCAACGGCTCCGTCTATTCTCAGAACAATACCTCTTTCATCAAGGGCGGCACTTTCAGTGACGCGCCTGCGCAGGATTATCTCGCCGAGGGGTATGCTTCTGTAACCGCAAGTGCTAATCCTTTCACTTATAAGGTCGTGAAGGCTACAAAGGCTGAGGATGCCGCTTCGATTGATGAGCGACTAAACAACGGGGAGACTGTCGTTGTGGCCCAGAGTTTTGAACTTAACCATGATACGAAAGTGTCAGCGTATGAATCCGCGACCCTTAAGTTGGAAGGAGGGGTTATAACGACAGATAATTTCCCGGGTAAGAACATAACTGATGCTGTTTCTGTTGCGAATAGCGCCGTTTTGAATATCGATGGGAATGGGACAATCAATGGACCTGTCAAGAGTGATAAATCAACTTCTGCATTAGCCGTTAGAGGTAGAGCCAAGTTGAATATATATGGGAATTTGGTGATAGATGGTGGCAGCAGCAGCGCTGGCAATAATGCTATTAAACTTGTTCAAGGTACAGCAAACATTTACGGAGGCTATTTCCATTCAGGAAATGATGCAAAGGGCAAAGCTAGTGAAGTGATTTACCTTGAGTGCGGGGCATATACAACATACAAGTCGACACTGAACATATATGGAGGTGTGTTTGAATGTGATGGTGATGCATCTCATTTGATTAATTGTTATGATGCTGCTTATAGAGTAGGTAATGCTAAGGTGAATATTTGTGGCGGTACTTTCGTGGGCTTTAATCCTGCGGACAATACTGCCGAAGGTGAACACACGAACTTTGTTGCCCCGGGCTACAAGTCCGTTGAGACTACCTATAATGGTAAGAAGGCCTGGACTGTGGTAGCTGAATAAGCATTGGCGTATGAGGAAGCTTTTGTTGTCGTTATGGATGGGCATAGTGGTTCTTGCTGCGGGTTGTGGCAGGAACTTGGATCCAACGTGCGGCCAAAAGGAGGTGGACATCTCGTTTGATATGGACGCTACTCAGTCTATGACAAAAGCCTATGGGGACGGTATGACTGTCAATACCTTGCACGTGTATGCTTATTTGGTGGATCCAGTTACCGGTGGCTTGGCTTACATTGATCCGGCTTCTCACGGTAAGGATTGCCCGTCGCAGACTCTTGGTATGACCAGCGGGAAAGCTTCTTACAGTACGCGGCTCGTTACGGGGCAGAAGTATGTCATTGTATTCTGGGCTGATTACCAGTCTAAAGGTTATGATTCGCCATATGACTATGACAATGCGACGCATACAATTTCAGTAAGAGACCATAACCCTCAAGTCGCTGCAGTCCTTGCGAATGATGAGCATCGCGATGCTTTCTACGCAGTAGAGACCATTGAGGTGAGTGGAGCCATCGGAGGTAGGACGGTGCATCTGAAGCGTCCGTTTGCTCAGGTCAATATAGGCGTGACAGACCGGGTAATGTCTAATGCTAAATCCAAAGGGATAACTTTTAAGAACTTGTCGGTGGCATTTTCAAATGTGGCATCGAAGATTGATCTTGTGACAGGCAAGGTGGATAGGTTTATTTCCGATGGTGACCATGCCGACCATGCCGACTATGTTACTTTTAGGGCAAGTTCTCTGCCGAATCAGAAATTCATGGTCGGAGGAGTCAAGTATAATCTTATATCCATGAATTATGTGCTCGTGGATCAGAATGAAGAAGGGACGGTCGCCAGGAATATCAGCCTGATCAGTGATGGCATTACATTCCAGCGTCAGTTTAGCAATGTTATCCTTCGTGCGAACCATAAGACGAATATAGTAGGAGATATTATCGGTGGAGAATAAAATAATTAAAACGTCATAATATGAAAAGAATTCTTAAACTTGCAGCTCTGGCAGTGATTGGAATGATGACAGCATCATGCAGCAAGAACGCTGCTCCGGAGGAAGGAGTGCCGGTAAGCATCAGCGTGCAGGCACCTCAGATTGGCACGAAGTCAATTTCAGATGGTAAGAGCGTGAATCAGGTGCGCTGCATCGTGTTCCGCGATGGTAAGCTCATTCAGCACAGTGATGTCACCAAGGTTATTCCAATGCGTGGAGGTACAGCCACTTATGAGACTCGCCTCATTTCAGGCCAGACCTATAAGATAGTCTTCTGGGCTGAGGTGAAGGACAATGCCTACTATAGTGTGGACTATCAGAATGCGACCGTGACAGTGACCTATGGAGCAGGTAATGAAGAGAAGCGAGATGCATTCTACAATGTAATCGAGTATACCGTAACAGATGGACAGGCAGCGAAGACAGTGATGCTGAAGCGTCCGTTTGCCCAGCTCAACTATGGACTCAGTGCAGCAGACAAGGCTCTTGCAGATGCAGTAAGCCCTATCGCGAAGTCGTCTGTGAAACTTGATGATGTGGTGTACACGAAGCTCAACCTCTTCGATGGGAGTGTGTCAGCGCCGCTGTCAAGCGTGACATTCACTTCAGCGCCTATTCTTGCAGAGCCTCTTACTGTAAAGGCTGAAGGAGCGAGTGCGCCGGTGGAATACACCTATCTGTCCATGAACTATATCCTTGTCAATCAGGATGTTGTTCCGAATACTACTCTGACATTGTATGGTGCCGATGATGCTGTAGTGGCAACGGTCCCGGTGAGCCAGGTGCCGCTGAAGCGGAACTACCGCACCAATATTGTGGGCAATCTTATCTCGTCCCCGGCTACCATCAACATCGTGGTGGATCCTGCGTACGAGGTCCCGGAGAACAACATCAGCAAGTAACGAAGATAGAACAGTCCCTCACAGAGGAACTTATATATCGGCGCTATGAAGCGGGGGTGGCTATAAAGTCTTGATAGACTTAGAGGTCACCCTCTTTTAAGTCTAATCACCTCCGAGCGGGGCCGTTTCTGGTACCGAGTGCCGTCGAAGGAGCAAGGGAAGGGGCCGCCGGGAGCGAACAAAGAGAGCGGGGGCTGTTTCGCGCACTGAAGATGCGTCCGGTGCGGCAAGTGCTGCTTTTGGCACGGCACGCCTCTGAAAATGCGTTGCGTACCAGAGGAGCCTGTTTTTTGCACCGAGTTCCTCTGATGAACGCCTTCCGTGCAGAAAAAGAGGGTTTTCATGCACCGAATGCCCTTTCCGTACCGTAGAAGCCTGTTTTGAGCACCGAATGCCTCCGAAAATGCGTCGCGTACCCCAGGAAGCCTTTTTGCGCACCGCGCGCATATTCGGTACCGTAAAAGCCTGTTTCCGGTACCGAATGCCAACCACCCAACCACCTAGCCACCACAGCACACCCAGCACTCCGGTACCGAATGCCAGCACAGAGGCAGGTTGCCGCCGCAGCGGAGCCTGGCGAACATTTTAGTCGACCCCGTTTTTTTATAGTGGCAGAATATTCGTATATTTGGGAGTTACTTACACTAAGACTAATTCGATGAAGAAATTAATTACATTATTTGCCATGGCCGTTCTGAGCATTTGTGTATGTAGTGCTTGGGATTCAAAAGCTCGGCTGTTTGTACTGACCGATGTGGAGAATGAGCCGGATGATGCGGAGTCGCTTGTAAGGCTCATGCTTTATTCCAATGTCATAGACATTGAAGGAATCTGTGCCACCACTTCCGTACACATGAAGACGAGTCTTCACCCTCAGACTATCATTTCGACGATAGATGCATACGAGAAAGTCCGGCCGACCCTTCTTCTCCACGAGCCTGGTTTTCCGACCGCAGAGTATCTCCGTTCGATAGTCTATGAAGGACAGAGCGGATATGGTGTGGCTGCTATCGGAGAAAAAATGCGCAGCGGTGGCTCCGATGCTCTTGTGGCCGCGCTGCTTAAGGAAGATCCACGCCCGCTTTGGGTGACAGCATGGGGAGGCGTGAATACTCTTGCACAGGCACTTGTGACTTTGCGCTCGACCCTAAACGGCCGTGAACTTAAGAGAGTCCTTTCCAAACTGCGTGTATATACCATATCAGATCAGGACGACAGCGGAATCTGGATACGTAAGAACTTCCCGGAAGTGTTCTATATCGTGAGCCCGGGTGGATACGGTGCAGCTACATGGTCCGGGATGATGGATGCTTCCAGCAAGGTGGTGGACAACACCGTGATTTCCAATAAGTGGATAGCTGAGAATATTCAGCAGGGACATGGTCCGCTCGGAGCAATCTATCCCGATGTAGCTTATGGAATAGAAGGTGATACCCCGTCATGGCTTGGTCTGATTCCTGTGGGCCTTGCGGATATGGAGCATCCCGATTGGGGTGGCTGGGGTGGCAGGTATGAGTATTATCGGCCTCTTCGAGAGAACTGCGACCTTGAAGGCTTTAACGGAGGCGTTCCTATAGAGGAAGAACCTCATGCCATTTGGACCAATGCCACTGACAAGTATTTCCCTTATGTGTACAATGAATATGGTAAGGCAGTGCGGCGTTCCTCTCAGGCACAGGAAGGATACAAGGTGACGCTTTATCGTTGGCGAGAGGATTTCCAGAATGATATGGCAGCTCGCATGGACTGGTGTGTCAAATCCTACGAAGATGCCAATCATCCACCAGTTCCGGTACTTAAAACCCCGGAGAGGATGACCGTTCATTCGGGAGAATTGTTTGTGATGGACGCTTCTTCCTCATACGATCCGGACGGAGACAGTTTGAGCTATCTGTGGTTCAATTATCCCGAAGCCGGAACTATGGACACGGAAGTGAGGATAGGGGGAGCAGAGAATATTCATTTTGTGAAAGTGAAAGCGCCAAAGGTAAGCAAGCCGGAAACTCTGCATTTTATTCTTAGGCTCAGCGACAAGGGTACTCCTTCACTCTGCAGATATAAGAGAATAATAGTTGAAGTCAAACCATAATTCAATCAACCACAATGCGAATCAGAATTGCGATAATCACAATTTCGGCAGCAGTGCTGTCCGTGACAGCCGCTTCCGGTGCAGACACCGGTATCAAGACAAAGGTGGAGAGTTTCCCGGTATCCTCGGTCCGCCTTACCTCCGGGCCGTTCAAGCATGCGGAGGATATGGACATACGCTACCTTTTGGCTCTTGACCCGGACAGGCTTCTGGCACCATACCGCAAAGGTGCCGGACTTGAACCCAAGGCGGAGAACTATACCAACTGGGAAAATACCGGACTTGACGGACATATCGGAGGTCACTATGTGTCAGCGCTTGCATATATGTATGCAGCTACCGGTGACGAAGAGATAGGACGTCGTCTTGATTATATGTTGAAAGAGTGGAAACTCTGTCAGGATGCCGCCGGAAACGGCTATCTGTGCGGAGTGCCTGACGGTCCCGAAATGTGGGAAGAAATACGCCGCGGAGACATTCGCGCCGCTGCATTCGGGCTGAATGACCGGTGGGTGCCTCTGTACAATATCCACAAGACTTTCGCCGGGCTTAGGGACGCTTACCTTCAGTGCGGACGGGAGGATGCCAGGGAGATGTTCCTCAAGCTTACCGATTGGATGTACCACCTTACGGAGGGCTTGACTGAGGCTCAGATGCAGGATATGCTTCGCAGTGAGCACGGCGGACTGAACGAGGTGTTTGCGGATGCCGCAGCTATTTCAGGAGACAAGCGATATCTGGAACTGGCTCATAAATTCTGCCACAAGACCCTTCTTGAGCCGCTCCTCAAGGGAGAGGACCGCCTTACGGGAATGCATGCCAACACCCAGATTCCTAAAGTGATAGGATATAAGAGGATAGCTGATATCGAGGGTAATGAAGCTTGGGACAAGGCCGCCGCATTCTTCTGGAAGACCGTGTCCGAGGACAGAAGCATCAGCATCGGCGGCAACAGCGTTGCGGAACATTTCCACCCATCGACAGATTTCGGCTCGATGCTCACAAGCGAGCAGGGGCCGGAGACCTGCAATACCTACAACATGCTCCGTCTCACCAAGCTGCTCTATTCTACAAGCGCCCAGACTTCCTATCTTGACTTTTATGAGAGGGCACTTTACAATCATATCCTCTCCACTCAGGACCCTGTCCAGGGCGGATTCGTATATTTCACCCCTATGCGCTCCGGACATTACAGAGTGTATTCGCAGCCGCAGACCAGTTTCTGGTGTTGCGTGGGCTCCGGAATCGAGAACCACGCCAGATACGGTGAGATGATATACGGGCACGAAGCTGACAAGGCGCTGTATGTGAATCTTTTCATCCCTTCTACCCTGAAGTGGGGAGATGTGCGTATTGAGCAGAAAACGGATATTCCATACGGACAGAGCACAACCATAAAGATAAGCACACCGCGTGCGAAGAAATTCACCGTCAGAATGAGAATCCCTGAATGGACCTGTGCCGAAGCTGTCAAGTTGTCCGTGAATGGCAAATCTGTCGCTTGCAAGATAAAGGACGGCTTCCTCGAAGTGGACAATCGCTGGAAGGACGGCGATGCGCTTACCGTAGAGCTGCCTATGCACCTTAGGGTGATGCAGCTTCCTGACGGCAGTGACAATTATTCGTTCCTCTATGGTCCGGTGGTGCTGGCTGCAAGGCTCGGTACCGACAGGCAGGACGGTCTGTTCGCGGATGACAGCCGAGGCGGGCATATTGCTGCCGGTCCGAAGCTTTCGCGTCAGGATATGCCGGTGATAGTAGGCGATAAGGCTACCATACTGGAGCATATCTCCAAGGACGGGGACGGACTCAAGTTCACCTTGACCGGAGTATGGCCTCGAAAGTATGAGAAGATGACACTGGAGCCGTTTTTCAGTATCTACGAATGCCGGTATATGGTGTATTGGCCGCTTCTTACAGAAGATGGACTTGCACAGAGGCAGGCTGCTCTTGCAGAGGCTGAAGCTGCGGAAAGGGCACTTGATGCACAGACGGTGGACAAGGTTACCTGCGGAGAGCAGCAGCCGGAAAGCGACCATTTCGTGCAGATGGACAAGTCCAATGCCGGCAGTGACGATGAAGGCGCCCACTGGAGGGAGACAAGGGGAGAGTTCAGCTATCAGCTGCGCAATTCAAGCAAAGATGCAGCCGTGCTGATGCTTAAGTTTGCCCCGGGGCAGCGCAGGCGTGCTGACGTATATGTAGGGGGAGTGCTGCTGACATCTGTCGATGCTGCCTCCGACACGTCTTCGCTCAGGACCGTGAAGGTGGATGTTCCTTCGGAACTTATGGGGAGGGAGACCTTAGAAGTGAAACTTGTGTGCCCGGAGGGAGCATTTGTCACCCCGAGATTCTATGAAGTAAGACTACTAAAACTATAAAGGTATGAACTACAAGTATTTATTAACTTCCATGCTGGCTGTGGCCGGCATTTCGGCGGCCGTCTCGGCTCAGAATCCGATAATCAGCGCCGTCTATACTCCGGATCCGGCGCCTTATGTGCACGGGGACAAACTCTATCTTTTTACCGACCATGATGAGGATGACGCCACCTATTTCCTTATGAAGGACTGGCTGGTCTTCAGCACCGAGGATATGGTGAACTGGACCTATCTCGGAGCGCAGGTGTCCACGGCCACGTTTGACTGGGCTGCCCAGGGAGATAAGGCATGGGCTTCGCAGGCGGTGGAGCGTAACGGAAAGTGGTACTGGTATCTGTGCTGCACCGCAAAGGGCCGCGGCGACGCGCTTGCAGTTGCGGTAGCGGACAGTCCGCAGGGACCATGGAAAGATGCGATCGGAGGACCGCTCGCTACTGGCTTCGGATTTATCGACCCGACTGTGTTTATAGATGACGACGGGCGGGCATACCTGTTCTGGGGCAACAAGGGACTCTGGTACGGGGAGCTCAATGATGATATGATATCTTTCAAGGACGGATACAAGGAAGTTCCGGGGTATCATGACCCTGCTGCTTTCGGGGAACTCCAGTCCAAGATGAACTGGGCTGTCGGACACAATGAGATGATGACCCAATACGAAGAGGGACCATGGGTGACCAAGCGTGGCGGCACATATTATATAGTGTATCCTGCAGGAGGTGTGCCGGAGTATATGGCTTATTCCACAGCGCCTTCCATTGACGGACCGTGGACATTCCGTGGCAGAATTATGGATGAGGCGGAGAACAGCTTTACCATCCACGGAGGCAACGTGAACTTCAAGGGGCACGACTACATGTTCTACCACAACGGCGCCCTGCCTAACGGATGGGGTTTCCACCGTTCTTCGGCCGTGGAGGAGTTTACTTTCAATCCGGACGGAAGCATCCCGTTCATACCTTTCACCAAGGAGGGAGTCAAACCGGTCGGCACGGTGAATCCGTACGAGGCGGTGCAGGCAGAGACCATGGCTTCATCGTGGGGAGTCAAGTTTGACCGTCTTGACGGTACCAGGCATTATGTGACATCCATACACAACGGAGACTGGATTAAGGTGCGTGAGGTGGACTTTGGCGACAGGGGACCGGAGCTGGTGTCCCTCGAAATGCTCAACTTCAAGAATCCGGGACGGGTGGAGTTCTACCTTGATGACCTCAGCGGAAAGCCTATTGCGAGCGTGAATGTGGACAACAGCAACATGATGGTCAAAGGTGCCGTGACTCCTGGTGTGAAGGGCAAGCATGACCTCTATCTTCTTTTCAGGGGCGGCGACGAGCAGCTCTTCGACCTCGACTGGTGGGTGTTTACGGCCAAGCCTAACATGCCTCTGATTCAGACCAAATACACGGCCGATCCTGCTCCGATGGTATATGACGGCAAGGTGTTCCTCTACACGACTCATGATGAGGACTATGCTAATGGGTTCGTGATGAAGGACTGGCTGCTCTATACATCCACGGACATGGTGAACTGGACTGACCATGGCGCAGTGGCTTCTCTTCGCGATTTCGCGTGGTTTGACGGGGACAACGGCGCATGGGCCGAGTGCGTGGTAGAGCGTGACGGGAAGTTCTATATGTATTGCCCGATCCATGGACATGGAATCGGAGTGCTGGTATCCGACTCTCCGTATGGACCGTTTACGGATCCTATCGGCAAGCCTCTTGTATGGCAGAGAGAGCATTGGGATGACATTGACCCGAGCGTGTTCATAGATGACGACGGACAGGCTTACATGTACTGGGGCAATCCGAATGTATATTATGTGAAACTCAACCATGATATGATCTCGTACAGCGGTGAGATCCACAAGCTTGACTATAAGATTGAGCATTATCAGGAGGGCCCGTGGCTCTACAAGCACGACGGACATTATTATCTGGCATTCGCATCTACATGCTGTCCTGAAGGCATAGGATATGCGATGAGCGACAGTCCTACCGGTCCGTGGAAGTCTATGGGCCATATCATGGACAGGACCTGGAGGACCCGTGGCAATCATCCCGGCATCATCGAGTACAAGGGACAGTCTTATGTGTTCGGACTCAACTATGACATTATGCATCTTAAGACCTTCCGTCACCACGAGCGTCGCAGCGTGTCAGCCGCACCTATGTATTACAATGCCGACGGCAGCATCAAGAAGGTCCCTTACTGGCTCGACAACGTGCTTGAGCAGGTGGAGCCTTTCAATCCTTTCAGAAAGGTGGAGGCAGAGACCATGGCCTGGGGATATGGACTGAAGACCATTGAGACCGGCAGTGACATCTATGTCAGCAATATAGATGAAGGGGAGTACCTGATGCTCAAGGGCGTGGATCTCCGTAAGGGAGCAAGCCGCTTCGAGGCCAATGTCTCCAACTCACGCGGCAGGACCGCCTATATCGAAGTACGTATTGATGCAGTGGACGGGCCTTTGTGCGGAACTCTGAAAATCGACCCTACAAAGGGATTCAAGACAGTGGGCTGCTCTCTGAAGGATGCCAAGGGAGTACATGACCTGTATTTCGTCTTCAAGGGCGAAGTCGGCCATGACCTGTTCGTCTGGGATTGGTGGAGAATGAAATAGACTCTTGCCCGACCCAAGTGACTTTCTTCGGGCCAGGCAGGTGTGACAATACAAAAGCAGCGGGGCAATTGAATGCTCCGCTGCTCTCTTTGTGGTATTGAACAAATTATCTGAAACTTGCAAATGTGGACCAACTGCTGTTCGTCTCCGCCTTTGTCTGTAGGCCTTCAGGCAGGTTAGTGAAGAAGTTGAGTCCCAGCCACTCTTCAATCTGGTCAACCGTGACAGCGAATTGGTCGTAGGTATCGCTATCTTTGTAATCCTTGTGCTCCATCCATACTCCGACAGCGCATGCGTCGGTGATGGCGGAGCCGCTTCGCTTGACTTTAAGGGCCACTTTGTAGAAGTAGTTAGGGACCGGACACTGCTTGCTGTCATTTGCAGGCGTGGCGTATGTGATGGTCTTGCTTTCTCCGACTTTCTGGAATGCCACTCCAGTGACTACATATACCGTGTCGGTAGAGCTTGTCATGCCCTGAAGCGCCCTTTCAAGATCGGCCCAGATCGACCCGTTGAAATATCTCTGCCTCTGCGGAACAGAGTTGGTTACATGGAAAGTCTGGAGCTGCATATCGCGGATGCCGTTTCTGGAACCGTTCGGAATCATGTGCCCGCGGGAATAACCAGAATAACTGCCATTGCACAAATTTACCTGATACTTCTGGTCTATTTTAGGGTTATAAGACCAACTCCCTGGCCGTTTAAAGCTTCCCATCGCACTGGCGTACAGAGGATAAGCAGTCCACATGGACGTGTACATCTTGGTATCGTAGAGGTGGGTGTAGTTGCGTGCTCCGCCTGCCCTCAACGTGTTGGTGATGTACTGCGCACCGTCTGTCTTGCTTGGAAGCTCAAGCCATCCTGTCCCGACCGCAGGTGTCGATGATCCTCCTGCTTTGAAGAACCTCGTGCCTGAGGCATAGAAGGTCTGCTGCTCAGATGCGTGAGTGCCGGTGCCGTTTACGACCGCGTATGCCTGATAGACATAAGTCTGTCCTTCAGTAAGACCGGTCAGCGTCGCCGTGAACGTTCCGTTGGTTGCGCTTGCTGCGCTGGCTACTATATTGTTGGTCATAGAACTCGAGGAAGTGCCCCAATAGAAGCCCACCTCGGTCGGAATCGCGCTCGCTTCTGAGAATGAGCCCGACAGAGTTGCCTCTGTCGAACTCGTTATCGTATAGTCTCCGTTGGAGACAGAAGCGGCCGGTTCCTTATCTTCCGTGGATCCGCCACCGCCGGACCCTCCGGAAGGCAGTCATTCGTAAGTGACGGAAATGGCTTTAACAAATACTTTTCCTGTTGTGCCAGAGGTGCTGCCGATTTTGAACGATGCTGAATTACCAGATAGAGACACAATTTTCCCCGAATTTATAGTCGTACTAGAATACTTCAAAGTACCGCCGTTCTTTGTGGTGAAGGTGATGGTTGCTTCTTTGAGGGTGTGTCCACTTGCTGCGTTAATTGTAAAACCACCATTCCCATCATGATAGAATCTCCAAGTCTTGTCGCTAGTATAGTATTTACCATTATTCTTTGTACCATCGGCTGTTACTGTAATGACCTCATCGAGTTTCACTGAAGCCAACTTAAGTCCATTGGCTGGAAGGCCAGGCAAGTCTCCTATGTTTTTTGAGACTGTTGTTCCGGAAGTCGCTGGCTTGTTATACTTGAAGTTCACAGTCTCGATTTTGCCGGCTTTGAACTCTACGTCTGCTGTGCTGACTGGAGTTTTCTCATATCCGTTTACCGTAATCTTGAGTTTATTGGCAGCGGCCTTGAAAGGCTTGATAGGAATATAAAATTCTGCTTTTGCTCCCTTTACAAGTGCGGTGCCGCCTGTAACATTCAGAGTGGCTGTTGAAGATACAAATGAGGTTTCGGTTGCTTTGCATACGACATTGTTAGGATCTGTGAAATTCATGAAATATGATCCGACAATGTCCTCAGGGGCAGTAAAGGTTACGGAAGTGACTGTAAGCGGAGATTCGCTTTCGTTTGTGACTACAATCTTTACTACTGATGCAATATGCTTCATGTTGAAGGATACAGGAGTACTTGCATCAACAGATTTTGCTACGCCATAAAGCGGGCAAAGAGTCTCTGCGAGGTGCGCTGTGCTGTTGTATTCGTTCTGAGTTGCTCCGCCTTTGTGTCCGATGTATGCCCAACCATCACCGTTTTGGCTTCCGGCAGGAGTAGTTATGACGAACTTTGGGTTGGAGTTAACTGGATACAATGCATACCAGTCGTAGCTATTGCCCCCCCCCAGGGCGGTTTTGAGAGTTCCTTTGAACTTGTTGTCGGCTCCTGTGTATTTGAACTCGTCGTTGTCTCCGTAAGCGGTGGAGCCTGCTATAGCGTGGAATACGTTGAGGGCGTCTCCTGTAGTCCAAACGGTGTTGAGACCGTCATTGGCGGTCTTGGTGTCGGCTGTGGCGGCCACGATCTCGAAAGGTATGCCTTCGGTTACCGGTGCCTTAGGTTCTGCAATTTCCTTATTACAGTTGGTGAGGGTGAATGCGGCTGCGCAGATTGCACCCAGGGTAAGAATCTGTCTTTTCATTGTGTCTGTGAATTTAAAATTAGAAATCAAGCCCGAGGTTTTCGTCTTCCCACGGATTAATGCTGAATGTGCCTTCACTTCCACTTCCCTGACAAATCGTAGCGTTGGTGTCGAGCTCAATGGTCTCGCATGTCGGAGCAGTATAGTTTGCTTCTCCGTTCATTTTAAAATTAGAATGAATCATGTTATTAAAGTTATTATAAATGTTTAATAATGAGTTGTTTCTGCTTAGATTTGGCAAATATATAAAACAATTATTGTCTATCAAAGAAAAAGCGTTAAAAATAGTTAAATCTGTGCGTGGGAGCACCGCCGCCGGAATAAACAATTCCCTGCTGCCACGGGATTGCAGCTGTGGGGAATTTGCCTGTAGTGCTGTCTGGGGAAGAGGCTTCTTTTCCCTGCATTTGTTGGATTTCCGGTGGTGCTGTCTGGGGAAGAGACCTTTTTCCTGGCATTTGTGGGGAATTTGTCGATGGTGCCGTGTGGGGAAGAGGTCTCTTTTCCCTGACATTTGTGACATTCGACATTTGTGGCATTTGGCTCATTCGGTACCGGATAGGGCCTCCTGGGGTACGGAATATGCGCGCGGTGCGCAAAACAGGCTCCTGTGGTACGCGACGCATTTTCAGAGGCACTCGGTGCTCAAAATAGGCTTCTACGGTACGGAAGGGATATTCGGTACCGGAAACCCCCTCCTCTGGTACAGAAGGCGTTTTTAGGGGCCCCCGATGCTCACAGCAGCCCCGTCTGTTTCCCTCCGTGCCAAAGGAAGGAAATAGCAGATTCTTGATTGCTTATTGCGCAAGATTTCATATCTTTGTGAATGGTCAACGAAAAGGTTATGAAAAAGAACGACCACAACGCTCTCATCAAGGCCGCCATCAAGTCCTTCTGGGAGACCAAACAAAAACAACTCACCGTCAGCGGCGATTCCTCCAACCGTGGAGCCGTCGTTGGAGGCAAGCAGTTGGACGCTTTTGCAGACTTGCTGAAGACGCTTGCTATCGAACAGGGTGTCCCCGAAGAGTGTATCTATACCATCCAGGCTTATCTGCCGGGATACTTCCGTTCCTCCAAAGACTGGGACTTCCTGATTATCGCCCCAAATAAGAAACTGATTGCCGCCGTTGAGTTGAAATCCCAGATAGGTTCCTACGGCAATAACTTCAACAACCGCACGGAAGAAGCCCTCGGTTCAGCAGTTGACCTGTGGACGGCTTTCCGCGAGAATCAGTTCCCGGGACAAGCGGCTCCTTGGATTGGTTATCTTACCGTCGTTGGAAAGGATGAAGGCTCAACGAACCCTGTCCGAAATAACGAGCCTCACTATCCCGTGCTTCCGGAATTCAAGACGGCCAGCTATCTGGACCGCTACCGGATTTTGTGCCAGAAACTCATTCTGGAAAGGCATTATTCCATGGCAGCTCTTATATGCACCAGCGGTCTCGACCATTATGAGGATGTCTCCGAAGACATCTCTATCGAAAAGTTCCTCCGTTCATTTATCGGTCATCTGATAGGCAATATCCATGAGTTCCAGGGGTAACAGATACGGATTGCGCCGCTCCGGCGGTCAGCACGGGGATGTATTCACGTCTCCGGAGGTCGTATCGTATATGCTGGATCTTGTCGGCTACACGGCCGATAAGGATTTGAGCAAGACAAGCATCCTTGAACCTTCCTGTGGAGAAGGGGAATTTGTCATTGAGATTGTACGCCGTCTATGGGAATCATCCCGGAGATTTGGTTTTGACTGCAAGGCGGCATTCTTGAGCAATGTTTTCGCCTACGACATTGACGAGGTGAAAATCACCTCGTGTCGCGGCCGGATAGAAGAACTTGGTCTTTCGCTCCCTCTTGACGGAAATATCCGCCAGGCGGATTTCCTGACTGCTGACATTCGCTGCTTCGACATCGTTGTGGGCAATCCGCCTTACATCCGTTATGAGCAGATACCGGCCGACCTTCTTCCCAACTATAAGCAGCAGTTCCACACCTTCCACTACAGGGCAGACCTCTATATCCTGTTCTTTGAGAAGACATTGAGGCATCTGAATCCTGGAGGGCGTCACTGCTTTATCTGTTCCAACCGCTGGCTCAAGAATGAATATGGAAAGAAACTGCGCGGTTGGATTGCCCAATCCTTCTGTCTGGAGTCTATTATCTCTTTGGAGAAAGCCCCCGATGCATTTCAGGAAGATGTACTGGCCTATCCGGCTATTACACTTATTTCCAACGCGAGGCCTGGCTCCACGTTCACTTTTTCTGAACTGACCGCCATTACGGAGCTTGGAAAAGATGCTGGGAGACTGCTTCCGGCACCTGTTTCGGCTGACTGGAGCAGTGTCTTCAATCGCGTGCAGAGTGATGATACCTTGGTGACCATCGAGGAAATGGGCTTTCTGGTCGGTATCGGGGTGGCAACGGGGGCCGATTCCATCTTCATCGCCAAGGATCTTCCGTCAAAGGTCGAGAAAGAGCTCCTTCTTCCGGCTTTGAATGCCCGGGATATATCCGGCAATCGTCTGCAGTGGTCTGGCCAATACTTGCTGAACCCGTACAAACCGAACGGCGAGCTCATCAGTTTGGACGATTACCCTCAAGCGGCAGCCTACCTGCTTTCTCATCGGGAGGCCTTACAGAAACGCCATGTCGCCAAGAAGAACCCTGGAAAATGGTACAAGACCATCGACCGGATTGTTCCGACACTGAAAGATTCACCCAAGGTGCTGCTTCCGGACATTTCCGGCAATCAACTCATCTTTGTCGATGATGGCAGGTTTTATCCACAGCACAACCTGTACTACATTACTGGTGGGTCTTTGCGCCAGCTCCAACTACTCAGCGCGATGCTGATGTCGGATTATGTCAAGAGTCAGCTCCTCAGCATCACCAATTGCATGAACGGTGGTTATCCCCGTTGGCAGAGCCAATACCTGCGCAAACTCGTGATGCCGGATGTGAACACTATTGAAGAGTCATTGGCCGAACGCCTGCTGGGCGCATACCAGGCATTTGATATGGCCCGCCTCAATGACACGATGTCGGCCATCGTGTCTGCACCTCGCGCCAAGAGTCGCAAGCATCAGCCTCAGGCGCAGCAGTTGACATTCGATTTCGCGATGTGAAGGAGATGGCATCGTCGCCCGTCTCTTCAAAGTGTATCAGGAATTGACGGCATGACTATAACGCATCAACTGCCAAGTTACCTCACTTCCATTATTTCTATCATTTCTATCATTATCTTCATTTAGAGGCACTCGGTGCGCAGAACTGTGGTACGCGATGCATTTTCAAAGGCACTCGGTGCTAATCTGAGTCAACCTAAATCAGGAAATACAAGGCCAATTGTATGGCGGCGGTGAAAATGTCCTTATTTTCGTGCAGGTTTATGGATGCTCCAATTTGATTTGTTTGGTAATACGGATTCCGAAATAGGCAACTTGTAGGAAGATACACCGTTCAAAGACTTTCGGACAATCGCTGTCGGCCTGCCAATGTATTCAAGCATTGCTCCAAGCATAGCACGCACATAACTGGTATAAGTGAGTGACAGTTTTTCAAGTTCTTCGGAACTTTGAGGTGAGAGCGACTGAATAATGGAGATGATAGCCTTGCAGGCAGTATCAGGTGAAACTGCAGGAATATCGCGTATTAGTTTTATGGCATCAAGAATCCGAAGGAATTCGATATTGTCTTTTGTGATAGGATTATCCTGCTTCAGAAATGAGATTTTATACTCTCCGCGCTGCAAGGGTCTCCGATATTTGCCGGAGCCTATCATAATTGCAGATGAAATCTGGGATGTCAGCCCCATTGTCGCAAATGCCTGTGCCCCTGTAATATATCCGATGATTTTCCCATCCTTTTCAAGGAAATCCTTTACTATTTCTGCAACAGGCGGCTTTATTCTTCCCAGAAGAGTTTCTTTTGGCTTATAATACTTTCCCTTTGAAATTTTGCACAGCTCTCCGGAAGTCGTCATTCGGCTCAGGGCTTTCGCTAAAGCAAGGTCATAGCTAGGGTCGAAGCCAAAGTCTGAGATCGTAAACACGACTCCTGTAGGGAATGAATCAATTTTCTGTTTTATTTGTTTTCCTATTATCATAAAATAGCATTTCTGATATTGCAAAGATGCAAAAGTCAAGTTATTTACGCAAAAAACTTGACAAATATGTTTTGGCGGGAGCGACAAAGATGGTTGCGGTGCTGTAGGAGGCTTCTTTTCCCTGGCATTTGTGGCATTCGGCACATTCGGTACCGGAGAGGGCCTCCTGTGGTACGGAATATGCGTACGGTGCGCAAAAACCCCCTCCTGTGGTACGCGACGCGTTTTCAGAAGCCATCCGTGCTCAAAACAGGCTTTCCTGGTACGGGAGTGATATTCGGTACCGGAAACGCCCTTCTACGGTACGGAGCAGATATTCGTGTGCGCAGAACAGGCTCCTGGGGTACCGAATGCGTTTTCAGAGGCATTCGGTGTAAAAAACAGGCTCCTGTGGTACGCGGCGCATTTTCGTGCTTTACCATAAAAACAAGACATAAACACCTCAAAAACTACAAATGAAATACAGCAAAAATCACAAATGAAGTGCCACAAAAGTTAGTTCTAAATTGCCACAAAAGCTAGTAATGAAATAACGCAATTCATAGTATTAAATATCCACAAATATCAGTTTTTGCTTGCATATATAACTGAATATCACTAACTTTGCATACATAATCAAATCACGGTTACAATATGAGTTATTCACATAGAATTGCAGACCTTCAACTGGCAGAGCGTCTTGAGGCTTTCGGGGCAGTACTAATAGAGGGCCCTAAGTGGTGCGGAAAGACGACAACTGCAGAGCAAATGTGTAAAAGTGTCATAAAGATGCAGGACACGGAGATGCAGGAAGAATATGCTGCAACTGCTGCCTCCAAACCATCATTGTTGTTGATGGGTGAGACTCCTCGCCTAATAGATGAATGGCAGGATGCTCCTGTGCTTTGGGATGCCGTGCGTACTATGGTGGACGAGCGTCAGGTTCCAGGACAATTCATTCTTACAGGATCTACTGTTGTAGACAGAAGTAAAATACATCATTCTGGTACGGGTAGGATTTCACGAATGAAAATGTTGCCAATGAGTCTATGGGAGTCAGGAGAGTCTAACGGAAAGATTTCACTTAAAGAATTGTTTGATAATAAAGACTTAGACATAGACGGCATCACTTCAGATATGAAGATTGAAGACTTGATTTATGCTGCTTGTCGTGGTGGATGGCCTGCATTTCTTAATATGAAGAGTGATAAGGCAAAGCTACTTATTGCACGCAACTATGTTGATGCCATTTGTCGTGACGATATCTCAAGAGTGGATGGCGTACAAAGGGATGAACGGACAACTCGTGCAATATTGCGTTCGTATGCCCGTAACATCTCAACATTGGCAAAGAATACCGCTCTGTTGGCTGATGTAACAACCTCTGGGGAAGTTTCACTTTCTATGAGTGCGTTTGAGGATTATGTAACCTCTCTCAACAAATTGTTCGTTATTGACAACATCGAAGCTTGGTGTCCTGCCGTCCGAAGCAAGACTGCAATTCGAAGTGGTATAAAACGAGCTTTCGTAGACCCGTCCATTGCAATTGCATCATTAGGACTTTCCCCAGAAGCATTGATGACGCAGCTCAAAACCTTTGGTTTCATCTTTGAACAGATGTGCGCACGAGACCTTCGGGCTTATACTCCAGGTTTTGGCAATCATCTGTCATACTATCGCGACCGCTACGGACTGGAAGCCGACTTGGTGCTTCATCTTGACGATGGACGCTATGCTCTGATAGAGTG
>ULRB01013512.1_pt1 | contig 18351 bp, 11 predicted proteins | sample 1955051 | NCBI WGS metagenome assembly ULRB01 (sample SAMEA4835671, study PRJEB28245) | human gut metagenome | biome: gut microbiome; material: fecal sample | place: Denmark | collected 2008 | reverse complement strand
CCTTTTCCTCGTCCCCGAGCCTCAGAGCAGCCTCCGCGGCGTCGAAGTACATCTCCTCGACCCTCATGTAGATGTAGTCGCCGAGCCATGCGGACACGTTCGAGAAATGGAACTTGTCCGAAATGTAAGGAGATTCCTTGTCCTCCGGCTTCCACCATGCGCGGCGGATGTCGCCGTCCTGCATCTTGTCGTAGAGGGACTTGCTTATCAGCTTAGGAGCCGACTGGGCGTATGCCCCGTCCTCGTTGTCCATGTGCGTGAAGAATCCGGCATAGCCGCCTGACTGCTCGGTGTTCTCGATTCCGGCTCCCCACATGACGTTCTCCGCAGAAATGCTGTTCATTCCGCCAAGCAGCTCCGACTCGCCGCCGATTTTGAATTCCTTAGACTCGATGACATCCTCGGCATTGTCGAGCGCCGTCTGCCAGTCACCGGTCGCAAGGGCGACACGAACCTTGAGGGCACGCGCCACATTCAGCTTGATGTGGGACTTGTTTCCTGCCAGAGCCGACTTCTCGCCCTTTCCCAGAAGCACAATGGCAGAGTCGAGGTCATCGTTTATCTGCTGGAAGACCACGTCGAGCTTCTCGCGTTTCTTTCCCACGAAATTCTTGTCCGTAGGCTCGGTATAGACCGGAACACCCGGATCCTGCCACCTGTACTTGTCCTGAAGGGCGCTGTAAGGCGGACGCGCGAACCAGTTGGCGAGGTTGAAGTAGGACAGTCCCCTGATTGCGTAGGCACTTCCGAATACATAGTCGCGGTCAGTCTCCGAACCGGTCATGAAGTTCTTCGCCGAAAGCACCGTGTTCACGTTGGAAATCCATGTGTAGTTCGCGTACCAGACATCGTAGGAGCGGAATGAATCCATGGTGTAGTAGGACTTCACGTTGTAGCAGTGGTCATACCAGAACCATCCGCTTCCCTGGCTCTGCATTATGAAATCATCGCCCATGCTCTCAAGAGCCATGTTGTAGGCCGAGATTCCGAAGCACTGGTGCGAGTTGCCGCCGGTGGACCAGCCGGCAGTCCACATCATGCGATAGACTCCGTCGATTATGGAAACCGCGCTTGACGCGTCCTTGATGAGGTCATCCCCGGAACCGGAGTCGGTCGGAGCGAACTCAAGGTCGCACGAAACGACGCACAGGGCCGCCGTCAATATTGTTATAAACTTATTCTTCATCTGTCATTGCCTCCTAAAAGTTTATGTCAAGCCCAAGGGCAAGCACCCTTGACGGCGAGTATGAATACGAAACCGTTCCGGCAAAGTTGTACTGCGGGTCCATTCCGCCGAGATGGCTGAACAGCGCGATGTTGTCCGCCGTGAAGAACACCCTGAACGACTTTATCTTAGCCTTCGACATGACCTTAGACGGAATCGTGTAGCCGAAGGTTATGTTCTTTATCGCGAAATACGACGCGTCAATCAGAGATTCGCCCACAGAGGCGTAGCTTCCGCCTATCTCGACCATAGGCACGTCGGTAATGTCACCGCTCTTCCTCCAGCGGCGCAGCTTGTTCCTATGCCAGTTGTTTCCGGCATAGGTCACGTTCATCGCACCGTCGTAGAGTCCGTCGAGAACCTTGCCTCCGACGGAATAGGTAGTGAGGAAGGAGAGGTCGAAATTCTTGAATATCGTGAAATTCGACGCGAAGCTGCCGGAGAAGAGAGCCTGACGGCTGCCGTAATAGTACTTACTCAGCGATGCAAGTCCCACGTTGTCAGTCACATATTCCGGGCAGCGTTCCGTGACCATAGCCCCGTTCTCATCCACTCCATACTGGTAGTAGGCATAGTAGAGCTGCCGTCCCGTTATGGGAGACACGCCGGCGGACTTTGACATATAGAAGGTATATATCGGCTTGCCGACCTCTATCACCATGCTTCCGTAGTTTATCACATCCTGCGACGACGTTATTTCCTTCACCTTGTTCCTATTGAGAGAAACCATCGCCGTAGCGTCCCAGTGGAAATTCTCCCGCTCGAAGATGACTCCGCGGAACGAAGCCTCGAAGCCCTGGTTCATCATGGAGCCGACATTGTCGTCGAATCCCGTAAAGCCGGAGGAAATCGCGAGAGGGTTGTTCAGGAGCATATCGCGCGTGTAGCGGTTGTAGTACTCGATGGTCGTTGTGAGCCTGCCGCCGAACAGGGTGGCCTCGATTCCCGTGTTGAGGTTGCCGTTCTTCTCCCAGGTCACGAGACGGTTCTCAAGCGAGGTTGCCGTCGCTCCCGGACGTGTGCCGTTGGACCAGCCGTAGTCGAACAGTCCCTGCCATGCGTAGTAGGAGCCGAGGTTGTCGTTGCCCTGCACACCATAGGAAATCTTTGCCGTGAGGTTGTTCAGCCAGCCGGAGGTGGCTGCCATGAAGTCCTCGTTGGTGATTCGCCACGAAGCGCCCACAGACCAGAAGTTGCCCCAGCGGTTGTCCTTATAGAACCGCGACGAGCCGTCGGTACGCCATGATGCGTCGAAATAGTATTTGTCTGCATAGCCGTAGTTCGCCCTCGCGAGGACTGACTCTATGGCGTAGTTGTGTGAATATGAGGTGTTGCCGGTCGTGGTGACGGCAGCTCCGAGTTCGTCTATGCCTGCAACGATGCCGCTCTTTGAAGCCCCGGCGTAGTTGTAGTTGTAGCGGTAGTACTCATGCCCGGCAAGAAGGTTTATGGAGTGGTCTCCGAAAGTCCTCTGCCATGTCACGAGTTCATTGAGAGTGTAGCTCAGCGTTCTCGTGTTGGTCTTCGAGACCGTTCCGCCCTGTGCCGCCGCGTTTCCGTGGTATTTGTCGTTCACGCCTGTCGCTCCGTAGTCGGTGAAGTCAGTTCCGAAATTGACGGTGAAGTCAAGTCCGTAGAGCGGGGAATCCTTGCGGGTCGTTCCGAACTTAGCGAAAGTCCTGGCGGACACGGAGTTGCGCTTGTAATATGCCTTATTGTTGTAAAGCTCGGCCTTTGAGTTGAAGCCCTGTGCAGTGATACGGTTTGCATATCCGTTGTCATCGACAGTACCATATTCGTACTGTCTGTTGCCGTTCTCATCAAGAACATTGTTTCCCTCCATGTCCTTGAGATAGACCGGATAGACCGGAGCCATAAACTGCGCGGTGTACCATGCGTTAGAGACCTGCGAGCCGCTGGCGTTCTGGAAGTTGGACACGGAATGAGCGAGGTTGGCGCTCATCCCGACCTTGAACCAGTCCGTAGCCTGCACGTCCCCGCTTATCCTGCCCGTGAAACGGTCGAAGTCCGTGTTCTGGAGCGTACCGTTCTCCTTGTAGTAGCCCATGGAGTAGAGGTAGCTGGTCTTCTCCGTTCCTCCGCTCACCGAAAGGATGTGCTCGGTGCGGAAAGCCTTGTTGTTGCTTATCTCGTCCATCCAGTTCTCGTCCCATGCGGCCTTCGCGTCGGACTTTATCTTTCCCGTGGAAGTGTCGATGAGCGTGTCCCAGGTGTAGTTCTTATAGGGGTTGTAGTACTCCGGATTCTTGAGACCGCCGATGGTCTCTCCGAGATGGGAGGCGGCATAAGCGGCGGCTCCCTCGTCATCCATGCCGTTCTTTTCGGCATAGCGCACGGAGTTGAACAGGGCCTCATAGGTCAGCTCGACATAGTCCGACATCCCGACGAGGTCGTAGCGAGGAAGCGCACGTGACGCTATGCCGAAGTTGCCCTTGTAGTTGATGTTCACCCTGTCGGCGCTGCCCTTCTTCGTCGTGATGACGATGACTCCGTTCGCTCCCCTCGCGCCGTAGAGCGCGCCTGCGGAAGCGTCCTTGAGCACGGTCATGGTCTCGATGTCGGCAGGGTTGATGGAACTTATAGCGCCGTCGTAAGGCACGCCATCGACCACATAAAGAGGTGACGACGAGGCATTCACCGATCCTACGCCGCGCACCATGATGGATGCGCCCTCGCCCGGCTGTCCGCCGCCAGACGTCACCTGCACTCCGGCAACCGTTCCCTCGAAGGATTTGGTGAGGTTTCCGACCGGCCGCTTGCCGAGTTCCTCGCCATTCACAACGCTCGCGGAACCCGTGAACGACTCTTTCTTTGCGGTTCCGTACGCCACGACAATCACGTCGTCAAGCACAACGGACTCGTCCTGAAGCACGAAGTCCACGACAGACTTGCCGTCGACAGCACGCTCGCTCTCCGCATATCCGAGATTGGTGGCGGTGAGCACCGCATCGACAGGCACCTGAGCCAGAACATAGTTTCCGTCAAAGTCAGTGACCGTTCCGTTGGTCGTGCCCTTGACGAACACACCCGCGCTGATGACCGGTGCACCGTCCTTGTCTACGACCTTTCCCGTAACCGTAATCTTCTGCTGCGCAAAGGCGGAGACGGATGCCGCAAGAAAGCATAGAACTATGATGTATAATGATTTAATCTTCATAAGCATTCCCTCCCCTCCTTAAAATTCGTCTCCGACAACCGGAGAATATGTGTCAATGAGCACCGGTGCGTTGAACTCGATGCGAGCCTTAGGCGCTCCGAAGGCAGCTCTTGTCGGAACTTCTTCTGATGCCGCCCCGGTGGTAGCCGTGGCAAAGCGCGTGGCCGTGTCCCCGCTGCGCTCGGTGAAGGTCGCGAGCAGGATGTACTGGGTTTCAGGCTCAAGCGCCGCGCCCTCCGTACCGAATGAAAGCGAGAACTTTCCGGTGATGTTCATCATGTCGATGTTCGCCTGCGGCATGTCCGTTCCGCGCGACGCGACGATTTCGGCCGCCCTGTCGGTGGAAATTCCGCTCAGTTCGGACAGTTTGCAGAAGCAGTATCTGACAGCCCTGATTCCGAGGTTCATGCCTCCCTCCTCCGGGTCGTAGGCGAACTGGAACACGCCGGCGAGAGCCAGCGCGTCGGACTCCGTCGTCCCGAGAGTTACCAGCGCCCAGTCGTAATAGTTCGCGGAAGCCTTCGTCGGAAGGGAGTTCACGACAAAGGTCGTGTCATTCGCCGAATTTATGGCCATTGCGCCGAGGGTGTATGATGTATTTGCATTCAAGAGAAACCTCGTCGAAAAGCCATTTTCGGAATTAATTTTTTCAATGGCTTTCGCATTCTCCAGATTCGTGCCCCTGAGCTTGACATATTTTCTGAAAAGTTCTGGAGTAGAATCGAAATAAAGGCTGTATGAGCGCGTGGAGGTCATCAGATATATGACTTCCGCCACATCCTGACCAATCCAGCGTACCCACATACTGTTGGAGGCGTTATAGACCCCGTTGATGGAATGATAGAGCATCTGACTGAACCACGGCTCGCCCTTGACATCAGGAATCGGAGCAGTGTCCTCGGCAAGCGTCTTAGTCTCGAACTTGTAGAGCGGGGTTGTAGCCTGTCCGGCAGTGTTCACCCCAAAAGCCACGATGTAGTAGCTCATCTCCGGATAGAGCGGAGTCTCCACGAAACTTGCCGTGCCGTTATAGGCATACTGCTGGATGCCCGAAGACACGCCGATGCCCGCACTCTCAAGCGCAGCAAGAAACGCAGCGAGATAATTGTCGCGAATCTGGGTGTCGGTGTATTTCCCGAAATATGAGACCGGAACGCCAAAATAGAGATAGCGGGTGTCCGCGACCGCATAAACATTGAACTGACAATAGTCCGAGCCCGTCTCAACATGAGCCATGATTATCTGAGGAATGTCCTCCGACTCCGGACGGGTCGTGAACTTGAGCTGTGCGGCAGGCGACTCATTGACAAACTCGTCGTCCGAAAGCGCCTTTACCTCAAAGACATATTCTTTAGAACCCTCAAGTCCACCGATTTCAACCGAGCAAGTCTCAGTCTTTCCGCTGAACGGTCCCACGGTGTATTCATATTCCGTCGCTCCATAGACCGAATTCCATTGGATGATGGTCTTTGACATATAGGCCGCAACCAGCGTAGGCTCCGGAGCGGAAAGGACGCTGTAGTCCTCGGTCGTGACGCGCAGGTTCACGAACTTCGACGCAGTGTGATTGCCGTTTGACCCGGCATTTGTACGCACTGCAAAAGTATAGGACTGATTAGGCGACAGTTCTTCAAACACGAGGTTGTTGTCGCGTGTCTCGATTTCCTCACCGCCGTTGAATATATAGGTATATGAACCCGCATCCGTGACATCCTTCCACGAAACCTTGAAGGAAGTGCAGGTAATCCCGCTGACCACGACTTCCGGTTCAGGAAGCGGACCGGACTCCGTCTCCGGGGCATCCTTCACGCAGCCCGCCGCGGCAGCCGCCGCAGCAAACGCAAAAAACAATCTTTCTATAACCGGCTTTCTCATCTGCTGACTGTAATTTCAAATTTCTTGTAAAGCGCATTTCCGTCGGAAAGCGTGACTGTAGCCGTTCCCGCGGCCTTTCCTGTGAGAACAAGGTTTTCGCCGTCAAGCGCCACCCCGACAACTGACTCGTCGGAGACCTTGTAGGAAACCACCTGCAATGACGGGAAATATGCGGAAAGTTCCACAGCGACAGTCTCCCCGACCTTCAGTGAATGTTCAGGAATGTCGCCGATGAAGTTCATGTACTTCAGAAGGTTCCACGTGTCGAGCATCCCCGCGCCCATCTTCCCGACATAGGCGCTGCTGAGGGAGGAGCCGAACGGATGTGCCGAACTGAGCAGCGCGGCCCGAAGCCTGTCCGGGGTGAGTCCCATGCGCTTGTCCTTGCCATAGTAGTAGGAAACCGCAAGGGCGCAGGCACCGCTCACATGAGGACAGGCCATCGAGGTTCCCTGCTCAAAGCCGTAGGCCGACTCCCCGTTCTCGCCGACGAGGGTGCTATAGACCCCGCCGTTGCTGCTGTCAACATAGGTGTCGCCGCCCGGAGCGGAAATGTCAATCCAGGTTCCGTAGTTGGTGTATATCGCCGCATCGCCGATGTATGAATATGAGGCCACGCTCACCACACTCTTGTCCGCAGCCGGATAGGAGTCGTAGCTCACGGCCTCGTTGCCGGCCGCGAAGATGATGATTCCTCCCTTCATCGGGCCGGTCTGGTTGCCGTTCTCATCCACGCCGGCGTATTTGATGAAATAGTCCATCGCACGCCTCAGCGCACCGTAGGAACTTCTTGTCCACTTGTTCCAACTCAGCTTGGTGTCGTAGCCCCAGCTGTTCTGGCAGATTACAGCGCCGTTGTCCGCGGCATATTTCATCGCGCGCACCGTCCCGGCAAGTCCCGCGCCCGAGTCGCCGCTGTCGCTGCCGCCGAGGCACTGGAGAGACATGATTCTCACGCCGTCCCCTTTTCCGGAGCCGCCCGCGATGCCGTTCACGCCGATGCCGTTGTTGTTCACAGCGGCGATTGTCCCGGCGACGTGAGTGCCGTGGGAGAGGGAGGCTGAAGTGGTAATCGTGCCGCTGCCGTTATTGTAGTTGTAGCCATAGACATCATCGACATAGCCGTTGCCGTCGTCATCAATCCCGTTGCCCGGAATCTCCCCCTTGTTCACCCACATATTCGCGGCAAGGTCCTCATGGTCGAACTTCACGCCCTGGTCAATCACCGCCACAATCACGTCCGGATTGCCTGTCTCAAGAGTCCATGCCGCCCAGACATTGGCATCCGCACCCGTGAGGCTCTGCCGTCCGAAGACCGAGCCGGGGTTGTTGTAGTGCCACTGCTTCTGCTGCACGTCCGCGCTCTCATTGAACGGAAAGGTGTTCTTCCTCGTCACCTGAGCCTTTGCCGGAGCCGCCTTTTGCGGAACGGCAGAGAAAGGAGCGAATCCGTCCTCCTCGGCCATAGTAATCTTCATCGGGCACTCGATGCACTCAACAGAGCCGCAGCGCCTGAGCTGGCGCACCATAGCAGATGTTTCCACGGACTTGTCGAAGCTTGCCACATACCAGCGGTCAAGCCCCTCGGCCTTTGTCCTCGCCTCGAATTTCCCACATTCCGGAAACAGCCTCTCAAGGCGGAAGCGTCCGGTTGCGCCGAGAACCTCCGCAATCTCGTCGGTTCCGGCCGTCACGTCCTGTATGTTTCCGCCCGACTTTGTTGTCGCCACGGGTCTTACCTGAATCAGAAGTTCGCCCTTCACGACCTCGCCGATGCCCTCGTTGATGACAATCGGCCCGCCAATCTCAGGCTGCTCCTGCACCGTCTCCTGCTTCGAGCAGGCCGCCGTCACGGCGAGCACCGCAAGAAAGAGCGGGGAAAGATGTCTGAATCTTTGTTTCATAAATATCAATAAGTAAACTCAATAAATTTCACGTCGGTCGTCAGACCGCCGTCGGTCGCGCTGTCGCGGTATCCCACCGCGTAGGCAACATATTTCTCCCCTTTAACGAGGCCCTCATCTTCAAGGTTCATCTGATATGTCCCGCTATGAATGACCAGCTTATCGTACTGCGTGAGGGTCAAGACATAGAGGTGTGCAGCATCGTCCGGATGCGCGAACTCCGCCCAAGCATCCTTTGACATGACATGACATACATAACCGTCGGTCATATCCGTCGTTACGGTGACAAAATCACCCTTGTGGACAAGCTGGAGATTCATCTTGGAGGCCGGAGCCGAAAGCGAACGGAACGCGGTCTTGTCTATGTTGCCGCTGTATGCCGCCGTTCCGGTAGCCTCGTCGAAACTCAAGTCAAACGCAGTCACATAATAATCCGTCCTGTCATACAATGAAGGACGCTGATTTGCCGCAAGGTTGTCCGTATCGACCGGGCCTTTGCTCAGAAACGAACTGAACGTGGAACCCGGATACATTGCAATCATTTTCTTTATCTGACTAATTCTTGCCTCAATATATGCAGTAGCGCTCATCCCGTCAAAATCGGACTTGCGCACTACGGCATAGAGATAGGTCTTGCCGGCATCCACCGGGGTTATCCTGAACCTCGCAGAGGAAGTCGTCACGTCGCTGACAAGAATCTCATAGTTGCTGAATATCGGAGTATCGTCCTTCTTGCGGCTCTGCATCACCACTATTTTCATCGGCTTAACGCCGCTGCAAGTCATCGTCATCGTAGCCTCCCTGTCATCCCCGGTGTCATTGGCATCGACAGTGAACGAGAAAGAGGAATTGAATATCATCCCGACCTTAAGCCAGTCCGAATCAGAGCTGACATCGGCAACATTCCCCTCCCTCGGTCCGGAAATGCTGTAGTCGAAATTGAGCGTACCGCCATCGACGCCGACAGTCAGCAGCCTCTTTTCTACCTTGAATGTGGAGGAAAACTCCTCATCCGCAGTCTTTTCCTTCCCGCACGAAAGCAGGATGGCACAGAGAATCCCCGCCAGAAGCGGATAAAAAACACAGTTCAGTTTCATATGTTTACAAAATCAAAAAAAACGGCTCTACGCCCAAGTTCTACTCACCGTCATAATGGAACAGAAGATAGGAGATACCCGTAGTCGTCTTTTTCAGGACGGTGTCATATCCGAAGACGAGCAGCAGGTAGTCGCCTTTCCCATTAAGTCCGGTTGACAAAACCGGTGTATCTCCCACATAGCTTTTGTCTGGAGTATAATTATCCATATAAGCCTCCACACAGCCCTCCGGAGTCATATACTGCTCCCAAAGCGAACCGTTCGTGAGGACAATGTAGTATGAAGCCACCTTATCTCTCGGAACTACCTTAACGGCAGATTTATCCGCACTGAGGGTTATCTCGAAGTCACTGGAAGACGGTGTCACTGCCTTGGTATGGAATGACAGGGTCTCATAATTCCCGCTGTAATCGCCGGAAAGAGACATATCGAACGCGACGAGGACAAAGTCCGTGTCCGGAGTGAATCCCTTGTAGGTCAATGCGCGATAGCCTTTATAGAGATAGCCGGAAAGAGAATACGGTGTTCCGTATTTTTCGGAATATGCCTTTGCCGCATCCTTTACCGCCGCAACCCTGTCCGCAAGAAACCCGGACTTCTCAGTATAGGAGTTGAAAACCTCGGCAGTCGCGACGCAATAGTAATAGTACGAGTCCGCATTCGGTGCCACCGTTATAAGAGCTGAAGTCTCATCAATATCAGTGACATCGAGCGACAGCTTCATTGTCGGATTGACCCTGTAGTCCGACCCGGCCTTCTGGAGTACGGACACGCTCACGCTCTTCGCGCCCTTGAGTGTCAGAGCCACCTTCGCCGTGCGGTCCTCGGAAGTCTCGTTGGCAGCACAGAGAATCTTGACAATTCTGGTCTCACCGACCTGCGCCGCGGCAGACTTGACTTCCGTTTCATCGGCTGCGGCGACTGTCAGCCATTCCGCATCGGGAACGGCAACTGCCTCCTTGTCGAAAGACGCGCCCGAAACCGTGTAGCTTATTTCAAACTCTCCTGCTTCGGGAACTACGGAAATGACTTTCTTGCCCTCTATGTTTATGACAGAGTCTATCACCTCCGTCTCATCACCGGCAGGGGACTTTTCACAAGCGGAAATTGTGGCTGCGGTCAAAACCGTAGCCACAATCGCCTTGAAGTATTTTTTTGATGTGCCTATATTCATCTATCTCTAATTAGTCAACCACGAAAGTCACCTCGAAACTCTTAATCTTCAGATATTTAACATAATCCGTGGTCTTAATGTTGAACCATGTCTTTGTTTCATCCTCATTGAGAACTGTGCTGGTATAATACCCGTCGTCTCCCTTGACATAAGACACGGAAGCAGGATCTGCCCAGGAGCTTCCGTTAGCCGAAAGCTGTATGCGGCAATCAGAGTAATAGTTGGCATTGTTGTACTTGTCTGCGACAAGAACAAACTTCGAAATTGCGCCGATGGCCGATGTACATTTAATTTCAGATTGTTTAGAATATGCTTTAGTTGCAACGGTAAAATACTCATCCGTGGCAATCGCATAGTTGATGTAGGTGAATGTGACTGGGACTGCGTAAGTCTTCCCGTCTGCGGATGTCGCATCAAAAGATGCGGTAAGCGGGATATAGTCATCTGTCGCAACAGCACCATCAAGAGCGGCGTCAATTGCTTTTTTTACACCAGCCGCAGTGACTGTAAGGGTATATTTAACGGCTGTTGCGCTCATCTGTGAAACTGTGATTTCGGCCGTGCTCTCAGCAAAGCCGGTAGCTTTGACTGTTATGACACCCGTCCTCTTCGCCCCGGTGTTTTCCGCCACGGTGACATTTATTTTGCCGTCAGCATAATTTGCGCTAAGCCAAGATGAAGCATCTTCAGCGACACTCACCGTCGGGTCACCCGTAGCCGCCTTGACAGTACAGTCTATACTTGTCGTTACGGCAGTCTTCTCCATCTTGAGAGAGGTCTCGCTCAGAAGGATTTCAGGAGCAGGATTTATCACGATGCATCCGAGGTAAGGGATGCAGTATTTTTCGGTGTTGGAGAAGTTGTCAACCGTGAGGACGAGGGAGCCGCTTTCGCTTTCCTTCGTGGTGTTGAAATAGAAGTTTTCCCCGTCAATGCCTGAAGCGTCACCGGTAACCTTAACTTTCCCGAGTTCCACTGTTTTCGCCCCCTTGACCACACTGACAGTGAAGTCGCCTGTAACATCTGCGGTATTGATGCCAAGATTCATCTTCACAGCCTTCATTCCGTTAAAGTATGCTTCGGACGCAAGAACCAATTTCTGCACTTTTTGAGTAGCAAGCTTTTGTTTATAGTTGCCGAATGAGCCAATATAGCTGCCGGCAGCGTCTTTCTCTTTATTAGGGAAGGTAAGACTAAAATACATCTTGTCCATGCCGGTATCGCCCCACTCTTTGCTGTCGGTCGAGATGCACTGGCTGGAAGAGAACTTGCTCATGCTCCAGGATGCACCTTCCGCGATTGTAACATCAAGATTGTCGCTCGTGTCAACAGTCTTGAAATGCACTGTAGGTGCAGCGATGTGTCCGGCACTTATTTCCAGACCCTGACGAGTCTCGAATGTAAGAATAGCCCGTGTTGTGGTTACCGTGATGGCCACGTCATAAGTACCAGGCTTTGCTGCGAACCATGCAATATAATCCTTAATCGCAGTTTGGCCATCACCTTTAAGGGTAATCGTATTCTTCTTGGTGTATGGCTTGAGCTCATATTCTCCGACTTCCTTGGTGACATCGACATAGAAGCGGCCGGCTATCACTTGGTCGTCGCCTACAGCCTTGATACTTACGGATTTGACGACACAGTCCTCATATTCTGACGGTACATCGGCAAAGTTGATTTTCCCATAGCCGAAAAGATGCGCGAACTGCACGGCCTCGTTTTCATTTGTGGAGTTATATTCCTTTCCTGAAGAATATTCATATTCCGCGCTCTGGTTGTATTTGATAGTAGTCGGTTTGAGAACCATCACATTAGCCTTCGGTGCCCAGGAAGCCTGCGTTGCGGCTGACTGATCATCCGGAAGGGTCACAATCCAGTTGGTGAACAGGTCTCCGTCGGTATCTTCCGTCGTGAGATACATAGTGTAGAGAGCATCGGCAGGGAACACGCCATAGAGGCAGTATTCATCGGCTTTGTTAGCCTCTGCTATACTGTAGAAAGCGCCGTTGAACACGGGAGTTTCAGCTGTGGCATCAGCAATTGTAAAAGGAGAATAGTACTGTTTCGCGACAGCTTTATCCTTAGACGCTACCGGAATGGCTCTTGTCTGATTGTCCGTCTTTGCAATAGCTGCATAGAACTTGTCTCCCCCAGTGAAGGTGATATGGTCTTTTCCGTCGAACGCCGCCTTGGTCGCACCGTTATCGACTTTGAGCGTGATATTTATATTCTCAGTTCCGCCGGCGGTTTCCGGAGCGACTTCATTTTTTGAGCAGCCGACCACTGCAATGAGCGCAGCCGCGATATATGCTATCTTTTTCATTATCTTTCGTCTTTTAAGGTTATTTCCACCTTTTTATTATATTACCACTCCTTATAAGGATTGTCGTCCTTGATTATCACGCCGCCGAATGTCCCGTAACGCTCCTCAAGCACAATTGTGATGTATTGCGCAGATGACTTTCCGTCGCTGTTACGGACGGCCTTGAGCACGATGTACTCGGCCTCGTCCGCGGCTGTCGGAACGGTCACATACAGCTTGTTGTTTTCCTTGTCAAGCTTATATTCATATCCCTTGGACTCAACATAGACCTTCGTCGTCTCATCGGCTCCGGTTATGGTGTAGTCGAACGCGACCTTGTCGCCGGCAAAGCCGTTCTTCTCATCGTAGGTCACCTTTATGGCGAATGCCTTGTCCTTGGCAACGTGAATCTTTACGTCGGCGATGGTGAAGACATACTCCTCCGCAGTTTCCTCCATCGTAACAGAAACTTCTTTCGTGTCGAAGGTGACTGCATCCCATGTAGCACGCCCATCGTATGAGACTTTCCATGTATTGTCTTCATACTTGAACTTTGGAGCAGCGTCGGACACGCGCACATTCACGCCATTGTTTTGAAGAATCTCTCCGTTGTTCGTCCAATAGAGAACCCCGTCGATTTCCTTGACACCGATGATGCTCGTGTCATGAAGCTTTGCGGTAGTCCCGTTCGCGAACTTTATCTCATAGTAGCCGTCTTTCTTTTCAACGGAAGTGATTGCGACTGAATTTGCCGCAGCAGTCTTGAGTTCCGAGATAGCATCGGCATTCGTATTGACCGCTTCCTCAAGTGCGGCCACCTTCTTCTCCAGGACCCCTACTCGGTCTTCGAGTTCCTTTGTGCATGAGCAGCAGAGCACAGCAACTGCCGCCACAATCATGAATAATGATTTTTTCATATTACAACGAATTTAATATTGTCTTTTTAGAATGAAAGAACCGGATGGCAGACGACAGAGTCGTCCTGATAATCCATATAAGGATATATCTCCCCGTTATCAGCCAGCCAGAAGATAACACATTGACTGTCCTCTCCCTGACTATAGAGGCTCGAAGACATCAGTTCACAAATCTTCTGATTGCCACCATCACGAGAATACTTCAGATTGTGTTTCATCTCATCAGGTACCAATGCCCAGTAGGAGTTGAGCTTCGCAACAGGGTTGAAATTGAAACTGGTCAGTCCCTCATAGTCCTGATCGATTCTATATAAATATACATTTCCAAGTCTTGCCTCGGCCAAACGCTCAATGACCTCGTCACCACAAAGATTGGCTACCAGATCCCACAACTGTCCGCTGCTCGGTATGTACCAGCCGGACGTATTGGACGGTGCGGCCGGGGAGAAATCCGTATGAACCCAGTCAAATGCCGGAACCTGCTGTATCTTTGAAGTCCCCTTAGGGAATGCCGACAGAATTGCCTTATTCCAGCTATAGCCCCAAATGTCATTATAACAAGCCTCCGTTTGCGCGTGAGGAATAACGCTCACAGATGAGATGTCTGTCGTTGACATGGCATAGCACGTAAGAGAATCAAGCCTATGATCGGCATTCGGCTTAGTGCTTATCGGCGCAAACGCCGCCTTGAGGCTGAAGACAAGCCCATGGGTATATCCGAGGTCTTTCTCCTCCTGAGAAATTCGTTCCTGATTGGTCTGGAACACTATGCCAATTACGGTCTTGTTCGGGTCTGGAGCCGGCTTGTCAAGTCCGGTGAGCCATTTTGCTCCCGTTCCGTCTTCGTTGATGGAGATAAGTCCACCGTCGCTCCATGTACCGTCGGAATAGAAGTAGTCACCGATTTTCGGTTCCTCGCTCGGCCGTGCGACCTGCTGGACGCTGACCTCAATTGTTGCAGTGAGTTCGTTCTCGCTGCCGCCTTCAATCTTTGCGACGAGCTTTGCCGTGCCGGGACTTACGGCCGTGACATAGGCGGAAACTGTCGAGCCGTCAATGACAATCGGCTCGAAACTTATCGCGTCACCGTCAGCAACCGACCATTCGACTGTCTTGTAGCTGACATCCTCGGGAAGTATTTCCGCATCTACCTTGAACTTCTCATTTACAGAGATATGCTTTTGCGCCGTCTCCACTCCATCAACTGTGAGTTTTATGGAAGTAGCTCTAATGGCGGCGACAGAAACCTCACACTTTGCTTCCTTTTCCTGACAAATGGCCGTGACTGTAGTCTTACCTTCCTTAAGGCCGGTCACGATACCACCATCGACAGCAGCAATTGACTCGTCTTCTGATTTCCAGCTGATTCTCGGGCTCGTAGCATCCTCCGGAAGAACGGAGGCACTGAGGGCGACCGTCTCACCTATTCTCAGTTCCACCGCTGTCTTGTCCAACTGAATACTCTCGACACCAATCGGAGAAACCGTCACGACGCATTTTACCGGAGAGTCGAGGTCATCGTGGAACGCGAAGACCGTTGTGCTGTTCAGACTCACGGCCTTGAGTTCGAGGACAATAGCAGTCTCCGAAACGGTCTTGGAGACAATTGACACGACCTCGTCATCAGCGACCTCCACCGTGACCTCATCGGCACGCTTAATCGGAGTGACCGTGAGTTCGAGGGTCGATGTCCCGTTTACAGGGATTGATATTTCATTCTGAGAAAACTCTACCTTGACTTTTTCCGGCTCTTCATTGCCGCCGTTGCCATTATTGCCGTTGTCTTCTTTCAGCGCGTCATCGCAGCCCGAAAGAAGCAAAAGAGCAGCACAGGCTGCCCCCCCATGAGGAATTTACTAAGCTTCATACACTAACCACTAATAATTCGGAATTTCAAAGGTAGTTTTTCCAAACGACAAATGCAATAGTTTTTTCATTTTTCTACACACCGAACCTCCGCTCCATCAATGCCTTGCGACAACGCATCAAAAGCAGACTCCGCCTCATCCCCGCACATTAAAACCAGACAGGCACCTTAAACTTTCATTTTTAAACCCACAAGCCCGCATCGGCAACAAACAATAAGTTCATCATCCGACGCATCACATATCCTCAAGCGACAGCCCGGAGCAGACACGAAAAAAATCTATTCTCTCGCGAAAGTCTATCGCAACAAAGTTTATGGCCATAAAGTTTACCATCATAAACTTCGCAAAATTACAAAAAACAAGTTTCGGCAAGTTATCGGTTTTTTATCTTACGAACAGGTCGTCAAGAGTGACTTCGTCATCGACGACATCGGAATGACGATTTTTCAGGACGCCGTATGTCGTGACCATCGTCAGACGGGCGCTGAAACGTGTCCTTGTGGCATCACGGAATATTGCCACCCGCTCGCGAAGTTTTCTTTCATATTCACGGCCAATCACATACGGTTCCTTCGAGAACTTCATTTCGCAGAGGTTGATGTTCCTGTCGCCACGCTCTATCACAAGATCAATCTGAGTCCCGGCTGCTGAAGACTTGCCACGCCACGCACTTGCATTGTTGAGAATGCGGTCAATGCCCAATGCACGCTTTATCTCGTCGAGATGGGTCAGGCACAGCAACTCGAAACTGAAGCCCTGCCAGCTTGCCACCTGCGGAGTAGACGAGAGATGGGTCCAACGCTGCGTATCCTTAGTGTCCATTCCATTCACATATTTATAAAAGAACAGAGTGTAAAAATCCTTTATCCTATATATAATGTTGTTTTTCGTGTTTCCATATTGGGAATACGGAAGTATGAAGTCGCGCTGTTCCAAGCCCGAAAGGATCTTGGTCAAGGCCGATCCTCCCAGTTTTGTCTTCTCGGCAATTTCCTTACGAGTGAGTCCCTCCTTTCTTTCAACAAGAGACCTTATCACCGACATATAATTCTCCGGATGCTTGAACAATGTGGAATACAATTCGTTATACTCCGTCCGCAGTATCGCATGGGCATCCGAAAAGAAGAGACTGTCTATATTGGAGAGAAGCGAAAGCCGCGGGTTGAGCAACGTGAGATAAAAAGGAACCCCGCCGAGTATCATATAACACTGGGCTATCTGGTAACGGTCCCAATTAAAATGGTGTTCGTCAAGATATTGCTCGACTTCGCACAGACGGAAAGGACGAAGATATATTTTCTGCGTAACACGATTGAAGAGCCCGCCTAATCTTGTCCACTATCCACGAGGTCGCGGAACCGCAGGCTATGAACAGAATGTCATCGCTCATTGCAGCCCACCCGTTCCAGAAATTCTCCAGCTCCGAGACAAAATTTGACTTTTGGCTGTCCATCCATGGCATCTCGTCAAAGAGTACTGCGTCCTATAAGATTTTCCATGTTTTCTTTCTTAAAATAACTCGCCCAAAGTACAAAAAACGAGTTTTGGCAAGTTATCCCCGTTTAGATAACTCACCAAAACTGCTAAAAACTATCGATTTTGGAGAGTTATTTTTAAGAGCGAGGTTCTGTTTCCTCCTATTTTGGATATATTCGTTATATTTGCAAGTTTTTATGCGGTTCCGGCCTTCGGGCCGCGGGTAATAAATTATTTACGATATGATTTCAAACGAACAGATACGGGAGTTGAGAGATAGGGTCGAGGTGCTGGGGAAATGTGTGAATGTGAAACAGAAGCGCGGACAGGTCGCGGAAAGGCAGGAAAAGGCGGCTGCACCGGATTTCTGGAATGATCCGAAAGCCGCGGAAGCGTTTCTGAAGGAGACGGCCGGGTTGAAGTTCTGGGTGGACGGGTACGACAAGGCTATGTCCGCCGTGGATGACCTCGATGTCCTGTATGAGTTCGCAAAAGAGGCGGCAGGAGCAAAATCCGCAGAGGATGAGACTGTTGAGACAGAAGAGGAAAAAGAACTGGGGCAGGCCTACGCGGATGCGGTGAAGCAGATCGAGGAACTGGAACTCAGGAATATGCTCGGGGAGGAAGGTGACTCGCTCGGTGCGGTGCTCACGATTAATTCAGGCGCCGGCGGAACTGAGGCAAACGACTGGAGCGCGATGCTGATGAGGATGTATCTTCGTTGGGCCGAGCGCAACGGTTACAAGACCACTGTCACCGACCTGCTCGAAGGCGAGGACGCAGGCATCAAGTCGGCGACGATTCAGGTGGAAGGGGACTATGCCTTCGGGTACTTGAAGGCGGAGAGCGGAGTGCACCGCCTGGTGAGGATTTCCCCATTCAACGCCCAAGGTAAGCGTCAGACGACCTTCTCCTCAGTCTTTGTCTATCCGCTCGTCGACGACAGCATTGAAATTGAAATCAACCCGGGAGACCTCGAATGGGACACCTACCGTTCCAGCGGTGCCGGCGGCCAGAACGTCAACAAAGTGGAGACCGGAGTCCGCGTCCGTCACATTCCGACGGGCATCGTGGTCGAAAACACAGAGACACGCTCACAGCTCGACAACCGGCAGAATGCCCTGCGCATCCTCAAGTCTCGCCTCTATGACCTCGAACTGAAGAAACGTCAGGAAAAGCAGGCTGAGCTCGAAGGGCAGAAGAAGAAAATCGAATGGGGTTCGCAAATCCGCAGCTATGTCCTGCACCCCTACAAGATGGTCAAGGATCTCCGCACCGGCCATGAGACCTCAGACACCCAGGGGGTTCTTGACGGCGACTTGAATGACTTTATGA
>ULRB01015097.1_pt1 | contig 18448 bp, 6 predicted proteins | sample 1955051 | NCBI WGS metagenome assembly ULRB01 (sample SAMEA4835671, study PRJEB28245) | human gut metagenome | biome: gut microbiome; material: fecal sample | place: Denmark | collected 2008 | reverse complement strand
CCGGCTCCATCGGCAGCACCGCTCTGGTCAAATGCAGCGTGACCAAACTGGTCATAAAGTTTCTTTTTCTCAGGATCACTCAGGATATTGTAAGCTTCTGTGATCTCTTTAAATTTCTTTTCGGCCTCTTTATCACCGGGATTCGTATCCGGGTGATACTTTTTAGCAAGCTTTCTGTAGGCTTTTTTTATTGCTGACGGATCGGCACCTTTCGCCAGTCCGAGCAGTTCATAGTAATCTCTTTTCATAGACTCACCCTCATATCTTTCCGTTACGTTTGTATCATCTGATCTGCATTACTTTTTACACTATTGTATGCAAAGAAACAGTATCATTCATACTGTTCTATATGTAATATAGCAAAGAGAATAAAAGCCGTCAAGGGAGAATCAAAAAGAATGTTCCGAATTAGACAAAATAAGCGTGGGAATCAACCGAAAAGAACGAGCCGAAAAATTCTGCTGTTGTTATAATAGTATTAAGTCAGAGTGGGTAAGCTCGTGCGTAGACAGAACAAGATTTCAGAACAGGAGGGGATGCGGAGTATGAAGAATCGAAAAAAGCAGTTCCTGAAGATCGGAATTGCAGTATTGGTGATCGCGGTTGCGGGAATTGTTGCCGGGGTTGTCCGATACAGAATGGATAATCGATTCAATTTAACTGTTGGGGGGCATACAATCAGCAAAGATGAATATGTGAACTGCATGAAATCAGTAGAATATGATACAAAAATGCAGATTCAACAGGACTATGATGCCGTTTATGAAGATGGCTTCTGGGAGAAAAAGTATGATGAGAAATACGGCTACGAAATTCTGACGGAAAATACAGTAGAACAGTTGAAATACATCCATGCGGTCTATGACCTTGCAGAAGAATGTGGTGATGTATCAGACAGCAGTTATGAGGCTTTGGAAAAGCGTTGGAAAGACGAAAATGCAAAGCGGAGTGAAAAGGTTGAAAATGGGGAAGTGGTCTATGGACTGAAAGAATATACCTTTCAGCTTTATCTTCAATATGAGATGAGTACGCTCAAAGAAAAATACTGCAATGATGATACTCGTGAGGGCATGGAACTGACAGAGGACGAGATACTGGAATACTACAACAGCCGCGAATGGATCTTCGGGGACAGCGAAGAGAATGCTGATCTGGAGACAGCAAGGATTGCGGTGGAACGTGAGTTGCGTGAAAAGAAATATGATGACATCATCACGCAGCGTGAAACTGATTCTCAGGTGGACGGGAACATGGCGGATGTAAACCGGTTTACCTTGAAGAATATAGAATGATGGAAGGAGCAATGTTATGAAGAAGAAATGGATGAGCGGTGCTCTGGCTCTTCTGCTTGCAGGAACTACGGTTGCATCAATGGTGCCGGCAGTTGCTGTTAATGCTGAAGGACAGGATACTGCGACAGGAACAACATATTATGTTGATTCCCAAAGCGGAAGTGACAGCAATGACGGAACTTCCGAAAGCAAGGCGTTCAAGACGCTTGAGAAAGTGAATGATCTTGATCTTGAGCCGGGAGATACAGTTCTCCTGAAGAAAGGATCTGTATTTGAAGATCAGGCACTCAAGTTCACAAAAGAAGACAGCGGTACTGCTGAAGCACCGGTCAAGATCTCTACTTATGGAAATGGAGACAGACCACAGATCAATACAAATGGTCATGGTCAGTGGGAGCAGAACTATGGGGTTGCATTGGACAACTCAAACCACAAATGGCATGGTACAGTATCTTCCAGTATTCTGATCATGGATACAGAGTACATTGAGATCGAAGGTCTGGAACTGACAAATGACAGAAACAGTGCAACAGATACAGAAAAAGATAAGACTTATAATGATGCTTATGCAATGGACAGAACCGGAGTTGCCGGAGTTGCAAAAGATAACGGAACAGTAGATCATATCGTACTGAACGATCTTTACATCCATGATGTAACAGGTAACGTTTATAACAAGCACATGGCAAATGGCGGTATCTACTTTATCGTGGAAAAGCCAACAAATGAAGCAACAACAGGAATTGCAAGATACAACGATGTTCAGATCAAGAACTGCTATCTTGATACAGTAAACCGTTGGGGAATCGCAGTCGGATACACTTACAAGCACGGTCAGTTCAACAATGCTGCTCTGAGTGATGAAGTAATGTCCACATACGGTTCATCTAACGTAGTAATTGAGAACAATTACCTGAACAATGTAGGCGGAGATGCAATCACAACAATGTATCTTGACAGAGCTTTAGTTCAATATAATGTATCAGAAAATGCAGCGAAGCAGATCAACTATACAGATTTCTCCCAGCGGCAGCCACAGCTCGATGCAAATGGTAATGATACAGGGAATAAACTGGGCGTAGGTAATGGACGAGTTGCAGCAGGTATCTGGCCATGGAAGTGTAAAGATACAGTCTTCCAGTACAATGAGTGCTTTGCAACACTGAATGCAGCTCATGGTAATGGTGACGGACAGCCATGGGATGCTGACTACGGTGATGGAACAAACTATCAGTACAACTACAGTCACGGTAATACGGCAAGTACGATCATGTTCTGTGGACCGCAGTCCATCAATAATACATTCCGTTACAACATCAGCCAGAATGAAGATATGGGACCTCTCGATCCTGCAGGAAATACAGGAAATTGTCAGGTTTACAATAATACTTTCTATATTAAGAAAGGACTTACAAGTATCTGGTCTACAGCACATTCTAATAATGGACCGGTAACGATTGAGAATAACATCTTCTATTTTGCAGGAGATACATCGGTTAATGCGACAAACTGGAATCCAGGAAATAACAAGACATACAGCAACAACCTGTACTACAATGTATCCAATTATCCAACTGATGCAAATGCAGTAAAGGTATCCGCAGGAACAGCAGTACTTGTTGATGCAGGTTCAGGTCCGGTTGCAGCAGCAGAGGACAAGCAGGCAAGACTGCATGAAGATCCGACAGCTACTACAGAATTTGACGGATACAAGCTGGCAGCAAACTCCCCGGCTATCAATGCTGGTAAAGTAATTGTTGACAGAAATGGTTATTCTATCGATCATGACTTCTTCGGACATGCAATCACAGCAGTACCGGAAATCGGAGCAGCAGAAAGTGATGCAGTTACAGCACTTGTACTTCGTTCCAATACATACACAATTTCAGGAACAAATGTAAGTGATCTTCCGAAGAATACAACAGTAGAGCAGTTCCGCAACAACATCATCGTTGATACAGGTGTTACAGTTACTGTAAAAAATGGTGATAAAGTTCTTGGCGATGCAGATATCGTGAAAGGTGGAGCAACCGTCGTTCTTTCTTATGAAGGAATGGAGGATGTAACTTATACGGTAGTTGCAAGTTCTGATAAAGAACTGAAATCTTCTTACTACATGGTAAGCGGAAAGACACTGAGTGTTCCTTATACAACAGCAAATGCTACAACAGTCAGCGAGCTGAAGAAGAACATCACAGTAGCTGATACAGCAACAGTTTCCGTACTGAACAATGGAACAGCATTAGCTGACGGAGATGCAGTAACAGCAGGAATGACAGTACGCATCACGGCTGAAGATGGAACAACAAATGACTATACGGTAGCTCAGAAGAATACATACAACTGGACACTGGACTATGCAGGACAGCAGCAGGGAAATGTATGGTTTGCACAGCAGAAGAACGGTAATGGTGACTGGGCTGATATGACAGCTTATGATAATACTTATCCGAACTGGGTACTGAATACATACTATGGTGTTGGTGTAGATGCTCCAAATCACAGTACAGTAATGAGCGATTCCATTCATGGACTGATCTCTGCTCCACCGCAGACTTCTTATTCGACAGCAATGGTATTCAGAGCACCGAAGAGCGGTACAGTATCCTTCAATGTAAAAGATGGTGAGCCGTATCTGCGTCAGGCTGGAAACTCAGGCGGAACAGTTACATTAAGCCTTCTTGTAAATGATACAGTAAAACAGAGTGTAACACTTTCAACAAGTAATCAGAAAGCAGCAGACTGGGCAAATTTTGATGAGATTGAACTGAACAAGGGCGATGTGATCCGCGTAACAGCAAGCTGCAACAGCAATCCAAGCAAGCCGTCTGTTCATGTTACTCCAATCATCACATACGTTGACAAGGCAGTAGTTGATACAGAAGCACCGGATGCTCCGACAGCAGTAAGAACAGCAGATGTTACAGAGACAACAGCTCATGTTGCATGGGAAGCAGCTCTGGATAACGTTGCAACAACTGGATACAACGTATATGTAAACGGAGAAAAGGTAAACACAGAACTGGTAACAGCTACAGAGTATGATCTGACAGGTCTTACACCAGCTACAGATTACAGCGTAGAGATTGAAGCAGTAGATGCAGCAGAAAATGTATCTGAGAAATCAGAGGCAGCTACATTTACAACCGCGAAAACACCTGTAACTCCTGAGCCGACAGTAGTTGACAAGACAGAACTCAAGGCAACTACAGCAAAGGCCGATACAGCACTTGCAGCAACAGACAAGTACACAGCAGAATCACTGAAAGCCCTGCAGGCAGTTTACGATCAGTACGCATCCGTTCTGAATGACGAAAATGCAACGCAGGCTCAGGTTGACGAAGCAAATAAAGCCATCGCAAAAGCCCTCAATGCTCTTGTAGAAAAGAAGACAGATGACGGAAAGAAAGACGACGGCAACAAGGGTGACAATAAGAAGGATGATACAAAGGTTGACGACAACAAGAACAACAATTCTTCTAATACATCCAAGTCTGACAATAAGACTACAACAAAGGTAGACAATACTAAGAAAGCAGCTAAGACAGGCGATACAACAAACGTGGCAGTTTGGGCATTCGCACTGGCAGCATCCGCAGCGGCAGCAGGCGTTGTAGTAAAGCGTAAAAAAGAGAACTAAAAGTTTCTCGGTTTTGCAAATCTGAAACTCAGAAAAAAAGCGGGGGAGGGGAGTTATGAAAAATGCTGATCTCCTCCGCTTTGATAACATAATGGGAGGAAAGAAATGAAGAAAAAGACCCTTTCAATGGTTATGGGACTTATTCTCGGAGTGACAACTGTATTTGGTTCCATCGGGACTACAGCAGTAACGGTATCTGCAGCTTCCGGTGAAGTGACAGACGCTGACTGTGCAGACAATAATACAGATGCACCGGCTGCTGATAAAGTTGTACCGGATGCCAACCAGTACAAGTATCAGAAAGATGAACTTGCAGCATTCTGTCACTTCGGACCAAATACCTTCAATGAGGTAGAGTGGGGCGAACATTACGGAGACAGATCACCGGCAGATATCTTTACCCTGTCAAATGATTTTGATGCAGATACACTGGTAAGTACTCTGAAAAATGCAGGGTTCAAGAAAATTATTGTAACTGCAAAGCATCATGATGGTTTCTGTATCTGGAACAGTGCCTATACAGATTACTGTGTAAAGAATACAAATTATAAGAATGGTGAAGGAGATGTCCTTGCTGAAATCTCCGCAGCCTGCACAAAGTATGGTCTGGACATGGGACTCTATCTGTCACCATGGGATATCCATGAACCATCTTACGGATATTATGATGCAAATAGAAATCCAACAACAAAAGAGAATGATGTGCTTGACTACAATGATTACTACAATAATCAGTTAACAGAAATTCTCAGCAATGACAAGTACGGTAACAACGGACATTTCGTAGAAGTATGGATGGACGGAGCAAAGGGAAGTGGTGCGAATGCACAGGAATACGACTTCACAAGATGGTTCAATACCATTCAGAAATACGAAGGAAAAGCAGCTAAGTATGATGCAGACTGTATGCTGTTCGGAGCTGGTGCCTATACAACAGTTCGCTGGATCGGAAATGAAGATGGTGTAGCTCATGAAAATACCTGGTCAAAATCAAACGTAAATGTTAATGCAAATACGATTGACAGCAACGGAAGCACACCGTATACAAAGGGATACGAGAATGGTAACAAATGGACTGTACCGGAGTGTGACGGACGTATCACATCCGGATGGTTCTGGGGAACAAATAAGTGTACTCCGAAGACGATTTCTCAGCTTGCAACAATGTATTTTGATTCAGTAGGACATAATGCAACCATGCTTCTGAATGTGCCTCCGAACAATCAGGGTACAGTAGACCAGGCAATTCTGGACAGAGTAACTGAATTTGGAAATAATATAGAAGAAACATTCCGCACAAACCTTGCGAAAGCAACAGGAACAACGATCACAGCATCCAATGTCCGTGGAAATGATGTTGATTTCAAACCGGGCAATGTAGTAGATGGTGATGATGCAACATACTGGACAACAGATGACGGCACAAAGAGCGGAAGTCTGACGATCAAATGGGATACTGCAAAGAAATTTGATGTAGTTTCTATTGAAGAGGCAATCCAGAAAGGACAGCACATTAACAGCTATACAGTTGAGTATAAGACATCCGACAGTGCAAACTGGCAGACACTCAAGACCGGTGTTACGATCGGAGCAAAGAGACTGATCAGAACCTCTCCTGTATCAGCAACCCAGGTAAGAATCACTGTAGGAACATCTGAAGGAAAAGTTCCGATGTTAAGTGAAGTGGGTGTATACAAGGCAAGTGAAGGATTCCAGTTAGCAGGTTCTGCACCGGAGGGAATGGAGACAACAAGTGTCAATGATACAACAAAGTTTACATTCAGTTCTACAGGATGGAATCCGCAGACAGGAAGCCAGTACATCAATGGACAGAATACATGGTCCAATAAAGCAGATGCATCCTTTACTTATACGTTTAAAGGAACAAAAGTCTATCTGATGGGAACAAAAGACCCGAGTCATGGTCAAGCGGATGTTTATATTGATGATGTAAAGGTAGAAACGATCAATACAAATGCAACAAGCAGATCCACAGGAACAAAGATTTTTGAATCCGCAGATCTGACAGACGGTCAGCATACACTGAAAGTTGTTGCGAAGACAAGTGCAGCAATCGGTGTAGAGGCAGCTTACGTGATCAATAACGGTGGCGTAGGAATGATTGAACTTGAAAATTCAGCATATACAATGAACGAAAACTCCTCACTGGATGTCAAAGTGAAACGTGTTGGTGGAACAAAGGGAACGATCACAGCAAAGATCCAGCCAAATCCGGGAAGTGCAATCCAGGATGACTTCGATACAGAAAATGCACCAACAGTAACGCTGAATGAGGGAGAATCAGAAGTAACTGTTCCGAGTGCAGCGATTACAAGTCGTAATACCAATACGACAGGTGACCGTGTATTCTCAATCGAACTGACAGAGCAGAAACCGAATAACGCAATCATCGGTTTCAACGGTTCTGCAAGAATCACGATCAAAGATGCAGATGCAATCAACAGTGAGAAACTTCAGACGCTGGTTAATCAGTCAGCAGAACTGAAAGAAAATCTGTATTCAGGCGGCTGGGATACATTTGCAGCAGCACTGAAAGCAGCACAGGAAGCACTGGCAAATGAGAGTGCAACAGATGCAACGATCAGAAATGCATATACAGCACTTGAAACTGCAAAGAATGCTCTTGTAGCACGTACAAAATATACAACAGATGACAGATTCCAGTTCCCATGGAAGACAGGAACAAGTGCAACCCTGGAAGCAGAGTTTGCTACAACCATTACAGAAGCCTGCGGAGCAACTCAGTGGAGATGTGAAATTGGAACAGGTGACTGGGCAAGTAACGGTAAGTTTATCAATTCATTGAATAAAACAAATACAGGTACAGATAAAGTTGAGTATGCATACAATGCAAAAAAACCAGGTACATATCACGTGGTTGCAACTTATCGTAGTGGAGACACCAATAATGGAAATAAACTTGCATGGTCAGAAGCAAACAATAAGATTACGGCAGGAAATATAACAACTCCACATACAAAAGTAAATAATGTGCTTTCTGTTGGTACAGTTGAGTTTGATATTGTTGTAACAAAAGCAGGAGAAGGAACTCTGATCCTTCAGCCGGTAGACAACAGCGGTGCACCGCAGCTTGATAAACTTGAAATTACACCAAAGAACGTTGCAGTTGAGTCTTATGATATCACAGCAACAGCAGGTGAAGGCGGTACGATCACAGCAGAAGGTCTTGCAGACGGCAAGGTATCTGTTACAGAAGGTGAAAGTGCAACATTCACGATCACGGCAAATGATGGATATGAAGTCAGCGATGTTAAAGTTGACGGAACATCCGTAGGAAAGAGAACTTCCTATACATTTGAAAATGTAACTGCAGCTCATACAATTGAGGCAACATTTGCATTTACAAATTATACAGCAGCAAATCCATTTGAATTCCCGACAACAAAGGGAACAACAAAGACTCTGGAGGCAGAGTACGCAACAGAACTGATCAACAGCAATGATTCCGATTCTGATCCGAGCTGGCCGCTTAGTTTTGCAGATGGCGACTGGGCAAGCAATGGAAAATTCCTGAACTGTATGGCATACAAAGATTATGCAAAATATGCATATGTTGCAACAGTTCCGGGAACATACACTGTAACGGGTACCTACCGTGCCGGAGCAGCAAACAAACTTGCATTCTCAGAAGAAAATGGAAAGATCACAGCTACTCAGGTTGACTGCCCGTCAACAAGTGAGAACAGTTCACTGACAGTAAAGACATTTACTCTTACGATCGAAGTAACAGAAGCCGGAGCAGGAACACTTGTTCTTACAGCACCGGATACAAGTAAAGGTCCACAGCTCGACAAACTTGCTATTGTACTTACAAAGACAGCAGACGAAGCTGACCTTACAGAACTTCAGACAGCGATCACAAATGCAGAGGCAATCCTCAATGCAGCAGATAAAGATAAATATTCTGCAGCGGCACTTGTAGAGCTTCAGGAACTTGTAAATGCAGGAAAGCAGTTGACAACAGCAAGCTCTCAGACAGATGTAGATGCGAAGAAAGCTGAGATCACAGCAAAGATTGCTGACATCCAGACTCAGTTCACAATTACAGCAACAGCAGGTAATGGTGGAAAGATCGCACCGACAGGAGCAACAAAGGTTTACAAAGGAACATCCAAAGCATTCACGATTACACCAAATGCAGGATACCATGTAGACAGCCTTACAGTAGATGGAACTGCAGTTAACGTTGTAACAGAATATACATTCTCAGATGTAACAGCCAACCATACGATTGCAGTAACATTTGCAAAAGATGCAGTAACAGTTGCAAAAGAAAATCTGCTTGCAGCCATCAATACAGCAAACGGAAAACTTGCACAGACAGATGCTTATACACCGGCTTCTCTGGAAGCACTTCAGAATGCTGTAGATGAAGCTCAGACAGTTTACAACAAAGCAGATGCAACTCAGACAGAAGTTGACAATGCGAAAGCAAATGTAGAAGCTAAGATTGCAGCACTGAAAGAGAAGGCAGATAAATCTGCACTGAGACTTGCGGTGACAGCAGCAGAGGGTGAAGCAGCTCTGACAGACAAGTATACAGAAGAATCTATCGCAGCTCTTCAGACAGCCATCAATGAAGCAAATGCAGTTCTGGCTGATGACAACGCAACCCAGGCAGAGGTAGATGCACAGGTTGAAGCTGTAAATGCAGCAAAGGCAGCACTCGAAGAGAAGAAAGCACCGGTTGTAAAAGAGGAGCTTGAAAAGGCGGTTGCAGATGCAACAGAAGTTGTCGGAGCAACAGACAAGTATACAGAAGCATCACTTGCAGCTCTTCAGTCAGCAATCGATGCGGCAAATGAAGTTCTTCAGAATTCAGATGCAACTCAGGATGAGATTGATGCAGCAGTACAGGCTGTAAAAGAAGCAAGAGCAGCCCTGAAAGCAAAAGATGATGATAAGAAGGACGACAGCAATAAGGATGATGACAAGAAAGACGATAATAACGGATCCGATAATAATGGCGGAAATAACAACGGCAATGCGAATAACGGATCAAATAATAATGGTTCTTTCAACACTGGATCATCCAATAACGGTACTGCAAATGGTACATCAAATGTAGCGAAAGCAGCCAAGACTGGTGATACATCAAATGTAGCAGGAATGGCAATGCTTTGCCTGGCAGCAGGACTTGTTGTAGTAATGGCAAAGAGAAGAAGAACAAACTAATCTGAAGTGAGTTCCGAATTTTCAATGCAATAAAAGAATAAAAAATTCCTTCCGGGGGTTTCCTGGAAGGAATTTTTTTGTGGTTTTTATTTCAAAATCGCTTTTCTGTAATGGGATGGTGTTGCATTGATTACATTCATAAAGACCTTAGAATAATGCTGGGAATCTTTGAATCCGACCTGCAGAGCGATTTCTGTCAGCGTTAGACTTGTATTCTGCATTAACTCGATGGAACGGTTGATCCGGTAAATGTTAATGTAATTAGAAAGGGTTACCCCCATATAATTTTTGAAGATCTTACTCAGATAGCGGACAGAGATATGCAGCTGCAAGGCGATATCCTCCTGACGGATCTTCTGGGTAAAATGTTCCCGAATGTAATTCAGTGTATAAGCAACATAGCTGTTCTGAAGCTGTGGTTCGGAAAATCCATGCTCTGCCTCTGTATGGTCAAGGATATACAACATCAGGTTCATCAGTGCAACGTTAATATTTGCAGCAGAGAACAGACTGTTGGATGAAGCATAGAGAGTAATGAGCTTCTGAAGATGTTCGTCGATGACTGGATCAGATTCCATCCGGTAATAGAACTGGGCAGAAAAGAGGATCGCATGCATCAGGGTGATAGGAAAAACTCCCTCATCTTCAAGAACAATCGTGGAAAACATCTCAGGGTTAAAGTGAATATGCTGAAATTCACAGTCAGATGTGTCATTCAGATAAAAAGAATGAACTACATCGGGGAGTAACATGATAAATTCGCCCGCTGTACAGTGGATCGTTTCCGACTGAATATCCATATAACATTCACCGGAAAGAATCCGATAAATCTCAATATTTGTATGTAAGTGCCGGGCAAAACTATAACCGGCTTTACGATATTCAACAACAGCACCGGACAGGATGGAATCGGACAATGTCATCAATCCAGGTACTTCGTGTTCCTGAATCTTAGTCTCCTCAGCAGGAGGAGTAGAATGTTTATTTACTGACTGAACAGTAGTTTTTTTCTTCATGTGTAAAAAAAGCCTCCATAGATAAGCACAATTAATAAGCGTTAATCTGTATTATAACAGAAATAAAGAAAAAATGTACCGAAAAATACAAAAAATGTGAATATTTTTTTAAAAAATATAAATAAAATGTAAATTCAGAGGTTCTGAATTTGACAAAATAAGCGATTATAAAGAGTAAATTAAACAAGCACATTCAAAAGAAAAGTTTTATAATGTAGATAATTGGACATTGGGAGGAGTCTGCCCATAGGAATCGAAGGCAGAGGAATTTCATGACAATAAATTAAGATACATCAGAAACGTATCAGAAAGGGGTATTATGAGAAGAAAAATGAAATGGCGGGTACTTGCAAGTGCCTGTGCAGCAGCAATGGCTGTGACGTCTCTGCCGTATATGGCAACGCAGGTCAATGCGGAACCGGCCGCTGTAACGCAGCAGACCGGTGACAATGATCTGAAGCTGTGGTATACGAGTCCGGCAGATATTACCAAGTATTACGAAGGTTGGCAGGAAAAGTCACTTCCGATCGGTAATGGTGCAATCGGTGGAACGGTATTCGGCGGAATCACCAGAGAGCGTATCCAGCTGAATGACAAATCGCTTTGGTCAGGAGGACCAAGCACCAGCAGACCGAATTACAATGGAGGTAACCTGGAGAACAAGGGAAATAACGGAGCGACTATGACATCAATCCACAACTATTTCGCAAATGGCCAGGACAGCTCCGCAATCAGTCTTGCAAACAGCAACCTGGTCGGTGTAAGCGATGATGCAGGAACCAATGGATATGGATATTACCTGAGCTGGGGAAATATGTATATTGATTTCAAAAATGTATCATCTAACAACGATGTGACGAATTATACCCGTGACCTGGATCTGAAAACAGCCATCGCAGGTGTAAACTATGACAAGGGAAGTACTCATTATTCAAGAGAGAACTTCACAAGTTATCCGGACAATGTTATTGTTACACATATCACAGCAGACGGTTCTGAAAAGATCAGTCTGGATGTAAGTGTAGAACCGGATAATAGCAGAGGAAGTGCTATTAATGGGATTGGCGATAGCAGCTATCAGAGAACATGGGATACAACCGTGTCAGATGGACGGATCTCCATTAACGGACAGCTCACAGACAACCAGATGAAATTTTCATCCCAGACTCAGGTTATTACCGACAATGCCGGTACGGTGACAGATGGGGATGGAAAAGTAAGTGTTTCCGGTGCAAGTGAGGTTACGATCATCACTTCCATGGGAACAGATTATAAGGATGAATATCCGAGCTACAGAACAGGTGAGACTGCAAGCGAACTGACAAACCGTGTAAAATGGTATGTAGATCAGGCAGCAGTTAAGACATACGAAGAACTGAAAGCGAATCATGTAAGTGATTATCAGGAGATCTTCAACCGTGTTGATCTGAATCTTGGACAGACTGTCTCAACAAAGACAACAGATGCACTTCTTTCCGCATACAAAGCAGGAACTGCATCAGAAGCTGAAAGACGTCAGCTGGAAGTTATGCTGTTCCAGTACGGAAGATTTATGACCATTGAGTCTTCCAGAGAGACAAAGACAGATGGAAATGGTTATGTCAGAGAGACACTTCCTTCCAACCTTCAGGGACTGTGGGTAGGAGCGAACAACTCTCCATGGCATTCAGATTACCATATGAATGTAAACTTACAGATGAACTACTGGCCGACATATTCTACCAACATGGCAGAGTGTGCACAGCCATTGGTTGATTATATCGATGCTTTGAGAGAACCGGGGCGTGTGACTGCGGCAATTTATGCAGGAGTTTCCAGTGTCGATGGCGAGGAAAATGGATTCATGGCACATACGCAGAACAACCCGTTCGGATGGACCTGCCCTGGATGGAGTTTCAGTTGGGGATGGTCACCGGCAGCAGTACCGTGGATCTTGCAGAACTGCTGGGCTTATTATGAGTATACCGGAGATACATCTTATTTAAGAGACAATATCTATCCGATGATGAAAGAAGAGGCAAAACTGTATGATCGGATGCTTGTCCGCGACAGCGATGGAAAGCTGGTATCTTCACCGGCATATTCACCGGAGCATGGACCGGTCACAAGTGGTAACACGTATGAGCAGACACTGATCTGGCAGTTATATGAGGATACAATCAAAGCAGCAGAAGTCCTTGGAACAGATGCAGATCTGGTAGCTACATGGAAAGCAAACCAGGCAGATCTGAAAGGACCGATTGAGGTCGGTGACAGCGGACAGATCAAAGAGTGGTATACAGAGACAACCTTTAACCATACTGCAAGTGGAGCTACACTCGGAGAAGGATATAACCACCGTCATATGTCCCACCTTCTCGGACTTTTCCCGGGAGACCTCATTACAGAGGATCATGCAGAGTGGTTTGCAGCAGCAAAGGTATCCATGCAGAACCGTACAGATGAAAGTACCGGATGGGGAATGGCACAGAGAATCAACAGCTGGGCAAGACTGGGTGATGGAAATAAAACTTATCAGATCATCAAGAACCTGTTCAACGGCGGAATCTATGCGAATCTGTTCGATTATCATCAGCCGAAATATTTCCAGATCGATGGTAACTTCGGTTATACATCCGGTGTGGCTGAGATGCTTCTGCAGAGCAATGCAGGATACATCAATCTTCTTCCGGCAGTTCCGGATGACTGGGCAAACGGAAGTGTGAATGGACTGGTTGCACAGGGCAACTTTAAAGTATCCATGGACTGGAAAGACGGAAATGTAACAACTGCTACCATTCTTTCCGAGAACGGCGGAGAAGCAGTAGTACAGACAAAGAATGCATCTCTTGCAACAGTAGTGGACAGCGACGGAAATGTAGTCGATGTGACACCTGTAAAAGAAAACCGTATCTCTTTCGCGACAGAAGCCGGAAAGAGCTATACATTAAAAGATATCCCGGCATCCGCTGAGGTAGCAGCTCCGACAGGACTGACAGCTCTTCGTGCAGACGGTGAGAATGTAAAACTTTCCTGGGATGCTGTAACAGCAGAAGAGGGAAGCAATGTAACATACAATGTATACCGTCAGGTAGAAAATGGTGATGTAATCTGCATCGAGACAGGCCTGACAACAACAACTTATACAGATACAACAGCAGACAAGACGCTTGGAACAATGAAGTATCAGATATCTGCGGTTGTAGAAGGAAATGAATCTGAAAAGAGTGCAGCAGTGACTGCGGTTGAACCGGTTGGAGCCGGCAAGATTGATAATGCGGATGAAAGAATCGCATATGTAGGTGACTGGGGCAATTGGACACAGGACAAGAATGTAAACTATATGGATACGATCGAGTATCTGCAGAATCCGAATGGCGGCGAGACTGCGACTCTTACATTTAAGGGAACAGGAATCAAGGTGATCGGTTGTACGAATAAGGATAGAGGCAAGATCGAAGTATTGATTGACGGTGAGTCACAGGGCATTGTTGATACATACAGTGCAAGCACAGTACGTCAGAAAGAATACTTCAGCAAAGAAGACCTTACAGCAGGAATCCATACGATCCAGTTGAAAGTCCTCAATGAGAAGCAGACAGCAAGTTCCAATACAAAGATCGAGCTGGATGCATTTGAAATCCTGGATTCAACACTGGTAGCACCGACAGGTGTGGAAGTAAGTTCCAAATCCGGAATGACTACAGTATCCAAAGCAAACAGTACGTTACAGTTAAAAGCGACTGTAGCACCGGATGATGCAACAGACAAGACAGTTACATGGAGTACCTCCGATGACAGTATCGCAACAGTAGATGCGAACGGACTGGTAACATTCTTAAGTAAGAACGGAACCGTTACGATCACAGCAACTTCCAGTGCAGATGCTACAAAGAGCGGAACGATTGAACTGAAAGTTGCAATAAAAGAGGATGTGGCAGATGTCGAGACAATCGTAGAAGACGGTACCGTACCGGCATCCGGAACAGAGGGAACAAAGAACAGTGCGATCACCTGGAATGGAGCATGGTCTAACTGGGCAGGAGAACAGACAAAGCATCATGGCGGAACAAAGACAGAAACCAGAAATGATTCAAGTGCGGCGGGAAGCTATTTTGAATACACGTTCAATGGAACAGGTGTAGAGGTTTATTCTCAGAAGCATGCCAACTTTGCAAGCTTTGATATCTACGTTGATACCGTAAAGATCGGTAATTATTCACTGAATGGTTCAAGCAGCGGAGATAATCAGCAACTGATCTTCTCCGAGACGGATCTTACAAATGGTGAGCATACGATCAAGTGTGTAGCAGTTGCACGTGATGGGAAATATCAGGTCAACCTGGATTACCTGAAGATCCTTTCACCGGGTGAAGGTGTAACGGCTGATAAGTCAGCACTCCAGACATCGATTGAGACAGGTGCGGCACTTACTAAGTCAGCATATGATGAGACAAAATGGAATGCATTTAAAACGGCTTATGATGCAGCAGTTGAGGCAATGAATGATGCGGATGCAACACAGGATGATGTGAATGCAAAGAAAGCAGCACTGGATGCGGCAATCACAGCACTTGGCACACCGGCAGTTCCTGTAGTAGAAGACCAGACAGGTTCTGCAGTTCTTGTTGAAAGCACAAAGGTTGTGCTGAGATGGGACAAGGTTTCAAGAGCAGCACAGTATCGAGTAGCTGATACAGAGAAAGGAATCGACATGACAGTAAGCGGCACAACCGCAACACTGGAAAACCTGACACCGGGAACAACCTACAACTTCAAGGTATATGCCCTGAGCAATGCAGGTGAGGCATCAGCGAAGGCCATCGAGATCGGCAATGTAACAACGATTGCTGACGGAACAGCAGCAGGTGAGATCGAGTCCATTACAAAAACAGCAGTCAGTGATGATTCTGTAAAACTCACATGGGCATTAAAAGAAGGTTCTTCCTTCGCAAGCTATGACGTTTATGTAAACGGCGAGCTGAAAGGCAATACAACCAAGACAGAGTTCACGCTCAGCGATCTGGATGACGGTATCTATGTTGTTAAGATCGTTGCAAAGACAGCAGCAGGAAAGTCAGTACTTCCGAAACAGTTCTCATTTACGATTGAGAATAACGGTGGTGGTGAGACAACAAAGAATGTACTCAGCGTAACAAATCCGGCAGGAATTTCTGTAGAAGAAGGAACTGCATTTAAGGATCTTGAATTACCGGAGAAAGTAACTGTCACAGTGACAGGAAATCTGAATGAAAAAGTAGCCGTAACATGGGCGAAAGGTGATTATCAGACAACACCGGGAACTTACACACTGGAAGGAACCCTGACAATGGGTGAGAACATGGAGAACCCGGATGGCGTGAAAGCTTCTATCCAGGTAACAGTTACGAAGAAGCAGTATGAGATCAAGTCTGTTGCAAAACTGGATAAGAAAAAAGTTGCATACGGAACGGCTGTATCAGAACTGAATCTTCCAACAGAGGTAGAAGTAACCTATACAGACGGAACAACCGGAACAGCAAGTGTTACGTGGAATACAGACAGCTATGATGGAAATACGGCAGGTGATTATACACTGGAAGGAACCCTTTCCTTTGCAGATAATATTACAAATCCGAAGAACCTGACAGCTTCTGTAAAAGTGACAGTTGCGAAGAAGGCAGAAGAGCCGAAGCCGGAAACGAAGAAAGAAATTAAATCCATTGTAAATGCAAAACTGGATGATATTTCTGTAAAAGAAGGAACTCTTGCAACCAATCTCGGACTTCCGGGACAGGTTGAAGTAGAACTTAAGGATGGAACAACCGCAACGGTTGATGTTGACTGGGATCTGAGTGCTTACAAGTCAGATGTTCCGGGAACTTATACATTGACAGGAGAACTTGTTCTTGGTGATGAGTTTGAAAATCCGGATGGTCTTGAAGTCAGCGTGGATGTGATCGTTACAAAGATCAAAGGTGACGACAGCAATAAGGGCGATGACAACAAGGGCGACGATAATAAGGGTGACGACAACAAGGGTGACAACAACGGTACAAATACTGGCAACAATACAGGAAATAATACCGCAGGTTCTACATCAGGAACCAATGCCGGAACAACTTCATCCGACAAAGCAGCAAAGACCGGAGATGCTACTCCGCTGATTCTGTGGGGAGCTATGGCAATGCTGGCAGCAGGTGCTGTTGTTACAGTTGTGACACGCAGACGTAAAAGAAGATAAAGATTCTTTCCGAAAGGTAAGATGAAAAAGGAAAATTTAAGAATTTTCTGTAAAAGAAAAGGAGTATCGCGATGTGCGGTACTCCTTTTTCGTCTGAGAAATTTTCGGGTCACTGGTTTCGCAGAAACTGCTTGCGGTAGGCAGTCGGTGTCATACCACAGGATTTACGGAAACACTGCGTAAAGTAACTGGAGGAAGAAAATCCACATTGCTGTGCAATCTGTGCAAGACTCATATCGGTGGAAGTCAGCAGTTCCTGACTGGTAAAGATCCGCTTCTGGGTCAGATAATTCATCGGAGAGATCCCATAGGTTTCTGTGAAAGTATGAGAAAAATAATACTTGTTGATCTGTGCAATCTCTGCAAGTTTATCCAATGTAATATTTTCCCGGAAAGAAGAATCAATATAACGCTTTGCCCGGCTGCATTCGCGGGATTCCATCTTATGGAACGGAAAAATCTCTACAGAAGAGGAAGCGTAGCGGGAAAGATGGACGACCAGGATGTTCAGCAGATTCTGGCAGACCTTTTCGTAATCTTTCTGCGAGTTCTCTGTCTCTTCCAGGATCGTACGGAAATAGAAATCAAGCCGGTCTTTCATTTCATCGGAATGGAACAGAAGATATTCATTTGCATCGTCAATGACAAAATTCAGACCATCCACACCCAGTACAATATATTCCAGCGGGTCTTCGAGGCTGGATTTTTCGGTGTGGGTGATATTCGGGTTGATCACGATCAGATCGTGCTTTGCGATCGGAAAGGTTTCGTCTTCAACGAGAAAACTGCCACTTCCTGACAGCACAAAAAAAAGTTCTGTAAAATAATGTGTGTGCGGATAACTGCTCCAGTCCTCTTCATATTTTGAATAGGTAGAATACAGAAGATGACAGGTGTGGTCATGCCTTAAGGGGGAAGTAAAAGTGTGTCGTATATTACCCATAAGTGTCCTCCACAAAATTTAGAAATATTGTCTTGAAAACGATTTCAACTGGTTATACAAATATTATAAAGAAATTTAGAGGTTGATTCAACAGGATTCGGGAGAGTTTAGCAAAAAAAAGGAACATTTTTTATGTCA
>ULRB01062363.1_pt1 | contig 18491 bp, 8 predicted proteins | sample 1955051 | NCBI WGS metagenome assembly ULRB01 (sample SAMEA4835671, study PRJEB28245) | human gut metagenome | biome: gut microbiome; material: fecal sample | place: Denmark | collected 2008 | reverse complement strand
AACAAGCAAACACGTATTTTAAAACCGCGCACTTTGTGCGCTTTGCGCCCGGATGACGAACATTCTACACATCAGAACCTCCCGGATTCTACTTATATCACCTGCCACATAGGTATAGAACAATTCACCGTTTTTATGAATTTTTTTAGCCGTGACGTATTGAACAGGTTATTCGCCCCCGATATAATCGAATTTCAGGTATCGCCCGGTAGAGATAAACATATAAACGAAATAAAAACCGAATATCTTTCATCGTCGGATTTCGATTATAAACTGACCTGCGACGCCTTTTTGATTACTTTTGCCGAATGTCTTATTAACCAAGTAAGCAAAGAAACAAACTATCCGCACTATTCGGGTGGAGTTCGGACTTTTATTCAACTTTTGACAAAGCCCGAAAATCTTGCGTTTCCGCTACGCGACCTCATATCGCAAACCAACTATTCTTATTCGCACTTAAACAAGATATTCACCGAAGAAATCGGCGTAAGTCCGTCGGAATACCTCAAAGATAAGCGACTCGCTTATGCGAAAAAATTACTTAGCAGTACGACTTATAAGCATAGTTTTATTGCCGAATGCATAGGTTTTGCCACCTATCCGCGATTTTGCACGTTTTTCAAGGAAAAAACGGGGCTTACGCCCTCGCAATATGCCGCAAAATACCACACAGATTGATTATTTGAACTTTTCGCAAAAATCATAATTACAAGGTCTTTCGTCCAAAGGTAAATAAACGATTTTTTTCGTTATGTTTATCGGATTATATTGCGGCAATGAACACGAGCGAGATATACTCTTTTGTATATCTGCCGTTTACGCTTGCTTCTATAAGAATTTCATTCAGCGCGTCGATTTCTTCACCCGCTTTGATTTTTATTTTGACTTCGTCGGACACGCAATCGAGCGTAAACGGCGTCCAGTGCGGCACAAAAACGTCGAACGACGATTTATCCGCCGTAAAGCCGTCGGGCAGCCAAAGTTTAAATCTTGCCGTGTGCGGAAGATTGCCATACGCTTTTACGTTGTTTATAACTTTAAGCGATACCGTCTTTTCCTCGTTCGGCGTGATTTTTAAACCGCTTTCGTAAGTTAAAACAACCGTAATACAGCCGATTTTTTTAGAAAACGCGTTTTCTTTAAGCGAAAAAAGCGAGGCGCGCATACCGTCGGTTTCTTCCGCTTTACCGTAGGGTAAAAGCAATTTGGCTTTTTCGTCTGAAGAAAGTTCGGTTTTATCGCATAATTCCACGCTCAAAGCGTTAGTAGAATTAAGGCGCAAAACGGCGGGCGCGAGCGAACAAACTCTTTCGGTTAACTCCTTGCAGGATTTTACCGACGGAAAAGCAATGCACGGGTTTATAGTTCCTGTAACTATTTTATCGCCGATATATTCGCACCAGTCTTTGGGTAACCCCTTTTCGCCGTAAATAATGCCCATTATCGAGCCGATTGTACCTGCCGTGCAGTCGGTATCGTCACCGCAGTTAAGCGCGGTAAGCATGGACTTTTTAAAATCACCCTCGCCGTAAAGCAAGCCGATTACTACAAATCCTACGTTGGACGGAGCCTGAAACCAACCGTCGCCGATATCCGCGTTTGCTTTTTGAACGATATTTCTTGTTTCTATAGCCGTTTTACCCTCGTTAAAACACTTTATTACAAGACGGACGGTCTGAGCCATCCGGCAGTTTTCGGGAATTTTTGACAAACCTATTTCAATAAGTTCGTTTACGTCGGAAACGACAAACGCCGCGCTTTCGATTGCGGCGACGAACGCAGCGGCATAAGTGCCCTCGCCTGAGCCGTGATCGACTTTTGCGTCCTCCATGGCAAAACGAACGGCAAGATCGGGATAACCGGGCGCAAGAGTCGCCCAGATTTCCGTACGAATCCATGCGCCGTTGGAATGTTTCCAGGCGTTATCGAAATCGCCGCAAAGAGGCGGAATAATGCCTCTTAACATATTTTCGTGCGCAATACCGTATTCGTTCCAGTATCCGCTTATAAACGACAGCCAATACTCGCCGAGCACCTCGGCTGTAATGTTTTTTGCCCCCTCGGATTCGACCGCGTGCAGCCATACAAGCTGCAGATCGAGATCGTCGTTAGGCAGAGCTTCGCCCGGCTCAGTGGCAAAACCCGTTACGTTTAAAATTTCTCGCTTGCCCTCGTAAGGACCGCCTATCGTGCCGCCTATGTTTTTACCCGTCCAACAGGCATAGACCTTGCTTTTGTATTCTTTAAAGTTCAGTTTCATAATAAAATGTTTAATAAAAGTTTTTTATAGGCTGTTGCCGTCGCCGATATTCGTTCGGCAACGGCAACGCTTTTTGTTTTGTTAGTGATGACGAATGGAATCCCTACTGTATAATTATGCTTCGGTGGTTGTATCCGCAGTTATAACGGTTACGCCTTCCAATTTACGCAACATTGTTTCGTCATTCATGGCATCGCCGTTATATCCTAACATAGTAAACGATTTTACTTTGACTTCAACATCAGCGTAAGCGTTATTAGATATGTTACGACCGAAAACAGAGTAAACATCACAATTGCTTGCATCTATCTTTATGTTGGTAAGCTTGTTATCTTGCATAAATCTTCCGGCAAAGAATCCTACGCTTTCATGATCTTTTGTAGGCATTTTATATTCTACATTAGTCAGGGTAACGTCGGTTATTTCGGCACCCCTTACCGTACCGCCGAACAATCCGCCGTTATATTGTCCGTTATATTTGAATTTATCAAACTTGACGTTTTTAATAACGGCGCCTTTGCCGACATGTCCGAACATACCGCCTTCATTGACGGCAAAACCGGATATCGTGTGACCGAGACCGTCGAACGTGCCGCGGAAACCGAAATTTGCATCCCAATTCTTTACAGTACCATTGTAAGTCAAACTTGCCATCATAGGCTTAACCCAGTTTACGTTTATATCGTTAGCAAGAACGTAATAACCGTAAATCGAAGTATTGTTATCGATATTAGTCTGAGTTACTTTTACAACGTCGAGATCGTCTACCGTGCGAATAATTTTTGTTGCCAGAAGAACGTTCACGTTGAACGTATAAATGACGTTATTCTTAACGGTTGAAGCAAGTAACGTAAGCGCGCCCGTTTCGGTAATACCGCTTAAATCGACGTTGAGTTTGCCGTCCAGAACAGCTCCGTCGCCAAAAGCCTTGCCGTTGTGGGTTAAACTGACGGTATCGCCGATATATTCGGTTGCAAACGAAAGGTCGATTTGAGTTGCGGTTGTTTCAAGTAAAATGGTTTCGTGCGCAAGTGCAACGGTTTCGGCAGTATATACGGTTATGCCGTCGGGTACAATTGATTTGTCATCCGCGACAACTTCCGACCCGCCATTGCAGTAAACCACATAGGATTTAACTTTGATTTCAACTTTGGTATACGAACCTTTATTTACATCTGTTCCGAACAACGAATAAACATCGAACGCGCTTGCATCGATTTTTACGTTTGTAAATGTGCTTGCGCTAACCAATCTGCCGCCTAAGAAACCTTGATCCGCATTTCCGGGATTTTTATATGCTGATACACTGATATTTACATTCTGAACTGTGGCATTGAGGACTGCATAGCCAAACAATGAACCGCAGTACGCGCCGATATACGAAATGTTTTCAAAATCAACATTTTTGATAACCGCGCCCTGACCTATAAAGCCGAATATTCCGCCCTGACCGACTTTTACGTTTGTAATCTTATGGTTAAGCCCGTCAAATGTACCGCGGAAACCTTGATTTTTATTCCAAAACTGATCGGTCAAAGTTTTGATAACCTTCGACATATCGGTATGAATTTGCGCGTTCGCAAAATCTATATCGTTACCGAGAACATAATAGCCCTCAATAGGCGTATAAGCAGTAAGTTGTTCTAAAGAAATTCTTACCGCCGCCATATCGTCTGCGGTGCGAATAATCTTAGTAGCCAAAAGAACGTTCACGTTGAACGAATAGTAAACGCCGTCTTTATCTGTAGTGGCGACAAACGTAAGATTGCCCGCGTCGGTCATTTCGCTGAAATCTACGGTAAGTTTACCGCCGTTTAACGCGCCGTTTCCGAGAACTTTATCGCCATAAACAAGGCTTGCGTTTTCTGTAAAATATGCGCTTGCGAACGAAAGATCGAGTTCGGTGGTTGCTAAATCGGCAAGGATTGTTTCATGTGCGACTTCAACCGTTTTTGTAAGTCTTTCGACGGTTACGTTGATAGTTACGTGCGCTTTTTTGCCATCCGCGTCGGTGTAAGTAGCCGTTAAAACGGTTTCGCCTATAGCGAGAGCTTTAACGGTATATTCGGCGCTGCCCGTAATTTCAACAATACCTTCGGTCGATTGAGTCCAAGCCATAACGACATTTTCGGTAACGGTTGTTCCGAGCGTTACTTTGAACGAGAACGTTGCTTTGTCGGGTTTGCCCTCGTCTTCCGCGGTGTAAAGTTTAAGCGAGTAACCGCTTTCGGTTTTTTCAAGTACTTCCGCGCTCGTATCGAAAACAAATCTTTCGGCAGAGCCGCATGCGCAAGCGCGGTAATCGTTACCGTTTGCGTCGGTAGTCCACGTGTAAGCGTGGTTTACGGTAAGCGTTGCGGGATTACTTTCGGCTGCGGCATAATTGTTGTCGCCTGCCGTGTAAGCCTTAACATAATAAGTACCTGCAACAAGACCGTCGGCGGGAATATCTATATATTCGCCGTCAGCCGCGGTTGCGTATTTATAAGTAACGGCCGTACCCGCGGTTGCGGTTGCGTTAAGAACTATATTCTGTTTACAAGTAACGGCATCGATCTCGAAATCGTTTATCGCGTTGTCGCCCTTTGTCATTTCAAATCCGGCAATAGCGGAAGCTCCCTTATAATCGTCGTCTTCGGCAACGGTTGCTTTTACGAAATATGCGCCTGCGCGTTTTTCGATAGTTTCCCATGCAACGTATTCGCCGTCGGAAGTAAGAGCGTAAGTATAAACTATCTCTGCGCCATCCGGAATATGAGTTGCATCAGCGGTTACAACAGGCGTTACGTTTTCGCCGTATTTAACGTCTTCGGCGGAAACGGTAACGGCGTTTTCATTCTTTGCTTTTGTAATTTCAAAAGAAATTACGGCTTCCGCGCCGTCATAGTTTTCGGTCGCTTCTACATACGCCTTTACAAAGTAAGTGCCCGCCGCCGTGGGAACGTTTTCGGTATAAGCGCCGTTTTGTTCGGTTGCGTAAGCAAATTTTACTTCGCCGAATTCCGCATTTGCCGCAGGTACGTTTGCGGTTTCACCTGCTCTCCATCCGTTAAGCGTAAGCTCGCTTACCGAGTTTGTCGCCTTTGTAATGACAAATTTAAGCGTAAGCATAGTTGCGTCGGCTTTGTCCGGTGTTTTCCATTCGTAAGCGTTTTCGTCGGTGAGTTTTAACACGACGTTATATTCGCCCGCGTTTACGCCGCCGTTATTTTCGATAACGGTGTAAGCGTCGCTTGCTTCAACGGTCGCCGCCTGCTTTTCGCCGTTATAAACTTTTGAATTTATAACGGGTGCGTTGACCACGGTTTTGGCAGATTCACTGTCTTCGGAGCCGCATGCCATAACGGTGCATGCAGCGAAAACGATGCAAAGAACCGCCAGCAGTGCTTTGAGTTTTTTCATATTTTCCCTCCAATTTTTCGATAACTTTGTTATTCTTTATTACAACGCAGAATGCGTCTGAACCTTTTGTTCGCTTTGCCTTATGCAACGACGACGGTCACTCCTGCGGGAGCAATCGTTTTATCACTGCTGTTTACGTCTTTACCTTGATTTGCAAACATTGTGTACGATTTTACTTTGATTTCGACTCCGCTATAGGTGTTGGCTGCTTTATCTCCCACCTGATTTCCGAATAACGAATAAACGGTACATTCGCTTGCGTCGATTTTCACGTCTTTCATAATAGCGCCGTCTGTATATCTCGACGCTAAAAGTCCGCTGTCACACGTCGTTCCCGCAAAACCGATTACACCTATAGTTACATTGTTTATTTCGGCGCCTATTATTGTTCTTGCAAGCACTGCGGCACAATAATCTTTATTATAACTTACGTTTGCAAATTTAACGTTATTTATTTTCGCGCCTTTGCCGATGTGACCGAACAAGCCGTTTGCGCCCGCAGTAAAATCGGAAATAGTATGATTCCGACCGTCGAAAACACCTCTGAATCCGAAACCGCCTTCCCAATAACCGGGTTGACCGCTTAAGTTCTGCGAAAGTTTTGCGTTCCGCACGTCTATATCCGCGCCGAGAACGTAATAACCGTAAATCGAAGCGTTGATTGTTTTTATTTTCAGAACGTCGAGATCTTCCGCATTGCGGATTATCTTCGTTGCAAGTAAAACGTTGTAACCGAACGTGTAATACACACCGCCCTTCTTCGATACGACTTCAAACGTAAGTTCGCCCGTTGCGCCCGCTTTTGTTAAATCTACAGCAAGTTTGCCGTTGTTTACAGCGCCGCTTCCGAGTATTACGCCGTTATAGGTTACTGTTGCATTTTCGCCGACGTATTCGTTTGCGAACGAAAGATCGATTTCGGAAGTCGCTGTTTCGACAAGCTGTCTTTCATGCGATACGGTTACGTCACGCGAATCGGCTATTTCGATTTCAACGGTTACATGCGAACCGTTAAGATAGGAAATCGCATTTATCGTAATACTGCCGGCGCCGGCATCTTGCGGAACGCTGATTACGCCGTTTTCAAGCGTGATGCCGCCAAAAAGATTTTCGGCTGTAATGCCTGCGTAACGAGTATTTACCTTAACAACCGAACTGCCGCCTAAAGCAATCATTTCGGCAATCTGAACGAATTCTATTTGCTGATGCAGGTCGATAGTTTCGATTGCGTGTTTAACAAACGGTATGCCGTTTATAAACGACCATACGTCTTCATCGAACTCGCTTATTATGCTCTTTAACGGAACGGAAGTCGAAAAATCGCTATAAGACGCAGCGGTATAAGACGAACCGCTTTCGCTCAGGATTTTATCTGCGCGGGCATGGTCGCATACAACAACGAGATTTTCTACGTTTTTGGTTCTTGTTCCCAAAACTACGTTTGCAAGATCGGATCTGTCCTTATTGGTAACGTAAGCGATATCCGCGCCTATTGCGTCCACGAAACAGTTCCTGACCTTTGCGGAATCCGAAGCCCCGCACGAGAAGAACGCGCCCATGGTTCTGGGATCGCCGTTAGCGCTGAACAAATCCCTGTTTTCGTTGCCTGCGCCTAATTTTGCGAAAGTTATATTGACGTTTTCTATAAGTCCGCCGCCGTAGGAACAGATAAACCCGTTATTTTCCTCTACACCGGCGTTCGTGAACGAAACGTTTTTGATAACGGCGTTGTTACCCGTAAATCCGAAGATACCGCCGCTTTCTCTGCCGCTCGTAGCCGCTTTGACGGTAATTCCGTTTACGTTATAGCCGCGCCCGTCGAATACGCCCCTGAAGCCGTATTTTGACGGATCGTTCCAGCCTGCGCCGCCGAGTTTGTTGTTTATCGTCCATATTTCGCCGCTGTCTGTAAGAGAAACAAAACCTGCGTTATATTCAATATTTCCGTTGAGTACGAAATAACCGTCAAGCACGCCCGTGTTGCTTACGTCGCCGTTCGCGCGGGCAAGACTGCGCATCTGATCGAATTCCGCTTTGTTGCTTATTATAAGCGTGTAAATATCCGCTGTGAACGTGTATTCAACGTCGGCGGTAGACAAAATCATCTCTCTTGCGCCGAGTTTATCAGCCGTTTTGGGAAGTTTATCCTTGTTGAGAACGACGTTCTTGCCCGACACGGAAGAATAAACGTTTACTCCGTCTAACGTAAGCGACAAAACGTTTTCGTTAAACGAGTCGGGAAGCGTTACGGGCTTTAAATCTTCGACCTCGATTTCCGGACGGATATCAAGCGTTTTAACTGCCTTTTCGACGATAACTTTTATGGAAACGGTAATGTTTTTGCCATTCGGCGTGCGGTAAGCGCCGATAATGTCGGTCGTACCGGCGGAAACCTTTTTAACGATATAATTTCCGTTTGCCCCCGTAATTTCGGCAATGTCGGGATCGTACCGTTCGGAATCGAGATCCCATTTGATGACCGCATTTTTAACCACGCTGCCGCCATAATACGCCGTAAAGCTTAAAGGCATTTCGGTTTGCCCCGCTTCGGCTAAGGTGAACAATTTCAATTCGTAACCGTCGTCGCCGACCGTGATTTCTCCGTCGGGCACAACGGTCGCTATGGGTTCTATAACCTTTACCGATACGCTCTTATTAACGTAAATCCCGTTAAAAGTTGCCGAAACGTAATATACCGCTTCGCCGAGAGATTTCGCGGCAAAAGTAACCGTTCCGTTGCCTTTTACCACGTTGCAAACCTGTTCGTAACCGCCGGCTAACGACCATTCGATTTTAGCCCTTTCGGTTACGTCCTCGCCCCTGAATAAAACGCTGATTTTGCCAACGTAACTGTTTCCGTTTTCGACGGTGATTTTATCGGCTGTTTTTATAACGGGAGCGTAAACGCTGTCGGTTACGGTAAGAGCGCAGATCGCCATGGCTTTGCCCGACATTGCGATAATGTTGCACCTGCCGGTTTTTACGCCGAGAACAAGACCGTCCCGATCTACCGTGGCAACCGAGCCGTCACTCGTACTCCACTTTACGGTTTCATCGCCGTTTTCTACGGTGGCGGAAAGTTTTATGGTTTCAAACTCGGCAACCGCCGCGGTTTCAGCCGAAATCTTCACGATGGTTTTATCTCCGCCCGAGGACGAATCGCCCGAGCCATCTTTCGTTTTACCGCAACCGATAAGCAAAGTTGCCGACGCTAAGGCAAGCGATATTACCGCGATTAAAGAAATAGCAATTTTTAACAATCTGTTTTTCATAATCGTTCCCCCTTAGTCCAGATTCCAGCCGGAAGTAATAACGGAAATAACAAAGTGTTCCTGATGCGTGGTGTTGCCCAGATCCTCAAAATCTTTAAGGAACGATTTACGCATTTCTTTAATCTGACTTGCGCTGAACGATTTATCGTATTTGGTGCATAAAACGTATCTGGGGAACAGAGATTCGATTAAAATATGCTTGGAAAGCGCTTCGTATAATTCGGAATCGGTATCTTTATATTTTAAAATCTCGTTTTGTGCAACGTCGAAAGAATTAAGCCAGCCCGTTACGAGAGCCTCCGGCCATACGCGGTTATCTGACAAGCCGTAAGAGTGAACCCGACCGCCGGTGATGTTTTCGTTGATGGTTAAGTTAACCTGTACTTCGTTGAAGTATTTACGCATGACGGGCGCGGCTTCTCTGAAATAGTACTTGAAGAATTTATCTACAAGTTCGTTATAATCGGAGTTCACGTCGAACATGCCCTTTGAGTTGATATAGTCGCGCAGTTTGGCAAAGCCGGGGTTATTCATGTTTTCCCACGTGCCCTCGGGGTAAATGTAGTTACCGCCGAATTCCTTGAAGTATTTGAAGTTATCAAGCAATATGTGATAGTTGTTGTAAGGATACAAATATTGATAATAACTTATTTCATAAGACCAGATATAAAGGTTTGACGAACCGAGCCCTGCCCACGCTTCGATTGCCGAAGCGAATTCCCTGTTTTCCGCTTCATAGAACGAATGAATCCAGTTTGCCTTGGACGCAGCGAATTCATATGCCACGCCGCGACCGCAAACGAGTTTTTCGGGTTGCCCGTTTTCGTCTGACACGACGGTTTTATTACCTTGCTCATCGAAGTCGTAACGAGTTTCGGGAATACCCTTGCCTTTTTCGTCGAGAACGTACTCGCCGTTTTTGCGCTGAACGGGCGCTTGCAAAGCTTCCTGATAAGCAAGAACTACAAGATTAAAAATTCTGCCGGGTTCGTTAGCGTCGATATATGCGTTAACCTTTTTTGCAAGGTCGTTCGCAAACGAAATCATCGCCCCGCCCAGAGTTCCGTAATAATCGCAACTTGCGTTACATGCCGCGCAATTGCATTTCCACGTCGTGTTTTCGCCCAGTACGTCGTTTTGCGATATGCGCATGTTCAGAACGTCGGGTTTATTCTTTAAAATTTCAATGATTTTTTCAGACATGTGGTTCAAAAGCGCTTCATATTCTTCTTTATCGCCATGAGCGGTAAAGCACGGCTGACCTATGCGGACGCGTTCCAGCCCGCCGCCGACAGCAGATCTTTGCACGATAGCGCCTTCCGAAAACCATTTGCTGTGATTTTTTACGTCTTCCTGCGTGAAGAAATCGTAAAGGTTGTGAACGTTGCCGGTTTCGGTCTGAAGCATTCCCGATTTTTGCGTGAAGCCCATACCGTATTTAGCGTCGCCCTTCATTTCGTTGCTGTTTATACGGAATTCGTAATCGGGGCGTTCGGCTATTTCGATTGCGGGCAAAACGTCGCCCGATTTTTCGTAAATAACACAGTCGACGGACATCATATCGTAACCTACGAGCGCACGGAGAAGCGCTATAGCCGCAAGTTGCGCGCCGTTTTCGCTTGTGCAGTATACAAGCACGTCGTCACCCACGGTTTTAATGTAGTAACCCTGATCGCCGAGAATTTTCGCCTCCGGAACGGTTACCGCCGATTTTATAAGTTCATTAAGCCCGAAAACGATATATTTACCTGCGGACAGATTACATTCTTCGGCAAATTCCAAGGGGAAATTCACACCTGTCGCCGCGCTTAAATGTTTGGAAACAAACTTTGAAGCAACGCCGTACCTTGAAGCCGACACAACGGTGTATTCGGTTCTTCCGTTTGCGGAAAGTGTGCCGACGGGCTCGTTATAATTGACGTTGACGTCGTGCAGAGTGCCCTCGACTTTATGAGTTTTTACGTCGGTGACCGTCTTTGCATCACCGCTGTCGTCGGAGGTATTATCGTTTTTACAAGCCGAAAAAGCCGAAAACGTAAATATAACGGTTAACAAAAGAATAATTGCTTTGAATATGCTTTTTTTCATATTTTTCACCTTACCTTACGTTTACTTCGCAGCACAGCGACGAAGAGTTGCCCGCCGCGTCGGTTGCATACACAATAAAGGTATACTTGCCCGTATTTTCGCATCTGATTGCGTTTGCTCCGTCGACAAGTTCGATAAACTTACCCTGAGCGTTTATTATGAACGCCCTTACCGTGATTTCACTTTCGGGTGAAATGTTATCGGTAACTTTGTACTCGGGCATTACGATTACGTCGCCGACAGCCGCCGTAGCAGACGGAACTTTTGTAAATTGTATAACCGGCGCTTCCTCATCGGGCACGGTAACGGTTATGTTGGGTTTGTTGCGGTTGCCGACCCAGTCCACCTCCGAGATAGCGTATGAAACAGTGTATTTCCCGTATTGATTAAGCGTTATGACGTATTCTTCGTCGATCGGAACGTCTTTTAAAACTTTTCCGTTTTTATCCTTCATTATAGTTCCGTCGGGAGCCGTAACGGAAAGAGTGCCGTTTGATTCGGGAGCGAATACGTCGCTGCAAATACCGCGTTTTATAACGTATTCGGAGTTAACTTTTTGTTTTCCGCCATAGTCGCCCGATATGCTGAACGAAGGCGCGCTGTTATCCTGGTTTCTGTATGAAAGGGCGTTTTCGTTTACAGTTAAAACCATATAACGGCTGTCCGCTTTATTATCCTTAGTAGTTACGCCGATATAAACTTTATCGGACGTAAATCCGTCGAATTCATCGCCGTTATCGTATACGGTAAGAGGAACGGACATAACCGCAGAATCGTTGCACACTACGTTTAGTTTTCCGTTGCCATACGCTATTTTAAGCTTGCCCCCGTTTTTAACAGACGAACCTAAAGTATAACTTTCGGCGCCATGCGTAAACGTTATTTTTGCCAAACCGATCGTTGCGGTAACGGTGATTTTCTTTCCGCTTGACGCGTCGATTAACGAAAATTCAAACGCGCCGAAATTGGTTTTACCTGCAAGCGTGCTTACGGCAACCGAAGCCTCGCTTTTAAGTAACGCGTTTGCAAAAATCCAGCCTGCGTCTCCCGAACCGGGTATAACCGCAAGCCCCGTGGTGTATAACGCGTTGTTTTCGTCACGAGCGGTTACGTTAATATCTTTGCCGTAAACGTAGTTGGACATGTATACCGTGTTGTCCGTTCTTCCGATGATTACGGGAACGTTGAACGCGGGATATACCGCGCTGCCCGAGTAATAAGTTATTTCGGCAATATCGCCGTTACTATTGACTGCGGGAATGTATTCGCTGCCCGCTTTATAAATCTTTTCGCCGTTCGCATCCACGACTTTAACGTCGCAAAGCGTGCGCTTTAAGCTGCCCGACGTGTAATCGTTTGCATAAAGTTCGGGAAGGATATATCTGCCGCCGTTTATATATACGGGCGGCAAATTAACGCTGTCGACAAACATCGGTTTTTCGCCCCTCGTAGCATCGACGGTAATGGAGACCGTCTGCGTTTTTCCTATATAGTCGGTCGCTGCAAATTCCACCGTGTACTCGCCTTCGGTTTCGGGACGGAAGCCGCCGTTTACAGCGGTGCGTTCTCCGCCGAAAACAACCGAGGTTTCAATATTGATTTTTCCGCTGCCGCCGCTTACGACCGGTTCGGGAATTTCAACGTAAGTGCCGAGTTCAACGCTCGATGAAACGGACGGAGGCGTAATCACTATTTCGGGAACAGATTTAACCGCCTGAACAAAAAGAAATTTTTTTCCGATATTGCCGAAACCGTCTTTAGCCGTATAAACTATAGCGTATGTGCCCGTTCTGTCGGGAACGAACGATCCGTTCAAAAGGCTTACCGAAACAGGTTCTTCGCTATGATAACCGTAAACAACTTCCGTTGTAACCTCGCAAGCGCCTGCGTAATCGTCGTATGCTTTGGCTGTGGGAACAGAATACGCTCTGCCCACTTCGGCGCGAGGCATTTCCGCATAGTCACTGTCGACGGTGATCGCCGGAGCTTCGTCGTCGATAAAATTGTTATCTCTTAATTCGTCCGCCGACATGCCGAATATTTCGGTAATGCAGAAATTCGCGGTCGAACTTGAATACCCGCTTGCGCTTACCGTAAGTCTTGCTTTATCCGACGACCAGCCGCGCCATAAATCTTTATAATAGTCCGAACTGTCGAGATCGGACACTATATCCGAATTGGCATAAACGATTTTTGAATTATAATCGAAAGATATCGTGCCGTAACGCGAATCGGGTTTTACGTTAAACGCAGGGCCGGACCAACCGTCGCCCGAGTTGTTCTGAGCCACAAACGAAATGTAAAGGGCCGTGCCTACATCGTCGTTTACATGCAGTTTTTTGCCTTTTTCATAACCGACCATATCCTGACCGTTTCCGCCTGCCATAACCCACGAAACGCCTACGCCGCCGGAGGAAAACTGACCGCGGTTAACGTCGATTCTTAAATATTTCGAACTGTCGACCGAGTCGGTGAGAGTAAACGTAAGTTTGTTAAAGTCGGCTGCGCCTTGATGTTCGGGTGTTATAAAGAACTTGAAAAGCGCGTCGCTTTGCGTAAGCGCGGCAACGTTTATAAGTTTTGTGAAAGTAAGTTTATCTCCGTTTGCGAGTTTTACTTTAAGCCCCGTGGAATCCGCGCCGAATTCGGTATAGCGACCATAAGCCACCGAACTTTCAGCGCTATTAACCCCGTAACCGAAACCCTGAACGGTAAAACTTTTTTCGTCAGAATACTGTTCTTTACCTATACTTGCATAGTAGCGCACGGTATAATTACCCGTTTCACTGAGTTTTACCGCTTTCCCGCGAACGACGTCGCCGCCCGGGAACGTCACGGTGTGAAGCGCTTTGACTGTGTTTGAACCGACGGTAAAAGTGCGTTCGGGAACGTCGAAAGTATCGCCGTAAGCGTAAACTCCGGCAATATCAACGTCGCTCCACACGGCGGCGTTCGCGCTTACGGCAAAAACCGCAACCATAGAACAGATCGCCGCGCACAAAAGGATAAAAATCATCGTTAATCTGCGTTTCATTCTTATTCTTCCTTTTTTTGTTTTATTTTTGTTTTATTTTCGTTTTCTGTGTTTTTTATTTTCAGCCTTTGACGCCGCCTATCGACAGGTTGCCTAACAGCCGCTTATGCGTAAAGCAGAACAGCGCGACCACGGGAAGAAGTAAAATAAGCGAAGTTGCAAGTTGCACGGGCGCTTTGCTGAACGGATATTTAGAAAACGTGCTGATCTGAAATACGTATTCGGCAAGCGTCGGGTGATTTGGAACGTAAACCATAGGAACCTGATAGTTGTTCCAGTAACCTATAAAGTTTATAAGCAATACGGTAAGGAACGTGTTGATTGCTATAGGGAAAAATATTTTCAACATAATCTGCGCGTCGTTTGCGCCGTCGATTTCGGCGGCTTCGCTGAGAGCCGCGGGTACAGCGCAGAACATGTCGTAAAACACAAGGAAGTATATACCCAAAAAACTCGCGCGCATTACGAGCATGCCGATCATTTTATCATATAGCCCGAGGTTCATCGACATCTGAATTTCAGATGTCTGATTACCTACCACGGGAATTACCATTACCACGAGAACAAGCCCGTATATGAATTTAGAGAAAGCGCATTTATACTTCGAACACGCGTAAGCCACCACGGCGGTAACAAACGTGTTTACAAGCGCGCAGCCTACCGAGTATAAAATCGAGTTCCAGACTATTTCGCCGAAAGGCACAACGCCCTGTTCTTTCCGTATTTCGGCATTTTTTAAAACGTAAGGTATGTTGTCAAAATACCATGGGTTGGGAAGTCCTACCTTATTACGGTTGAATGCAAGCGGTTCTTTAAGCGCGGTAAGCACCGCCCATAAAAGCATGCCTAACAAAAACGCGCAGTATAAAACAAGAACGATAAGCATTACGACGGTAAGAGACGATAATCTGCTTTTTAAACGCCTTTTATGTGTTTTCATATTCGCAACCTCCGCCCTTAATCTTCGCTCGGCCCTATTTTATTCAGGAACCAACGCGCTAAAAACGTAAGAGGAATCGCCACGGCGGACATCATAAGTCCGAGCGCCGCAAGCGGCGGATATTGCGAAATATCGCCCTTTGCCTTCTGCGTTCTGAAATACATCAAAAAGCCCAGAGTTGCCGTGTCGGGTTTCCAGTAATAGTTGAAAAACGAAAAGTTGTTTATCTCGTTTGTAAAAATACCAGCAATGCCCGTAACTAAAAAGATCGACAAAGTCGAAAAAGTTTGCGGAAGAACAATGCTGAAAAATTCGCGCGGGGGGCTTACTCCGTCAAGCTGAGCGGCTTCGATTATTTCGGGCGAAATGTTTGCCATTTTGTTTGAATAAAGCAAAACGGTAGTGCCGAAACTTACGAACAGATTATAAAACATAACCGTCGCGTACCTCGTACTTTTTTCAGATAACAACGCTCCTTTGAGTTCTATATGGAAAAAGTTTAAAACGTCGGGAACGACGTAGTCGGTAAAGTACTTGAAAATCGAAACGAGAACTATGCTCGCTATGATTGACGGCATAAACAACATAAACCGGAAAAACATGGCGCCCGGTAATTTTTTGAAAATGTAGTATGCAAAAAGCAAGCCGAGCGGAACGCCTATTCCAAGCGATATCACGTACGACTTAAGAGAAATCAGAAGCGTTTGGGTAAGTTGCAAAAACTCATTTTCGTCGGCAAACCAGTTTTTAAAGTTATCAAACGTCCAGGAAAATATATATTTTTTCGTTTCTGCGTCAAGCGTGATGTTTCTGAACGCAAGAATAAACGAGTTAATGTTTACCGCGATATAAAATATGCAAAACTGAAGTACCGGCAACGCTAAAACAGCAACGTAAAACCAAAAACTTTTTGCGCTTTTAAATGATTTTAATTTTAATTTTTTCATCATTCAATCCCCGATAAGGACAATATAAAAAACTAAAGTACAGCCGGTTCGGGCAAGGTATCCGCCCTGCCCGAACCGCTTTCAAATTCAAAATTATTTCCAGAACGAATATTTTTTGAAGTAATCGTTGAACGATTCAAAATATGACGTTCCGGTCGCGCCGCCTTCTTTTATTCCGTCTACAACGTTCTTGTAAAGCGAACCGTTTACTTTCGCCGAATAAACGACGTCATACTGGAGGTTTGCTATATTTGCGTTGTAGAAATTGCTCGAAGAGAATTTGTAGATGATTTTCGAGTTGGCAACGTAGTTTATAACGTCTTTGGAGAACGACGAAAGCTTGTTCATATCGCTTCCCATATCGTATTTGTACGCTTTGGGTGCGCCCGTCGTAACGGTGAAGTCCCTTAACATTGCGTCGGTGCAGGAGAATTTTACGAATTCCAACGCAGCCTTTTTAACGCCTTCGGAAAGGCCGCCCTTAACGCATACGAAAGCGTTGAGATAGTCGGAATAAACGTTGCCCTGTCCTACCTTATCGGCAGTAGCCTTGGGGAGCGGCATCCAGCCGAAATTACGGTTGGTTCTTGCATACTGAGAACCTGCTTTTTCCATTTCGGTAAACACGCCGGCCGATTCTTCCTGCCACCACGGGCCGTCGATAAGCATAGCGATCGCCTTGTCGTCGTTTAAGCCGGTTCCGAAATCATCGGTTCCCGCCATAAGGAATAATTCCTGGTTGTCGGTATGACTGAACGAACCGGTGAATGCATCGTTATTGTAATAGTTTACGTTGGTGATAAGTTTTTCGATAAACTGCATTGCATAGAGCTTACCGATCTGACGAGCAACGTCGTAACCGTTCGACGAATTGATCGCTTTTTCTTCGGTAACTATATTGCCGTTGCTGTCTTTGGTAATTTTACCGTTTGCATCCAGAACAACGAGATCTTTGGCAATCGTGCCGTCAAAATCATAGTTTATGCGCATTTGTTCAACACCCTCGTAATCGGAAATAAGATTATCCATAAGGTTTCCGAGGTGGTGTTGTCTATATGCGCCGGGCCAGCATACGGGAGTATCGTTCGCGTTGAAAATTTCATCGCAAAGCGTGAAGAATTCTTCGTACGTTGTGGGCAGTCCGTCATCGGGAGTTCCCTCTACGCCGTCGGGACCGTTCGTTTTCTTGGCGTTTTTGTTACTGCCGATAATCGCGCCGTTGGACTTATCCGCCGCGAGATAATACCCCTTCTTGTCAAAGAGGTCCTTGTTGTAGATTATTCCGTAGTTGCCGAAGTACGAAGGTAACGCATAATAATGCGTAGCGTTATCTTTTTTCGCTCCGTAATAATTGATTTGCTGTGAGTCGAGTTTTTCAAGAACGGTAAGCGTATCGTCAGCCGACGCTTTCGAATTAACTATATCGGTGAGATCTTCCAGAACGTCGATGTACTTATAATAATGTTCGTTTTCGAAGAAGAAAATATCGAATTCCGATTTCTGAATCTGCGCGGCGTTGAACTGCCTCATATCGGGCGTGTGTTTAACAAGAACCCCCGTTTTTCCGTCTTCAAACGAAACGTTTGCAAACGCTTTTGAAAAAGCGTTTGCAAGACGGGTAAACCACTCGTCGCCATATCCGGCGCCGTAAGTAAAAACGTTAAGCGTTGTTTTGGTAGGATCGTCTTTTTTCGAGTCGTCTTTATTGCCGTTACCGCCGCATGCCGCCATAGATATTGCGGCGATGCATGCAAGCCCGAACCCGACGATACGTTTGAAAAGTGATTTTTTCACGATTTATCTCCTTTAAGTGAAATTTTTGAATTTGATTTTAAATTTATTTTTTCTTTTTTAATTTTTTATCGATTTGAAATTGCAATTAAGCGAATCGCCGGACAAAGCTTCTTTGTCAAGCAAAAAGCATGCCGTTCGCAAAAATTTTTCTGCTTTTAAGCGATTATAGCAACGAAACCCGTCGCTTATTTATGTTCATTATATATTGACAACGATTTGTTTTCAATACTTATTTTGCTTGTCGGGTTTCTTTTTTTACTTATTTTTATAACAGAACAACGCAGAATATAAACCATAAAACGGTAGGCATTACATTCGCAACCTAATTCTATACCAGCAAAAGATTAAAGTCAATGTCGTATTTTAATACATTTTCCGTCTTTTTTTCATATTTGCACTCAAAAAAGAAGAAAAAAACAATTTATCTGATTTTCGATTGACTAAGAAGAAAAATCATTTTATAATTCAGATATGGTAGAACTCATAGGTTATAAAATATGCAATCAGTACTTTGAAGATCCGGTCGATCTCGGAGGAATAAAACTGGTTCAGGCGGGAAGATATTACTGCAGCCCGGGAACGATCGTTGCCGATCACGTTCACGACGGATATTATGAACTGACGGTCGTTAACGGAGGCAGCGCGACGGTGCTTACCAACGATAAATATATACCCGTAAAAAAGAATGATATTTTCGTTGGATTCCCGGGCGATTTACACGGTATAGTCGCTTCGGTGGACGACCCTATTCAGT